>WBZO01001698.1_pt1 | contig 32783 bp, 35 predicted proteins | sample 5204261 | NCBI WGS metagenome assembly WBZO01 (sample SAMN12412400, study PRJNA552823) | activated sludge metagenome | isolation source: activated sludge from anammox sidestream of wastewater treatment plant... | place: USA: North Carolina | collected 2017-09
GACGCGGCGGCGAGCGCGCCGCTTGCGGCGGCGCTGCGGCGGGAACTCGGCATCGCATGAGCAACGGGAGGCAAGAGCATGCGTAACACAATCGTCAGTGTGGTGATGGGACTCGTGCTGTGCGGTACGGCCGTGGCGGGCGGCGCGGATCGTGAGCATTTCGGCGGGCAGCGACTGGATGGAACGCCGCTGCCCTTCAGCAATGCCGTGCGCGCGGGTGACACGCTCTATGTGGCCGGCCACCTCGGCCTCGATCCGAAGACGCAGCTGCCGCCGGCCGATGCCGAGGCCGAGGCGCGGCTCGTGATGGACGGCATCCGGAAAACGGTCGAGGCGGCGGGCTTTGCAATGGACGACCTCGTCTCGGTGACCGTGTTCTGCCCTGATCTCGCCCACTACGACACCTTCAACCGTGTGTACAGCGGCTACTTCAAGGGCGGGTTCCCGGCGCGCGCGTTCATCGGCAGTGGCCCGCTGCTGCGCGGAGCGCGTTTCGAGGTACTCGGCGTCGCGGTCAGGACGAAAGCGCCAGCCGCAGGTTCCGCAGCAGCACGCTGAGATCCTCGATCGGCGCGCTGCAGGTGCTGCCGCGACAGACATAGGCGACGGCGGGACCGCGCGGCGCCTTGTCCGCGAGGGCCGCAGGCAGACCCGGCGCGTCCGCGGGGATCGCGAAGACGAGGCGGCGCGGTGCGTAGAGGCGCGCGAGCTCGCGCTGCCAGGTGGCGATGTCGGCGGCTGCGCCGCGCAGGATCACGATCTCGGGCGCGTGCAGGAACTCCTCGAGCACGGTGAGCATCGAGGCGTGGGCCTGCGGCTGGCGCGAGACTCCGCTCCAGCCTGCACGCAGCGTGCGCTCGGCGGCTGCGAGCCAGCGAGGTTCGCCGAGGAGATATCCCGCACGTTGCAGCACCATGGCGGCGACCGCATTGCCGCTCGGTGTCGCGTCGTCCGCAAAGCTCTTCGAGCGATGGATCAGCGGCTCGTGGTCGTGCGAGGTGAACCAGAAGCCGCCCGCGTCGCGATCCTCGAAGTGTGCGAGCAGCGCCTCGAGGAGTTCGCGCACGAACGCGAGATCCGCGCTGCGCCACCGGACCTGCAGCAGCTCGAGTGTCGCATCGGCGAGTAGCGCATGGTCGTCGAGATAGGCGTTCAGGTGTGCGCGCCCATCCTTGCGTGTCGCGAGCAGGCGGCCCTCGCGCCACTGGGTACGGCGAATGTCGTCGAGTGCGCGTGAGGCAGCGTCGGCGAGCGCCGGCTCCGCGAGCGCGCGGGCCGCGATCGCGAGGCCGCGGATCGCGATCGCGTTCCAGCTCGTGAGTATCTTCTCGTCGCGGGCGGGCGGAACACGCCGCTCGCGCACTGCGAGCAGCCGCTCGCGCGCCGCATCGAGCGTCGCGGCAACCGCATCGGGCGTCTCGCCGCGCTCCCCGGCGACGTCTTCGACGCTGCGGTACGCGTGCAGATGCCAGGCGCCCTCGAAATTCGGCGGGCGATCGAGGCCAAAGCGCGCGGCGAATACCGCGAACTGCCGGTCGTCGAGCACGGCCTGCGCTTCGTTCGGGGTCCAGATGTAGTACCGGCCCTCATGGCCTTCCGAGTCCGCGTCGCGGCTCGACCAGAAGCCACCCTCGGGCGACTGCAGGTCGGCGAGCAGCCACGCGGCCGTGTGCGCGGCGGCACGCGCGAACAGCGGTTCGCCGGTCGCGACGGCGGCGCCCGCGTAGCTCGCGAGCAGCGCGCCGTTGTCGTACAGCATCTTCTCGAAATGCGGAATCATCCACTCCGCGTCGACGCTGTAACGGCAGAAGCCACCCGCCAGGTGATCGAAGATGCCGCCTTCGGTCATGCGGGTCAGCGTGAGGGTCGCCATGTAGAGCGCGTGCAGGTCGGGTTCGGGCGTCGTCGCGGTGGCATGCCAGTCGCGCATCAGCCGGTCGATGCTCGTCGGGTGCGGAAACTTCGGCGCGCCGCCGAAGCCGCCGTGCGCACGATCGAACGACCGCTCGATCTGGCTGCGAAACGCGCGCAGCGGCGCATCGTCGAGGGTCGTGCCCGCATCGGCCGGCGGCGACTCGAGGGTTGCGAATGCCTCCATCAGCGCGTCATTCTGTTGCCGCAGCTCGCGCTGGTGCTCGCGGTAGTACTCCGCGACGCGCACGAGCACATCGCGAAACGCCGGCATGCCATGGCGGGGCTCGGGCGGGAAGTACGTGCCGCCGAAGAAGGGTCGCTGGTCGTCGTGCGCGAGGAACATCGTGAGCGGCCAGCCGCCACTGCGCTGTGTCAGCATCTGCTGTGCGATCTGGTAGATGCGGTCGAGGTCGGGGCGCTCCTCGCGATCGACCTTCACGTTGACATAGAGCTCGTTCATCACCTGCGCGGTCGCCGGGTCTTCGAAGGACTCGTGCGCCATCACGTGGCACCAGTGGCAGGCGGAGTAGCCGATCGACAGCAGGATCGGTTTGCCGCTCGTGCGCGCGAGCGCGAGCGCAGTCTCTCCCCACGGATGCCAGTCGACCGGGTTGTCCGCGTGCTGCAGCAGGTACGGACTCGTTTCACGGGCCAGTGCGTTTGCCATGTCGGCTAGAATACGTGAATGGAACTGCGCTTGAAAAAAGGCGAAGACCGCCGCTTGCGCGCGGGCCACGCGTGGATCTTCAGCAACGAGGTGGACACGCGCTCGACGCCGCTCGCCGCGTTCACGCCCGACGTGACTGCGCGCATCGTGACCGACCGCGGCGCGTTCCTCGGGTACGGCTACGTCAATCCCCACGCGCTCATCTGCGCACGGCTGCTGTCGCGCGACGAGCGGCGTGTGCCCGATGGCGCCTTCCTCGCGGAGCGGATCGCGCGCGCGCAGCGCCTGCGGACGACGTGGTACGCAACGCCGCACTACCGGCTCGTGTTCGGCGAGTCCGACGAGCTGCCGGGCCTGATCCTCGATCGTTACGGCGACATCGTCGTCGGCCAGATCGCCACCGCGGGCATGGAGGCGCGTCGGGCCGATATCGAGGCCGCGATCCGCGAGGTCGTCGCGCCGCGCGCACTCGTGTGGAAGAACGACACCGGCGCGCGGGATCTCGAGCGGCTGCCGAAGGAGATGTCGGTCGCGTTCGGCACATTGCCGACGACCCTCGAGATCGTCGAGAACGGCATCGCGTTCGCGGCGCCGCTCGGCGAAGGACAGAAGACCGGCTGGTTCTACGACCAGGCGGCCAACCGCGCGCGCTGGCGGGCGCTGCTGCCGCGCAACGCGCGCGTGCTCGACGTCTGCGCCTATGCGGGCGCTTGGGCGGTCACGGCGCTCTCGGCAGGCGCCCGCGCGGCGAGCTGCATCGACGCCTCGGCGAGCGCGCTCGACGCTGCGGTCGCGAATGCAGGGCGGCACGGGCACGCGCTCGAGACCCTGAAGGGCGATGCGTTCGACGTGCTCGAATCGCTCGCGGCGTCCGGCCGGCGTTTCGATGCGATCGTGCTCGATCCACCGGCGTTCGCGAAGCGCCGCAAAGACCTCCCGAAGGCGCAGGCGGCCTACCGCAAGCTGAATCAGCTCGCGCTGCGCCTCCTCGAGGACGAGGGGCTGCTCGTGTCCTGTTCGTGCTCCTGGCATCTCGCGGAGGGGGATCTCCTCGTCGCCATACAGGGCGCCGCGCGCCATGCGTCGCGCTTCGTACAGGTCGTCGCGGTCGGCGGGCAGGCGCCCGATCACCCGATCCACCCCGCAATTCCCGAGACCCGCTACCTGAAAGCATTCTTCTGCCGTGCCGTGACCGGCTAGACTCGACCGCATGATCCACTATCCCGGCTTCAATCCGATCGCGTTCCAGGTGGGGCCCGTGAAGGTCCACTGGTACGGCATCATGTATCTCGTCGGCTTCGTCGCGGCGTGGTGGCTCGGGCGGCGTCGCGCATCGCGCCCCGGTTCCACGTGGAAGGCGCAGGATGTCGACGACGTGATCTTCTTCGCGATGCTCGGCGTGATCCTCGGCGGGCGGATCGGTTATGTGCTCTTCTACGGGCTCGGCTACTGGGCGCAGGACCCGTTCTACCCGCTGAAGATCACGCAGGGCGGCATGTCGTTCCACGGCGGCCTGACCGGCGTCCTGATCGCGGTAGCGATCTTCGCGTGGCGGCGCAAGCGCCACGTCGCCGACGTGTTCGACTTCATGGCGCCCCTGCCCGGGCTCGGGCTCTTCGCGGGGCGCATCGGCAATTTCGTCAACGGCGAACTCTGGGGCCGGGCGACCACCGTGCCCTGGGGATTCGAGGTCGACGGCGAGGTGCGTCACGCGACCCAGCTCTACGAGGCGGGGCTCGAGGGCCTGGTGCTCTTCGCCGTGCTCTGGTGGTTCACGATGAAGCCGCGACCCCGGCTCGCGCCGTCCGGGCTCTTCCTCGTGATCTACAGCCTCGCGCGCATGCTGGTCGAGTTCTGGCGCGTGCCCGACCAGCAGATCGGCTATTTCGCGGGCGAGTGGCTCACGATGGGCCAACTGCTCTCGCTGCCGATGCTGCTGGCAGGCATCGCCATGCTCGCGTACGCCGCCACGCGCCGCGTGCCCTCGGGCAACTACGGAGCGGCCTAACGCGCCCGCACCTCGATCGGGGTTGCGGTCTGGATCGTGAGCGTCGAGTCCTGCGCGAGCTGCACTTCGGCGCCCGTCTTCTTCGCCGCGAGCGCACCGGCCGCACCGCCGAGCAGGCCGCCGATCACCTTGCCGCTGTCGTTGTTCTTCACCTGGTGGCCGAGCACGGCGCCGGCGACGGCGCCGCCGAGGATCTTCGCGGTATCGGCACCGGTGTCGCTGCGGCCCTGTTCCACGAGTTCGCCGTTCAGCGCCACCCGCTGGCCGTTGGGCAGGTGCAACGAATCGAAGCGCAGGCCGAGAGTCGGCACGCCGCCGATCTTGTTGCTGCCCGACACGACCTGCGTGACGCTGCCCTCGACATGCGAGCCGGCGGGGATCGCGACCCGGTTGCCGACCATCACGTCGGAGACGAGCAGCGCGCCGAAGCTGTCTCCCACCCGCGCGGTCTTGGTCGAGATCGGGGTGGATAGCGCCATCGTGAGGTTCGTACCAGCGGGCACGGTGAGTTTCACCGGGGCGGGCTTCGCGGTGGTGGTCGATGCAGTCGACACAGGCTTGCTCGCCGGTTTCGACGCGCTTGCTGCCTTGGCCGCAGCCGCCTTGGCCGCCGCGGCCTGCTTCTCGACGGCCGCCTTCTGCTTGTCGAGCTCGGCCTGCTGACGGGCGAGGTCCTGTTCGCGCTGCTCGAGTTCCTTCTTTGCGAGCTCGCTTTCACGTGCCGCGAGCTCCTGCTCCTTCGCCGCGAGTTCGGCGGCGCGGTCGGCTTCGGACGGCGCGGTTTCCGCTGGCGCTGTCGTGTCGGCGGCAGGCGACGGCGCCGGCGCCGGGCCGCCGCAGGCCGCGAGAGTGAGCAATGCTGCCGCGGTGAGTACGAGGGCGGTGGGGTGGGCCGTGCTGTACTGGGTCATGGTCGGGATCCTGAAAATGGGGGTACGGCGCTATCTTACCCTGCCAAGCTGAACGGCAGCGGAACGGCGTGTGGCGCCGTTCCTCACCTATAATCCGCCGTTCCAATGCAGGCCTATCTCGACCTTCTGCGGCGCGTCCGCGACGACGGTGCGCTCAAGACCGACCGCACGGGAACCGGTACGCGTTCGCTGTTCGGCTGCCAGATGCGTTTCGACCTCGCGCGCGGCTTTCCGCTCGTGACCACGAAGCGCGTGCACGTGAAGTCGATCGTCTACGAACTGCTGTGGTTCCTGCGCGGCGAAACGAATGTCGCGTGGCTGCGCGGGCACGGCGTCACGATCTGGGACGAATGGGCCGATGCCGCGGGCGAACTCGGGCCGGTGTATGGCGCGCAATGGCGCTCGTGGCCTGCGCCGGACGGCAGCCGCATCGACCAGATCGCGCGTGTGATCGGGCAGCTGCGCGCGACACCGGATTCGCGGCGCATCCTCGTCAGCGCCTGGAACGTCGGCGAACTCGACCGCATGGCGCTGCTGCCCTGCCATGCGCTGTTCCAGTTCTACGTCGCGGACGGCCGACTGTCTTGCCAGCTTTACCAGCGCAGTGCGGATCTCTTCCTCGGCGTGCCGTTCAATATCGCCTCCTATGCGCTCCTGACCAACATGGTCGCGCAGCAGTGCGATCTCGGCGTCGGGGAGTTCATCTGGACGGGCGGCGACACCCATCTGTATCTCAATCACCTCGAGCAGGCCGACACGCAGCTCGCGCGCTCGCCGCTCGCGCCGCCCACGCTCGCGATCCGGCGGCGCCCGCCGTCGATCTTCGACTACGAGTTCGACGACTTCGAGTTCCGCAATTATCAATCCCACCCGGCCATCAAGGCGCCGGTCGCAGTCTGAAGGAAACGCATGGCAGTCGCTGGCAAGGCTCCCCTCTATTCGGTGCGTCGTTCGAAGGTGCACGGTCTTGGCGTGTTCGCGAAGCGCCGCATCCGCAAGGGCACGCGGATCGTCGAATATCTCGGCGAGCGCATCTCGCACAAGGTCGCCGATGCGCGCTATGAGCTGAAGGATGCCGACGACGGCCACACGTTCCTGTTCATCGTCGACCGCGGCGTCGTCATCGATGCCGGCGTCGACGGCAACGAGGCGCGGTTCATCAACCACGGCTGCGACCCGAACTGCGAGTCGGTGATCGAGGACCGGCGGGTCTTCATCGAGGCGATCCGCACGATCCAGCCGGGCGAGGAACTGAAGTACGACTACCAGATCGGGCGCGACGACGACGATCCCGAGAACGTCGACGAGGTCTTCGCCTGCCGCTGCGGCGCGACGAGTTGCCGCGGCACGATGCTCTGGCCCGCCAAGCGCCCGAAGAAGCGAGCGAAGAAGCGTGCGAGCCGGCGCGCCGGGACGCGCGCGACACAGCGCAGCGCGAAGCGCTCGCGCCGGTGACCGCACGGCCGGCGGTTACGCTCGTCGTCGCGATGGCGCGCAATGGCGTGATCGGCGCCGGGGGCGCACTGCCGTGGCGATTGCCGGACGACCTGCGGCGCTTCAAGACGCTCACGATGGGCAGGCCTGTCCTCATGGGGCGGCGAACCTGGGCGTCGATCGGCAAGCCGCTGCCGGGGCGCTCGAATCTCGTGCTGACGCGTGATGCGACCTTTCGTGCCGAAGGAGCGACGATCGTGCACTCGCTCGAGGACGCGTTCGCCCACGCGGGCCGCGAACTGATGGTGATCGGGGGTGCGGAGGTCTATGCGCTCGCGCTGCCGTACGCAACCCGCATCGAGCTCACGGCCGTCGATGCCGACGTCGACGGCGAGACGCGTCTGCCGCCGTTCGATCCGGGTGCATGGCGCGAGGTCGCGCGCGAACGCCACGCCGCCGACGAGCGGCATGCGTACGCGATGGACTTCGTCACGCTCGAGCGCCGATCGGGGGCAGCCGCGCCTCGATGAGCGCGCGCGCCTGCGCGGGGATACCCGGCGCAGGGACGGCGCCCGTCGCGGCATCGAGCGTGGCAAGTATCTCCTCCTGGACGGTGCCGCGACGCAGCGCCTCGGCATAACCGATCTCCGGGTGGAACATCACCATCGAGTAGCGCGGAATGAAGCGGTCCGGAAAGGCGCGCTCGAGCGCGACGCCGAGCGCCTTGCGGCGCTGGTACACGGGATCCAGCACGGTGGCGCGCATCTCGAGGTAGTTCTCTAGCGCCATCTGCGCGATCGCGTCGGTGTCGGGGCGGCGCAGGCGCGTGAAGGCGGCGAACAGGGCGGCGAAATCCGTGTGCTGCGCGAGCAGCGCATCGAAGACTGCGACGTCCTCGAACGCGCAGTTCATGCCCTGGCCGTGAAACGGCACGATCGCATGCGCCGCGTCGCCGAGGAGCAGGAGCCTGCCGTCGAGGTGCCAGGGATCGGTGTAGACGGTGCCGAGCCGGCCCTGGGGGTGGTCGCGAAAATCCCGGACGAGATGCGGCAGACGCGGCAGGGCGCCCGGGAACTCGCGGCGGAAGAACGTCTCGATCGCCGGCGCATCGCCGAGTTCGGCGAACGAGGGCGAACCTTCGCGCGCCAGGAACAGCGTCGCGGTGAAGCTGCCGTCGGTGTTCGGCAGCGCGATCAGCATGAACCCGCCGCGAGGCCAGATGTGCAGCGCGTGTGGATCGAGGTCACGGGCCTCTGCAGCCGGGATCGTCAGTTCCCGGTAATCGTGCGCGAGCATCTCCTCGCGCACGCGGATCGCGCCCGCCGTGGCGAGCGCGGTCCGCACGGCGGAACCTGCGCCGTCCGCCGCGATCGTCGGCGCGAGCGGCACGCGACGCCGCACCTTGCCGTCGTCGCCGAAGAGCAGCGCGTCGCGGGCGAGGTCGACGCCGACGCAGGTCATGTCGAAATGCAGCGCGATGCGGGGCTCGGCGCCGGCTGCGTCGATCAGCGCGCGACCGAGTGCCTCCCGCGAAATGGAATGGATCACTTCCGAGTCGTCCTGCCCGTAACGGTGCAGCGCACCGCTGCCGTCGTGCTCGTGGATGTAGCGCCCGCGCATCGGTATCGCGAGCGGGGCGATACGCTCCGCGACGCCGGCGGCAGCGAGGCCACGCAGGCCGCGCGCGGCGAGCGCGAGGTTGATCGATCGCCCGCGCTCGCCGGGCCGAACCCGCGGGTCGGATCGCCGCTCGAACAGCTCGACCTGCCAGCCGTGCCGCGCGAGCACGAGCGCGAGCAGCGTGCCCGCGAGGCCGCCGCCGACGATGTTCACCGGCGCTCGCCGCGTGTTCACGGCGCGCCCGCGAGCGCGTCGCGCAACGCGCGTTCGCAGCGATGGACTTCGTCGATCGTGTTGTAGAGCGGAACGGGCGCGATGCGCAGGATGCCGGGCTCCCGCCAGTCGCAGACGATGCCGTGTGCCGTGAGCGCCGCGTGGACGTGCCGACCGCGATCGCGCGATCCGCGGATGCGAACGGACAATTGAGCGCCGCGTTCCTGTACATCGCGTGGCGTGATCAGCGTCACTTCGTGCGCCGGCAGCGCATCGATCGCGGCCTCGAGCGCCCGTGTCAGCGCGATCGACCGCTCGCGCAGGCGCGGCAGCCCCGCCTCGGCGAATATCGCGAGCGAGGCGAGGAGGGGTGCCGTCGAGAAAATCGGCGGATTGCTCACCTGCCAGCCGGCGGCGCCGCGTGCAGCGTCGAACTCCGGAGCCATGCGGAAGCGTGTCGCCGGGTCGTTGCCCCACCACCCCGACAGGCGCGGCAGGTCGCGCCGTTGTGCATGCCGCTCGTGGACGAATGCGCCGCCGATCGCGCCGGGGCCCGCGTTCAGGTACTTGTAGCTGCACCACGCCGCGAAGTCCGCGCCGGACTCGTGCAACGCGAGCGGGATGTTGCCGATGGCGTGCGCGAGGTCGAAGCCGACCGCAGCGCCGACGTGCCGCGCTGCGCGGGCGATGCGTGCGAGATCGAAGGCCTGTCCCGTGAGGTACTGCACACCGGGCCACAGCACGAGCGCGAGCGAATCGCCGGCGCGCTCGATCGCGTCGTCGATGTCGTCGGCGCGCAGCAGGTCCTCGCCCTCGCGCGGCGCGAGTTCGAGCAGGCATTCGCGCGGATCGAGTCCGTGCCACGCGATCTGCGCCGCCGCGGCGTGGCGGTCCGACGGAAACGCGCCGGCCTCGACCAGGACACGGCGGCGGGTGCCCTGCGGCCGATAGAACGACGCCATCAGGAAATGCAGGTTCACCGTGAGCGCATTCATCGCGACGACTTCGTGCGCCAGCGCGCCGGCCAGTGCCGCGAAGCCCGCGGTGACGTGCGATGCGTAGTCGACCCACGGGCGCCGGCCGGTGAACTGCGCGTCGATGCCGAGCGTTGCCCAGCTCTCGAGCTCCTCGTCGACGGTCTGCCGCGCTGCGAGGGGCATCAGGCCGAGCGAATGGCCGCAGAAGTAGACGAGCGGCTCGCCCGCTGCGCTGCGCGGCAGCGCGAAGCGCGCGCGCCAGGCCGTCGCCGCATCCTCGCGGTTCGCGCTCATGTCTCGTACCGGTAGGCGAGCGGGCGGCTCGGCACGGCGTCTCCCGCGATGGCCGGCACCTGCCAGGCGAGCGCGCAGGCGCCGTCCGGCAGTGCGTCCGGGACCTGCGCGAGCTCGGTCACGGTGGCGAATGCGCGCGTCGCTTCGCCGAGGCTGCGGCTGCCGGCCGGCAGGCCGAAGAAGACGCGATGCGCCGCGAGGCGGCCTTCATCGTGGGTGCGATCGAGCGACGGCTGGTCGATCACGAGATGCGCGATGCCGCGCGCGACGACGAGCGCCGCGGCGTCGGTCGCGACGTAGGGCGGCTCCGTGCCGCCCGGATGCGCCGTGCGCAGAATCAGTGCGATCGGCGACGGAGCCTCGTGCGACTGCGGCCAGGCAGCAAGCAGAGCGTCGCGGGTCACGACGCAATCGTCGCCGATGCGCTCGGGAGTGACACTCACGACAATCGCAGCGAGAGGCTGGACCGGCACGAGGCGCCAGGCGTCGAGGGGTTCCCGCGTCAGGTGCGCGACACATTCGGTATGGGTGCCGTGGCAATGCGGCGTCAGCGTGAGCGTGCGGCAGTTGCAGCTCGCGCCGCGCCCGACGTCGCCGGTGAACCCGGTCGTGGCGAACGGCGCGGAACGCGGCGCTGGCGCACCGAAGTGCCGCAGCCCCGCCTCGCTGAAATCGATCGGCACCGACAGGTCGATCGGGCGCGCGAGATCGACCCGGCGCTGCGTCCCGCCGATCGTGGCGAACGTGTTCACGCAGCCGGCGCGGCGTCGGGCGGCGCCTGCACGGTACCGCAGCGCTTGCAGCGGCGATGGTCGACGCTCGCATAGTAGCGATCGAAGACGGGCGGAAACTGGGTCTCGATGTCGGTCAGTTCGAACTCTTCGCGATAGAGTTCCGTGTCGCAGCGTTCGCAGAACCAGGCAAGGCCGTCGCGTTCGCCGGGGCGGCGCGCGCGTTCCACCACGAGACCCACGGTGTTCGCCGGGCGTTGCACGCTGTGGGGCAGGTGCGCGGGCAACAGGAACACCTCGCCCGCGCGGATCGGCACATCGACTCGCCGGCCCTGCTCGATGATCTCGAGACGCATGTCACCCTCGAGCTGGTAGAAAAACTCCTCGCCCGGATCGAGGTGGAAATCCTTGCGGCGGTTCGGTCCCCCGACGACCATGATGATGAAATCGCCGTCGCGGAACAGTCGCCGGTTGCCGACAGGGGGCTGCAGATCCGCGCGATGTGCGTCGATCCACGACCTGAGCGGGAAAGCCTTGAGCTGCGTCATGCGCTAATGGTACACACGAGCGCGAGAGGTGCGAGCGTGCGCGAGTCGAGGACGTGGATCGGGTGGGTCGTCGCGGCGGGGCTGGTTGCCGGCTGCAGCAGTCTGCCGCGGTTGTCGTGGCCGTGGTCGAAGCCGCCCCCTGCCGCGCCGGCATCCGTCGACGAGTTGACGTTCGCGGCAGGTTCGGGCATGGCGATACCGCAGTACTGGAGCGGCAATACGCTCGTGCTTGATCTCTCCGCCGCGCCCGCGAGCGGCGCGGCGGTGGCGACCCCCACCTACGCGCGTGGCTGGCCGATGCGCATGGCCGTGCGGACCTGGCCCGGGCGTTTCAGCGTGCTCGAAGTGCGAGGCGCGCAGCGTGCGGTGCTGCCGCTCACCACGGAGGGCAGCGCCCCGGTGGAGATCCCGATCCCGCCCGACGTGTATGCGCCCGGCACGCGCGAGGTGTCGCTCAGCTGGGGCATTGCGGCGCCACCGCCGGTCGTCTTCCCGCAGGCGCCGGACACGCCCGCGACACCTCAGTCTTCGATGCCCTGATACGCGCGGCAGGCCGTCTGCACCGGCGGCGCGCCGGGATCGTCGAGTGGCAGTGCCGTCAGCGCGCCGCCCCACACGCAGCCCGTATCGATCGCGACGACACCGTGGCTCGCGCTGTAACCGAGCGTCGACCAGTGGCCACAGATCACTCGCGCGCCGCGCGACTGCACGTCGCCAAACGTGAACCACGGCGCAAGGGGCAGTGCGGCCGTGCCCGGTGCGCCCTTCTGCGAGAGGTCCATGCGTCCCTCTGCCGTGCAGTAGCGCAGGCGTGTCAGTGCGTTGATCACGAAGCGCCGGCGCGCGGCGCCGGCGAGCGATTCGCTCCATGTGTCGGGGTCGTTGCCGTACATCTGCCCGAACACCGCCGGCGCATCGTGCGCCAGCGCCTGTTCGACTTCATGCGCGAGGCGCGCGGCATCGACCGCGCGCCATTGCGGTACGAGCCCCGCGTGCACGAGCAGATCGCCGCGCGCGGCGTCGTGGTGGGCGAGGGGGCGCGTCAGCAGCCACTCGAGGAGGCGCTCCCGGTCGGGCGCGCCGAGCACGGCATCGAGCGTGTCGCCGCGCTTCAGCCGCCGCCCGCCGTGTCCGAGCGCCACTGCGAGGAGGTGCAGGTCGTGGTTGCCGAGCACGCAGCGCGCGCCCGCACCGAGATCGCGCACGAAGCGCAGCACATCGAGCGATTGCGGCCCGCGGTTGACGAGATCGCCGACGAACCACAGCTCATCGCGGTCGGCGAGGAAACCGAGCGCCGCGAGCAGCGCACGCAGTTCGTCGTAACAGCCCTGTACGTCGCCGATCGCGTAGCGTGCCAAACCGGATACCTCCGGTCCGGCAGTTTAGCCGAGCGGCTGGCAGGGGCTGCGGCTCAGAATTTTGCCTCGACCGCGAACCAGACCTTGGTCGTATCGGTTGCCAGCGTGTCCGCGTCGTAGGACGCGAACTTCGCGAGCGCGCTGACGTGCTTGCCGAACGGGCGCGCCACCTGGGCATTCCACTCGCTGCCGTAACGCGCCGATACGTGTTCGGCGCGGTATTCGTGCCGGGCGACGCGCACGGTCGTGCCGGCGAGGACACCGGCCCCCTTGAATGCCCACGACGCGTCGACATAGATGTCGCGCAGGCCGTTCGGCGGCGTCGACAGGTACTTGTCGGCCCAGCCGTTGAATGCGTGCAGCGTGGCGAGCGGGGTCTGCAACGCGACGGTGCCGTTGCCTTCGAGCTGCTCGAAGCCCGCCTTGAGGGTCGCGGGGCCGATCGCCATGCCCGGCTCGACGAGTACGTAGTCGAGCGCGAAGCCGCCGGGGTTTGCGCCGTATTCGCTCTGGCGGGCATATTCGAGCGCGTACAGCAGCTTCACCTTGCCGCCGGTGGCCCGGCTGCCGGAATAGCGCGCGCCGAACGTCTGCGACGAGACGGCAGGCGCATCCGGAATGTCGAGCAGATAGCCGTAGCCGACCAGCGTGCCGAACCGGCCGAGCTCGGCCGCAACCCGCACGAGGTCGATGTCGTTGTCGCGCCAGGTGCCCTGCGGAGAGTCCGTGCCGAACACGCGATTGACGCGCCACGCGTGTGTCCAGCCGAACGTGACGGCCTTCGTGGGCGACACGGTCACGCCGGCCGCATCGAGCGTCTGGTCGTTCTGCCGCCAGCCGACCGAGCCGATCCAGCGCTGGTTGTCGAGGTTCACGGCCTGCCGGCCGGCCTGCAGCGCAAACCGGTCGTTCGGTTTGAAGCGCAGCCACGCCTGGTTGACGATCGCATCCTCGGGATCCGCGACCACCGGGTACTGCGTACGCCCGTTCACGGTGTCGTTGTATTGCTCGCCGCCGACCCGCACGGTCGCCTCGCCCTCGACGAGCGCGGCGAAGCCGTGCCACTCGCGCGAGCGCAGGCCGCCGCGTGCGCGCAGCGTCGAGGCCGTCGCATCACGCGCGAGTCCCGCCTGGTCGACGAGTTCGAGGCGGTAGCGCAGGTCGGCGTAAGGCGTGACCGCAGGCGGTGCACCGGCTTCTTCCGTGGCCGCAACGGTCATCGAGGAACAGCCTGCGAGCAGCAGGGCGAGCGTGAGGCGGGCTTTCATGGCGCACATTGTCCGGCCGCGCCGCGCGCCGGAGAATGATCTGCGTCAACCGCTCAGTGCAATACGCCCGGGATCGCGAGCCGGAAGGGCGGAATCGGGGCGTCGAAGGCGAACCCGTCGTCGGTCACCATCTGGTAGGAGCCCTGCATTGCGCCGACCGGCGTTTCGATCACGGCGCCGCTCGAATAGCGAAATCCCTGGCCGGGTTTCAGGTGCGGCTGTTCGCCGACGACCCCGTCGCCGCGCACTTCCTGCACCTTGCCGTTCGCGTCGGTGATCACCCAGTGGCGTGTCAGCAGCCGCGCCGGCGTCGGCCCGTCGTTGCGGATCGTGATCGTGTACGCGAACACGTAGCGGTGCTCGCGCGGCTCCGACTGCTCGTCGAGATAAGCCGTTTCGACCTCGACCCGGATGCGATGCGCGGCGCTCATCATGGGCTCGCCGCGCGCGCACCGACGCGCACGGCGAGCACGTCGCAGGGCGCCCCGTGCAGTACCGTGTCTTCGGTGAGATTGACGAGTATCGACAGGCCGTGGCGCTCGCGACTGCCGAGCACGATCAGGTCGGCGTCGCGCTCGCGGGCCACGCGGATGATCTCGGCTTTCACGTTGCCGGCTTCGACATGGACCGGTGCACCGGCGAAACCGAGCGATTCGGCGAGCGCGGCGAGGCGCGTCTTCGCGCGCTTCACGAGTTCGTCCTCGATCGCAACCGCGGGCATCAGTGTCTCGCCCATCGGCTCGACGGGCACGAACTCGACGACGTGCAGCAATTCGACCTGCGCGCCGAATACCGCTGCAACAGCCTTCGCACGCTCACCGACCCTGCTGCTGTCGTCGGTCAGGTCGACGGGAATCAGTATGCGGCGGTAGATGGACATGGGCTCACGCTATCGCTGCGGGGCGAGGCGCGCAAGTGCGGCGAACTGCGCAGGCGTGAGGACCTCGGCGCGCACGCCCGGATCGATGCCGGCCGCCTCGATCGCGGCGGCGTCGAGCATGGGCCGCAGGGCATTGCGCAAGGTCTTGCGCCTTGCGGAAAAGGCGCGCAGGACGATTTCCCCGAATGCGGGCGGCACATCGAAGGCAGGCGTACGCCGGACGACGAGGCGCGCGACGGACGACCAGACTTTCGGCGGCGGCTGGAAGGCGCCGGGACCGACATCGAACAGTTTCTCGACACGCACCCAGGGCGCGAGCATCACCGTGAGCCGGCCGTAGTCGGCGCTGCCGGGCACGGCCGCCATGCGTTCGATCACCTCCCGCTGCAGCATCACGTGCAGGTCGTCGAGCGCTGCGGGTGTTGCCAGCAGGTGGAACAGCAGCGGTGTCGAAATGTTGTACGGCAGGTTGCCGACCACGCGCAGACGCGCACCGCGCGCCGCGGCGAGCGCCGCGAAATCGAAGCGCAACGCATCGCCGACGTGCAGCGTGAGGCCCGCGGCGGCGGGCAGCTCCTGCGACAGCTGCGCGGCGAGGTCGCGGTCGATCTCGACGGCATCGAGGCGGCCTGCCGCCGCGAGCAGCGCCCGCGTCAGCACGCCGCGTCCCGGGCCGATCTCGACGATCGCGTCGCCGGGCCGCGGTGCGACGGCGCGCACGATGCGCTCGACCATCGCGGGGTCGTGCAGGAAATGCTGCCCGAAGCGCTTGCGCGCGCGCGCCGGCACGTCAGCGTCGCCGGTTCGCCATCTCGATCGCGAGCGCGAGCGCCGCTTCGAGGCTGCCGGGATCGGCGCGGCCGGTGCCGGCGAGGTCGAGTGCCGTGCCGTGATCGACGGAGGTGCGGATGAACGGCAAGCCGAGCGTGACATTGACGGCGCGGCCGAAGCTCGCATGCTTGAGCACCGGCAGGCCCTGGTCGTGGTACATCGCGAGCACGGCGTCGTGTCCCGCCAGTTGCGCCGGCACGAAGGCGGTGTCGGCCGGCACCGGCCCCGTGACATCGAGCCCGCGTGCGCGCGCGTCCGCGAGCGCCGGCGCGATCACGTCGAGCTCCTCGCGGCCGAGATGGCCGGCTTCGCCGGCATGCGGGTTCACGCCGCACACGAGGATGCGCGGCCGCGCGAGGCCGAAGAGGCGCGCGAGATCGGTCGCGAGCACGTCGAGGACCTCGCGCAGCAGCGCCTTGGTGATCGTGGCGCTCACCTCGCGCAGCGGCAGGTGCGTCGTCGCCAATGCCACACGCAGGCTGCCCGCAACGAGCAGCATCACGGGCCGCGCGATGCCGCTGTGCGCGGCGAGGTATTCGGTGTGGCCGGTGAAGGCGATGCCGGCTTCGTTGATGATGCTCTTCTGCACCGGCGCCGTGACGATCGCGTCGAACTCGTGGGTGATCGCGCCGGTCATGGCGGCGTCGAGCAGCGCGAGCACATAGGACGCGTTGCGGCGGTCGGGTCGCCCTGCCTGCGACGCCGCACCGAGCGCGGTGTGCGCGATCCGCAGCTCGCCCGGCACGTGGGCGTGGGCTTCGCTGCGCCGGTAGTCGTGCAGGACCAGCGACCCGCCGGTCGAGGCCGCGCGCTCGGCGAGCAGTGCGCGATCACCGAGGCAGACGAGTTCGCAGGGCCAGGCGCCGCGCGCGACCGCCGCGCACAGCTCGGGGCCGATGCCCGCGGGTTCGCCGGAGGTGAGCGCGATGCGTGGCAGGCGCATCAGGCTCCCGCTACATCCTGTATTCGACGTAGGCTTCGTCGCGCAGGCGGCGCAGCCACAGCTCGGTCTCTTCCTCGGCCTTGCTTTCGCGCAACGCGACGAACGCGCGCTGCCGCTTCATCTCCGCGCTGTTGTCGACCTCGCGGCGCCCGAGCAGCTGCACGATATGCCAGCCGAACTGCGTCTGGAACGGCTCGCTGATCTCGCCTTCCTTCAGTGCGGCGAGCTGCGCCTCGAATTCGGGCACGAAGGTGCCCGGGTTCGTCCAGCCGAGGTCGCCGCCCTCGGCCGCCGAGCCCGGATCTTCCGACATGGTGCTCGCGAGACCGGCGAAGTCTTCGCCCTTCAGGATGCGTTCGCGCACGGCTGCAAGACGCTGCCTGACCGTCGCATCGTCCTGCAGTTCGTTCGTCTTGATGAGGATATGCCGCGCGTGCACCTGCTGCACCATCGCAGGGCCGTCCGAGCTGCGGATCTCGTTGACGCGCACGAGGTGAAAGCCGCTCGGCGTGCGGATCACGTTGCTCACCTCGCCCGCCTTCAGCTGCACGACGGCGTCGGCGAGCACGGTGGGCAGCTCCGTGCCCTTGCGCCAGCCGAGCGAGCCGCCCTCGAGCGCGGTCTGGCTGTTGGAATATGCGACCGCGAGGCTGGCGAAGTCCTCGCCGGCGAGCGCGCGCCGGTGCACGTCTTCCGCGCGTTTCTCGGCCTCGGCGACCTGCTCCGGTGTGGCGGCCTGCGGGACCGCGATCAGGATGTGCGACAGATTGTATGAGGTCGACTCGGACGGCGAATTCTTCTCGCGCTCGAGGTACTGGTCGATCTCGCGCGGCGAAATCATGATACGGGCGACGACGTCGCGCTGGCGCAGCATGCTGAGCGTGATCTCCTTGCGCAGGTCGTCGCGGTAGCTCGTGTAGTCGATCCCCTGGCTCGCGAGCGCCGCGGGCAACTGCGTGAGCGCGATGCCGTTGCGTCGTGCGACGTCCTGCAGGGCGTTGTTCACCATCTCGTCGGTGACCTTGAGGCCGGCGCGGCTCGCGCGTTGCATCTGCACTTCCTGCGTCACCAGCCGCTCGAGCACCTGCTGGCGCAGCACGTTCGCCGGCGGCAGTTCGAGTCCCTGCTGCCGCAGCCGCGCGCTGATGAGCTTCACCTGTTCATCGACTTCGCTCTTCAGCACGACGCCGTCGTTGACGATCGCGGCGACGCGGTCGAGCAGTTCGCCGCCCGAGGCGAGCTCGCGCGTCTGCGCGTATGCGGTGCCGCTGGCGAAGGCCGCGAGCAGCGCGGCGAGCAGGAGTCGTGGCATGGATTTTCCGAGGTGTGTCAAAGGCTTGGGCTGGCCGGTGAGTATCCCCGAATTGCGTCCTCGAGGAAAGACACAGCCGATGATCCGACACTGGCGAGGCCGCTGAGTTCCAGCTGCAGGTACAGGCCTGTATCGCGCTCGCCGGTGCGGCTGCTGACGAATCGCCGGCCCACCGCGCGAAACCGCCAGCAGCACGAGCGGTATTCGAAGCCGGCGAATTGATCGAGCGTCTCGTCGTCGTGCAGCGAGTAGATGTAGCGCCCGAAGAGGCTCCAGCGTTTTGTGACCGGCCACGCGACCGAGGCATCGGCCTGGTCGATGCGATCGCGCTGATAGCGGTAGCCGACGTTGACGACGCTCGTCGCGGCGGGGCGGTACTGCAACTGTATCTGCATGCGCTCGCGCTCCGAGGCCTCGGGGTTCCACTGCACGCCGAGGTCCGCGGTCCAGTCGCGCAGCGCCGTGAGCGCGATCTGCGCGATCAGGTCGGAGGTGTCGCGGTCGGTGACCGGTTCGCCGGGCAGCGAGACGCGCGGCGTGTCGAAGTACACGGTCTGGCCGATCGATGCGGCGAGGAGCTGCCGGCCGCTGGCCGCGTCGAGCACGCGGCTCGTGACGCCGAAGCTCGCCTGGTTCGCATCTGCGATGCGGTCGCCGCCGACATAGCGGTTGGTGCGAAAGAGCTGCACGAGGGTCAGGTCGGGCACGGCGGTGTCGAAGACCGGCAGCGCGTCCTGGTTGCGATACGGCGTGTACTGGTAGAGCGCGCGCGGCTCGACCGTGAGACGGCGCTGGCCGTGCGAGCCGGTCGCGCCTTCGAAGATGAGGCCGAGGTCGAGGCTCGCGGTCGGCAGGCTGCGGTGCGGTGAACGGTCGGCACCGGGCGCCGTGTCTTCGAGCGAATAGCCCGTGGCGCGCCAGGTCAGTGCGGGCCGGATGAAATATCCCGCACCCTGCCAGTCGAGGCCGAGGTGCGGCGCCGCGTCGTAGCGCCAGCCGGTGACGCCCACATTGCGCTCGAAATTCACGACCTCCGCCTCGAAGCCGTAACGCAGCTGCAGCGCCTGCCCGACACGGTAGTCGGCGCTCGCATAGAGTTGCGGCACGGCGGCGTAGGGCCGGTCGATGGCCGCGACGTCGACGTCGATCGTCTGGAAATCCTGGAACGCGCCGCGCAGGTTCCAGTGCGCGTCGCGATAGGTGAGCTCGGCCGTGCGTTCGACGAACGCGATGCTGGTGCCCTCGGGTCCCTGGCCGAAATCCTCGAAATACTGCGTGTCGCTCGCGTTGGCCGCATCGATGGAGAAGCGCCAGCCGGCCGGCAGTTCGCTGCGGTGGCCGAGATGCACGTAGCTGCGGTCGTCGTCGAACAGTCGATCGTCGGGCAGGTACGACACGTCGAGCTTGCCGCGGCTCGCGCGAGTCAGGTAGCGGAAATTGCCGGCGACATCGATGCCGCGCCGCGCGAAAATCACCGGTTCGAAGCTGAGGTCGTGGTTCGGCGCGATGTTCCAGTAGTAGGGCACCGACAGCTGCGCGCCGCTGCGGGTCGAATAGCCTGCGCCCGGGAACAGGAATCCGCTCTTGCGCTCGGTCCCGAGCGGAAACGATATCCACGGGGCATAGAAGATCGGCACGCCCTTGAATTCGACGCGTGTGCCGCGGCCGACGCCGTTGCGGTGCGCGCTGTCGAGATCGATCCGGTCTGCGCGCAATCGCCAGGCCGGATCGGTCAGCGGGCAGGTCGTGAACGTGACGTCGGTGAGCCGCGCATTGCCGGCGGCGTCGAGTGTCATGCTGGCCGCCGTGCCACGCGCCGGGCGCGACGGCAGTTCGAATTCCGCACCCTTGAAGTCCGCGCCCTCGGTCGCCGAATAGCGACCCGAGCGACCGCGCACGATGAGCAGCGGGTCGCGATACTCGACCCTGCCGTCGACGGCGAGACGGCCACCCTTGGCGTCGTACTCGACATGGTCGGCGTGGATCGAGCGATCGCCCTGCGTCACCTGCACATTGCCCGAGAGCACCGCGTCGCCGTTCACGCCGAGACTCGCGTGATCGCCCGTGACCTCGATGGGCGCGTTCGCGAGCTCGGTGGGCGATATCGCGGGCGCGGCCGCCTGCGGCGGCGGCGCTTCGCGGCCCTCGGTCGCGGTGAAGCACAGCGGCGCGCCGGGTTCGGCCGCATGCAGGCCTGCCGGCAACAGCAGGGCGCCGAGCGCGTACGCGAGCAGCCGGTCACAGCGGGGAAGCGGCATGTGTCGTGCCATTATAATGAGCGGATGGGCGAATACGACGCGCGCGCGGGCGAATTGCACGCATGGCTGACGAGCGGGCTCGGCATGCCCGTCGATCGGCTGACACTCGCGTCCGCCGACGCGAGCTTTCGGCGCTACTTTCGCGCGCACGCGAACGGCCGCAGCTGGGTCGTCATGGACGCGCCGCCCGGCCACGAGGATGTGCGTCCGTACCTCAAGGTGTCGCGCCTGCTCGAGGCGACCGGCGTGCACGTGCCCCACGTGCACGAGAGCGACATCGACCAGGGGTTCGTGCTGCTCGAGGACCTCGGCAGCACGGCCTACCTCGCGCCGCTCGCGCGCGGCGAGGACGTCGATCGGCTCTATGGCGAAGCCCTCGAAGCGCTCGCCGCGATCCAGGTGCGAGGTCGCGAAGCCGCGCGCGAACTGCCGCCGTACGACGAGCGTGCGCTCACGCGCGAGCTCGAGCTGATGCCCGAATGGTTCTGTGCGCGCCACCTGCGGCTGCAGCTCGGCGACGACGAGCTCGCGCTGCTCGTGCGCACGTTCGATTTCCTCGTGCGCGAGGCGCTCGCGCAGCCGCGCGTGTTCGTGCACCGTGATTATCATTCGCGCAACCTGATGGTCGTCGACGACAGGAATCCCGGCATCATCGATTTCCAGGACGCGCTCGAGGGCCCGATCGGCTACGACCTCGTGTCGCTGCTGAAGGACTGCTACATCGCCTGGCCGCGCGCACGCACGATCGGCTGGCTCCGCGAGTACCGTCGCCGCATCGCGCGCGAGGGCCTCGCGGCGGGCGCGAGCGAGCGCGAGTTCCTGCGCTGGTTCGATCTCGTCGGCGTGCAGCGCCACCTGAAGGTGCTCGGCATCTTCGCGCGTCTCTGGTATCGCGACGGCAAGCGCGGTTATCTCGCCGACCTGCCGCTCACGCTCGATTACCTGCGCGATGCCTGTGCGCGCTACAGCGAACTGCAGGCGTTCGCGCGCTGGCTCGAGGCACGCGTCGTCGCGGCGCTGCCGGCCGCCAACGCGCGGGAACTCGCGCTGCGATGAGGGCGATGATCCTCGCGGCCGGGCGCGGCGAGCGCATGCGCCCGCTGACCGACGTGTTGCCGAAGCCGCTGCTCGTGGTGCGCGGCGAGCCGCTGATCGTCCACCATCTCGGTGCGCTCGCGCGCGCCGGCGTGGCGGAGGTCGTGATCAACCTCGCGTGGCTCGGCGGCAAGATCCGTGCGGCACTCGGCGACGGGCATGCCTTCGGCCTGCGCATCGTGTACAGCGACGAAGGGGAGGTGGCGTTCGAGACCGGCGGCGGCATCTTTCGCGCGCTGCCGCTGCTCGGCCGCGCGCCGTTCCTCGTCGTGAACGGCGACGTGTGGACCGATTTCGATCCCGCAACGCTCGCGGTCGACGGTCGGTGGGCCCTGTCGCCCGGTGCGAATGCGGAACTCGTGCTCGTGCCGAATCCGCCGCAGCATCCACGCGGCGATTTCTCGCTCGAGGCGGGCATCGTCGGCGAGGGCAGTGGCCCGGGGGTGGTGCGCTACACGTACTCGGGCATCGGCATCTACCATCCGCGCTTCTTCGACGGCTGCACGCCTGGGCGCTTCCCGCTGCTGCCGCTCCTGCGCCGCGCGATTGCAGCGGAGCGCCTCTACGGGCGTGTCTATCGCGGCGAATGGCAGGATATCGGCACGCCGGAGCGCCTCGCGGCGCTGAATGCGGCCGCTGCGGTAGAATGAGCCCATGAGCGATCCCGAGGGCATCCGCGTCGCAGAGGAGCCGGCGCCCGCCGCGCGCAGCGGCGAGAAGTACCAGACCCCGCAGGGCTTCACGGCCATCAAGGACGGCATCAAGACGCGGGGCGAGGCGGACCGTCGCGGCCTCGGCGGCAAGCCGCGCTGGCTCAAGGCGCCGCTCGCCGCCGGCGAGGGCTACGATCGCGTGCGCCGCGCCGTGCGCGATCACGCGCTCGCCACCGTGTGCGAAGAGGCGAAATGCCCGAACATCGGCGAGTGCTGGAACGCCGGCACCGCCACGATCATGCTGATGGGCAAGGTCTGCACGCGCGCCTGCCGCTTCTGCTCGGTCGACACCGGCAATCCGCGCGGCTGGCTCGATGCCGCCGAGCCGCAGCACGCCGCGCGCACCGTCGCACTGATGAGGCTGCGTTACGTGGTCCTGACTTCGGTCGACCGTGACGACCTGCCGGACGGCGGCGCGGCGCACTATGCAGCGTGCATTCGCGCGATCAAGGCGGAGAACCCTGCCACCGCCGTCGAGGCGCTTACCCCCGATTTCCAGGGTGTGCTGCGCGATGTCGAGACGGTCGTCGATTCGGGTCTCGAGGTGTTCGCACAGAACGTCGAGACCGTGCGACGGCTCACGCACCCGGTGCGCGATCCGCGTGCGGGCTACGACCAGACCCTCGCGGTGCTCGCGCACGCCAAGCGTCACCGGCCCGGTCTGCTCACGAAGACGAGCCTGATGCTCGGCCTCGGCGAGACCGACGAGGAAATCGCCGCCACGATGGACGACCTGCGCGCGATCGACGTGGATATCCTGACGCTCGGGCAATACCTGCGCCCGACGGTCAATCACCTGCCGGTCGAGCGCTACGTGTCGCCGCAGGAGTTCCAGCGCTATCGCGCCTGGGGACTCGCACGCGGCTTTCGCGAGTGCGTGTCGGGCCCGCTCGTGCGCTCGAGCTATCGTGCCGAGCAGGCGCTCGACGGCAACAACGTGGGATTGCCTGATCATGCTGCCGCTGCCGGCGGCTGACGAGGCGGCCGCACCGCTCGTCAAATGGCTCGGCCGGGTCGACTACGAGCCGACCTGGCGCGCGATGCAGCGCTTCACCGACGAGCGCGGACCCAGGACGCTCGATGAGATCTGGCTGCTCGAGCATCCGCCGGTCTTCACGCTCGGCATGAACGCCGATCGCGCGCACCTGCTCGCGCCCGGCGACATCCCGGTCGTGCAGATCGATCGCGGCGGGCAGGTCACTTACCACGGGCCGGGTCAGCTCGTCGTCTATCCGCTCATCGACCTGCGGCGGGCCGGCCTCGGGGTGCGCGATCTCGTCACGGCGCTCGAGCAGTCGGTGATCGCGTATGCGGGCACGTTCGGCGTCCGTGCGGAGACGAAGCCGCGCGCTCCGGGCGTGTACGTGCAGGGCGCCAAGCTCGCGAGCATCGGCATCCGCGTGCGCCGCGGCGCGAGTTACCACGGGCTCGCGCTGAACGTGAACCTTGATCTCGCGCCGTTCCGGCGCATCAATCCCTGCGGCTACCAGGGGCTCGAGATGACACAGCTCGCGGCCCTCGGCGGGCCCGCCGGCGTGCGCGAGGTGGCCGACGGGTATGCGCCGAGGCTGCTTGCACAGCTGACAGCCGACAGCTGACAGCCGGAGGCGTCTTGCTCGGTCAGTTCGCGGCGGCTTCGGCCGCTTCGCGCTGCTTGCGCGCTTCCTCCTGCGCCGCCTCGATCTGCTGCTCGACCTGCGCTTCCATCGCTTTCGCCTGCTTCGCCTCCTCTGCGGCGCTCGCGCCGCTCGCCGCGGCCGAGCCGGCCGTTTCGGCGAGACCGCAGCCGGCGAGCAGCAGCGTTGCGGTGAGTACGGGGATCGATGTATGCCATGCCATGATGGTCTCCTCGTCGGATCTCAGATGACGAACAGCACGTGCGGCTGCGCCGCGAGTTCGGCGGCGAGGGCAGTCACCTGTGCCGCACTCTGCGCCACGATCGTGTAGGAAATCGACAGGTAATTGCCGTTTTCCGAGTAGCGCTCGCTCGTGCGGTTCGCATCGAGGTCGGGCGCATGGCGCAGCAGGATCGCGTCGATTTCCGCGCGCATCAGGCTGCCCGCCCGGCCGACGACCTTGATCGGGTACTCGGCCGGAAAGGTGAGCAGCCTGAGCTCGGTCACCAGGCGCTCCCGGCGAGCCGCTTGATGTGATCCTGGAAGGCGCGATAGGTGCGTTGCCAGACCGGGCCGGGCACGCCGTCGCCGACCGGCTGGCCGTCGAGGCGCGTGACGGACGTGATCTCGCGCGTCGCGGCACCGAGCCAGATCTCGTCGGCGGCGCGCAGCGTCGCTTCGGCGACCGGCGTCGTGCGGTGCGGTATGCCGAGCTCGAACATCAGTTCCTCGACGACGCTGCGTGTCGTGCCGGGCAGGATCTGCGGCGAATTCGGCGGCGTCAGCACTTCGCCGCCGACGACCACGTGCACGGTCGAGGCGCTCGCCTCCATCAGCCAGCCGTCGCGCAGCAGGATCGTCTCCGAGGCGCCGGCGTCGATCGAGAGCTGGCGCAGCAGCACGTTCGGCAGCAATGCGACCGACTTGATGTCGCAGCGCGCCCAGCGAGTGTCCGCGGCGGTGATGCACGCCGCGCCCTGCGCGAGCTGCGCCGCGGACGGACGCGGCAACGGTGCGGCGAACGCGAACACCGTGCGCTCGATCTCGGGCAATGGCGCGTGGTTGCGCCCGTACTCGGCGCCGCGCGTGACCTGCACGTACAGGTACTGGTCGCCGCCGCCGTTGTCGTCGATCAACCGGCGACACAGCGCGCGCCAGCCGGCCTCGCCGAGCGGGTCGCGCATGCGCAGCGCCTCGAGGCTGCGCGCGAGACGCGCGAAATGCGGCCCGAAGCGGAATGGCCGGCCGCCGAACACCGGTATCACCTCGTAGGCGCCGTCGGCGAACAGGAAGCCGCGATCGAGCGGCGAAATGCGTGCTTCCCGCAGCGGCAGGAAGGCGCCGTTGAGATAGGCGGTCGGCAACGGTTCGGCCATGGTGCGTGTCCTTTGCGCGTCAGCGCCACATCAGCGCGATGCCGTCGATCGTGCGCGTCCACCAGCCGCCTTCGGGCACGGCCTTCAGCGGAAAGAGCGGTACGGTCGCGACCGTGTCGGCGCCGACGCTGACCCGCATCTCGCCGGCGGCTTTCGACGGCACGGCGGGGGCGAGCAGGGGCTCCTGCGCGGTGGCACTCGTCTTCACGAGCGCGGCGTCGCCCCGACCGACCGTCACGTAGACATCGCCGCGCGGCCCGATGGCGACGTGATCCTCCGCACCCTTGTAGAGGCGTGGTGCGAGCACGGTCTCGCCGCGGCCCTTCACCTTCACGGTCTCGTAGAAGGTGAAGCCGTAGTTCAGCAGTGCCGCACTCGCGTCCTCGCGGGCCTTCATCGAGGCGGTGCCGAAGACCGCAGTGATGAGCCGCATGCCGTCGCGCTTCGCCGAAGTGGCGAGGCAGTAGCCGGCGGACTGCGTATGGCCGGTCTTGATGCCGTCGACGCTCGGGTCGCGGCCGAGGAGGCCATTGCGGTTCTGCTGGCGGATATTGTTCCACGTGAACTCGCGCAGCGAGTACCACTGGTAATACTGCGGATAGTCGTGGATCACCGCGCGGGCGAGCGTCGCCATGTCGCGTGCCGTCGTGTAGTGCGATTCGGCGGGCAGGCCGGTGCTGTTCTCGAAGTGCGTATGCGTCATGCCGAGCTTCTGCGCGTACGCGTTCATCATCTGGGCAAAGGCCGCCTCGGTGCCGCCGAGGCGCTCGGCGATCGCGATCGTCGCGTCGTTGCCCGACTGCACCATCATGCCCTTGATCAGCACCTCGGCGGGAATGCGCGTGCCGACCTGCACGAACGAGCGCGAGCCCTCGCTGCGCCATGCGTGCTCGCTCACCGGGACCTCCTCGTCGAGCTTCAGGCGGCCTTCGGCGAGCGCCTCGAATGCGATGTAGGCGGTCATGATCTTCGTGAGGCTCGCCGGCTCCATGCGTTCGTCGGCATTCGCCTCCGCGAGCACGCGGCCACTGTCGTAGTCGACGAGGATCATTGCGCGCGCGTTGATCGCGGGCGGCTTCGGGATCGGCACCGCGGCGTGGGCGGCGGCCAGTGAGAGCGAGGCGAGGATGAATGCGGCAAGCCGACGGCGGTGGTGCATCGGGCAACTCCGGGGACGGTGGGACAAACCGGGATTCTAAGTCAGTCGGGCGCGAGGCGCGCATCCGTGATGCCGAGACGCGCGAGGCGCGCGGCCAACGCATCGAATTCGGCGACGCTGCCGACGGGACCGATGCGCACACGATGCAGTGTGCGATCGCCACCGACGGTGGGCTGCACGAACACCTGCCCGAGCCCCGCGGCGCGCAGCCGATCGGCGAGGCGGCGGGCATTCCCGGCGTCGGCGAATGCGCCGACCTGCACGTAAAGGCTGCGCGGCGCGACGGCCTCGAGCGGCGCCGGCGCAACGGGCGGCGGCACGACCGCCGCCGCGGTGCCGGGCGTGAGCACCGCAACTTCCACGAACGCGGTGCCGTCGCGCAGCATGTCGAGCTTGCTCGCCGCCGTGTAGGACAGGTCGATGATGCGGCCACCGACGAAGGGGCCGCGGTCGTTCACGCGCACGACGACGCTGCGGCCGTTGGCGAGATTGGTGACCCGCGCGTAGCAAGGCAGCGGCAGGGTCTTGTGCGCGGCGGTCATCGCGTACATGTCGTACGGCTCGCCGGTCGACGTCAGCGCGGCGTGGAAGCCCGGGCCGTACCACGAGGCGACACCGCGCTCGACATAGCCCTCGGCCGTCGGCAGCACCGTGTAGCGCTTGCCGAACACTTCGTAGAAGGGCGGATTGCCGCGCAGGCTGCGCGGCTCGATGCGCGGCACGGCGTCGGGGATCGACGCGATGTCGCGCGGCGGAGGTGGCGTCGGAGCGGGCGCCGCCGTGGCCGCGGGCCCGGGCTTCGGCGGCGAGGTGCCGCAGCCCGCGATCGCGAGCGCCACCCCGATCCACGTCACCTGCGTCGCGGCGCGGGAATATGCCATCACTTGCCGGTGCTGAAGGTCGCGGCCACGAGCGCCTGCGCGAGATCGTGCACGGCCATCGCGTAACGGATACTGCGGTTGTAACGCGTGATCGTCACGAAGTTCGCGAACCCGATGCGCACGGCAGGCGCGTGTTCGCCCTCGGCCGGCACCAGGATCACCGCAGTGTCGCCGGGAAGTGCAGAGTCGAACGAGAGTCCCTTGGCGCGCGCCGAGTCGAGCGTGTCGGTTAGCGAGAGATTCGCCGGATCGAGCGTGAGCGATGTGTCGGGCGCGAGCTGCGCGTCGATCAGCACCGGCCCGCCCGGTTGCCAGCCGTGCTCGCGGAAATAGTTGGCGACACTCGCGACCACGTCGTCCCAGGTCGAGAACAGGTCGCGCCGGCCGTCGCCGTCGCCGTCGACCGCATAGCGGCGGTAGCTCGACGGCATGAACTGCGGCGCGCCCATCGCGCCGGCGTACGAGCCGAGCGCGGCGAGCGGATCGACCGACTCTTCGCGCGACAGCTGCAGGAAGTTCGCGAGTTCCTTGCCGAAGAAACCGGCGCGCGGCGGGTAGTCGAAGGCGAGCGTGGCGAGCGCGTCGAGGACCCGGTACCGGCCCGTCATGCGGCCATAGAAGGTTTCGACGCCGAGGATCGCGACGATGTACTCGGGCGCGACGCCGCGCGCCTGGGCCACGCGATCGAGCAGTTCGCGGTGCTGTTCCCAGAACGCGACGCCCTCGCGGATGCGCTGCGCCGTGAGAAAGCGCTTGCGGTATTCCCACCACGGCGAGACTTTCTCGGCCGGGCGCTGCATGGCCTCGATGATCTTCGGCTGCGGCTCGGCTTTCGCGAGCAGGTGATATAGGTCGTCGGCCGAGATGCCCTCGGTCTGCGCGGCCGACTCGATGAACTGGCGGATATCGTCGCGCGAGAGGTCGAAGCGGTCTGTTCCGCCGAAGGTGCTCGCCGCGTGCGCAGCGGGCAGGGCGAGGCAGACGAGGGCGATGGCGCGGGCGTAGGTCCTCAAGACTGGATCAGTTTCCGGTGCGAGTAGAGCGACATCAGAATACCGAACCCCGCCAGCAGGGTCACCATCGATGTGCCGCCGTAGCTGACGAGCGGCAGCGGGACGCCGACGACCGGAAGAAGGCCGCTCACCATGCCGGCGTTGATGAACACGTAGACGAAGAACGTGATCGCGATGCTGCCGGCGAGCAGGCGCGCGAACGTTTCCTGTGTCTGCAGCGCGAGGAAGATCGCGCGCCCGACCACGAACAGGTACAGCAGCAGCAGCAGCGCGAGGCCGACGAGGCCGAACTCCTCGCCGATGACCGCGAAAATGAAATCGGTGGAACGCTCGGGCAGGAATTCGAGCTGGGCCTGGCTGCCGTTCATCCAGCCCTTGCCGAACACGCCGCCCGAACCGATCGCGATCTGCGACTGGATGATGTGATAGCCGGCGCCGAGCGGGTCGCCCTGCGGATCGAGGAACATCAGCACGCGCTTCTGCTGGTAATCGTGCAGGAAGCCCCACCCGAACCACGCGCCGAGCGCCGCGATGCCGACGAGCGCGAGGATGACGCGCAGCTGCAGTCCCGCGAGCAGGATGACGAGGACGCCCGCGACGGCGATCAGCATGCCGGTGCCGAGGTCCGGCTGCGCGGCGGTGAGCGCGACCGGAATGAAGATCAGCACGGCCGTCGCGACGAGGTGCGGCGCCGCGGGCGGCAGCGGCCGCTCGTGCAGGTACCACGCGCACATCATCGGCACGGCGAGCTTCATGATTTCGGAAGGCTGGAAGCGCACGAACCCGAGGTCGAGCCAGCGCTGCGCGCCCTTGCCGATGTAGCCGACCACGTCGACGACCACGAGGAGCACGATGCCGACGATGTAGATGACCGGCGCCGCACGGCGCAGGAAGCCGGGCTTCACGCGCGCGAGCGCCAGCATCGCCACGGCGCCGATGCCGAGGCGGGTCGCGGACTTCAGCACCGCGCCGATGTCGCGCCCCGAGGCGCTGTACATCACGATGAGCCCGAAGACCGCGATCAGCGCGAGGCCGACGAGCAGCGGCCCGTCGACCTTCAGGCTCGCGAGCGCACGGGCCGAGCGGGTCAGCGTACGGCGCGTGTACGAGGCATCGACGCTGCCGAAGGTCATGCGCCCCCCTTCACGAGCCATGCATCCATCACCTTGCGGGCGATCGGTGCAGCACCCGTCGAGCCGAACCCGCCATTCTCGACGAGCACGGCGACCGCGATGCGCGGCGCTTCGGCGGGCGCGAATGCGATGAACCACGAGTGATCGCGCAGCCGCTCCGCGACATCCTTCTCGACGTACTTCTCGTTCTGCCCGACACTGAAGACCTGCGCGGTGCCGGTCTTGCCCGCGATCGTGTACGTCATGTTGCGTCCCGCCGTCGCCGCCGCCGTGCCCCGGCCGCGCAGCGCGCCGATCATGCCCTGCGTCACGATGTTCCAGTCCTCGGGCGTGGCCTCGATGGTCGCGCCTTTCACCGGATCGAGCCGCCGCACCGTGCCCGTCACCGGGTCGCGCACGGCGTTGACGAGGCGCGGCCTGTATGAAGTGCCGTGGTTGGCGAGGATCGACGTGTAATGCGCGAGCTGCAGCGGGGTCACGAGGAAGTAACCCTGGCCGATGCCGAAATTGACGGTCTCGCCGGGAAACCACACCTGGTCCTGCGCTCGTGCGAAGGCCTTGCGCTTCCATTCGCGGGACGGCAGCAGGCCCGGTTTCTCGCCGCCGATGTCGATGCCGGTGACACTGCCGAAGCCGAAGGGCGCGAGGAACGCGGCGATGCGATCGACGCCGAGCCGGTTCGCGAGATCGTAGAAGTACACATCGCAGGAGCGCGCGATCGAATCGACGAGATCGACGGAACCGTGCCGGCCGCTGCGCCCCTCGCGAAACATGCGGCTGCTGCCCGGCAGGCGGTAGACGCCCGCGCAGAAGCGGTGGTCGGCCGGATTCACGACACCGTAGACGAGGCCGGCGAGCGCGATTGCCGGCTTGATCGTCGAGCCCGACGGGTAGGTGCCGCGCAGCGCGCGATCGAACAGCGGCTTGTCGATGTCGTCGAGCAGCGCCTGGTACTCGGCGCGCGTGATGCCCCGGCCGAACATGTTCGGGTCGAAGCCCGGGCGGCTCACGAAAGCGAGCACATCCCCGTTGCCGGGATCGAGCGCGACGACGGCGCCGCGGCGCGCGCCGAGCGCCTCCTCCGCGACTTTCTGCACGCCGAGATCGAGTGACAGGAGCAGGTCCTGACCGGCGACCGGCGCGACGGTGCGCAGGTTCGGCACGAGAGCGCCCTGGCGCTGCACCGACCGGCCCTGCGCATTGACGAGGATCTCCCGCGAGCCGTTCTGTCCGTGCAGGTCCTTCTCGTAGGTCGATTCGACGCCGAGCTTGCCGATCAGCGTGGTGCCCGCATAGGCCGCGCGATCGATGCGCCCGAGGTCCTGTTCGCTGATCGCGCCGACGTAGCCGAGCGCATGCACCGCCAGCTCGCCGTAGGGGTAGAAGCGGGCGAGGCGCGTGCGGATGTCGACACCCGGAAACTCGAAGCGGTGCACGGCGAAGGTCGCGATCTGGTCGTCGTCGAGGCGCAGGCGGATCGGCACGCTGTCGAAGCTGCGGTGCGACTTCACGAGCTTGCGCGTGTCGTCGATGTCGTCCGCGCTCAGGAGGCCGATGTCGGTCAGACGCCGGAGCGTCGAATCGAGGTCGGGTACTTCCTCGCGCACGAGCTCGAGCTGGTAGGCGGGGCGGTTCTCCGCGACCACCGTGCCGTTGCGATCGAGAATCAGCCCGCGCGGCGCCGGCAGTGGCTCGATGCGCACGCGATTGCCCTGCGACAGATCCATGTAGTAGTCGTGCCGCAGGACCTGCAGCGTGACGAGCCGCGCGAGCAGCAGGATCGACAGCACCGCGATGAAGGCGCCGGCGACGAGGCAGCGCCGCTCGAACAGGCGCTGTTCCTTCCAGTGATCCTTGATGCGTACCCGCGCGATCACGCGGCGCCTCAGCGCGGCCGGTGGGTGCGCGCCAGCACGCCGCTCACCACGGGCCAGAGCAGGCCGCCCGTGATCGGATGCAACCAGCGCAGGCCCGCGTTCAGTGTGTGCCCGCTGAAGCCGTCGATGCACCAGACGATGAATTCATAGAATGCGAGCGCGGCGAATGCGATCAGCGCCTGCTCGAACAGCGGCTTGTTGCGGATCAGCAGGTGGAAGCGGATCGCGAGGAAGGCGACCGTGACGAGCGCGAGTCCGTGTTCGCCGAGCACCGCGCCCTGGAACACATCGAGCGCGAGCCCGCACAGGAACGGGAAGAAGAGACCGCCGGCGCGCGGGGCCGAGATCGACCAGTAGAGCACGACGATCACGAGGAAGGCCGGGCGCACGATCGACAGTCCGGCCGGCAGCGGCACGACCTGGAAGATGAGCGCGACGAATGACGAGAACAGCATCGCCGCGCGCGGCTCGACGGCGCGCGCGTTCATTTCGGCTCCGTCGGCACGGCCTGCGGCGCGGAAGCGAGGCCGGGCGGCGGCGCGACCTCTTCGAGGGGCGCGGGTGCGGCCGGATGCCCCGGCATGAACCACACGAGGCTCACTTCCCGGTCGCGGTCGATCGCGGCGAGCGGTTGTGCGTGCACCTGTGCGAGCGGCTGGCCGGGATCGCGGCCCACGTCGGTGACGCGTGCGACCGGGTAGCCCGCCGGAAATACGCCGCCGAGGCCCGAGGTGACGAGCAGGTCGTCGACCTTGATGTCGGAATTGACGGGCAGGTAGGGCAGTGTCATCACGCCGCTGTTGCCCTGGCCCACGGCGATCGTGCGCAGGCCGCTGCGCAGCACCTGCACCGGCACCGCGTGTTCGGGGTCGGTGATCAGGATCACCTCCGACGACCACGGGCCCGTGCGCATGACCTGGCCCATCAGGCCTCCGCTCGCGAGCACCGCCTGGCCCTTGAAGACGCCCGAGCTGGCACCCTTGTTGATCACGACCCGCTGCCGCAACGTCGACAGCTCGACGTTCAGCACCTCGGCGGGGAGCCATTTCTGCGCGACGTCGGGCAGCGCCGCGGCGAGTGCGCGCAGCTTGGCATTCTCGGACTCGAGCGCCTCGATGCGCAGTGTGCGCAGCTCGAGCGCGCGATTCTCCGCGCGCAGTGCGCTGTTCTCCTGCTGCAGCGTCGCCCGGGTCGCGGCGATGCCGCGGAGCCAGTGCCACGCGGCCGACGGCGAGTTGACGGCGAGTTGCACGGGGTATGCCGCTGCCGAGAGGCCATAGCGGGCGTAGTCGAGCCAGTGGCCGCGCTGGTCGAGGAACATCAGGATGACGGCCAGCGTGGCGTAGAACGTGAAAGACAGGCCGGTCGCCGCGACGCGGCTCTGGACCGCTCGACCCGTACCGCCGAACATGGCCACGCGCGACTACCTTTCCGCGCGGGGTACGCTCATTCGAGCCCGAAGTGGCCCGGGCCCATCTCGTCCATGAGTTCGAGAATGCGCCCGCCGCCTCGCGCCACGCAGGTGAGCGGGTCGTCGGCGATCACGACCGGCAGGCCGGTCTCTTCCATCAGCAGCTTGTCGATGTCGCGCAGCAGCGCGCCGCCGCCGGTGAGCACGATGCCGCGCTCGGCGACGTCGGCACCGAGTTCGGGCGGGGTCTGTTCGAGCGCCTGCTTGACCGCGCTCACGATGCCCTGCAGGGGTTCCTGCAGCGCCTCGAGGATCTCGTTGCTGTTCAGCGTGAAACTGCGC
>WBZO01001335.1_pt1 | contig 32774 bp, 37 predicted proteins | sample 5204261 | NCBI WGS metagenome assembly WBZO01 (sample SAMN12412400, study PRJNA552823) | activated sludge metagenome | isolation source: activated sludge from anammox sidestream of wastewater treatment plant... | place: USA: North Carolina | collected 2017-09
GCCCGTCCGGTCCGCCGAGATTGAAGAGAACGACCGCGATCTTCCGGCGCGGCGCTGTCATCCCTTCCACCCGCGCACGGTTTCGACAAGCTCGGCCACATGGTCGGGCGGCGTCTGGGGAACGATGCCATGGCCGAGATTGAAGATGAACGGGCCGCCTTCGAGCGTGCCGAGAATATTTCCGACCGCGCGGCGCATTTCATCGCCGCCCGCGACCAGCAGAAGCGGATCGAGATTGCCCTGAAGGCAGGCGAGCGGCTGCAACGCTTCGCGCGCCCAGCCCACGGAAACGCCCGTATCGAGGCTCACGCCCGAAATGCCCGTCTCGCGCGTATAGTCGATGGCGAGTGCGCCCGCGCCGCGCGGGAAGCCGATGACCGGCAGGTCTGGAAAGCGCGCACGCAGGGCCTTGACGATCGCCCGTGTCGGCTCGATCGAGAAACGGCGGAACTGTGCTTCGGGAAGGCTTCCCGCCCAGGTGTCGAAGATCTGTATGACCTCCGCCCCCGCCTCGACCTGGGCGACGAGATGCGAGATCGTCGCGCCGACGAGAAGGTCGATGAGCTTCTGGAATTCGTCCGGCGCGCGATAGGCCCAGAGCTTCGCCGCCGCCTGATCGGCAGAACCGCGCCCGCCGACCATATAGGTCGCGACCGTCCAGGGCGCGCCCGCAAAGCCGATAAGCGCCGTCTCCGTGGGCAGGCTCGCCTTCAGACGCCGGACAGTCTCATAGACGGGCTGAAGCCGCTCGACGACCGCACTTCCATCGAGTTCGTCGATCTGTTCGGCCCTTGTGATCGGATCGAGCACCGGCCCCTCGCCTTCCCTGAAGGCAACCTTCTGGCCGAGCGCATCCGGCACGACGAGAATGTCGGAAAAGAGGATCGAGGCATCGAAGCCATAGCGCCGGATGGGCTGGAGCGTCACCTCCTCGGCAAGAGCCGGCGTGTAGCAGAGATCGAGAAAGCTTCCTGCCTCCGCCCGCACCTTCCGGTATTCGGGCAGATAGCGTCCCGCCTGACGCATCAACCAGATCGGCGCGCGATCTGTTGCCTCGCCATTGAGGGCGCGGATCAGCCGCTTGGCCTTGGTTCCGGTCACATCGTTCACAGCTTCGCTCTCTCCAAGAAAGATTAGAATCTAGGTGGGGGTGGTAGAAGATAGCTGTGGAAGCCGGGGATCAAAAGATCGGGCATCCTTCAGGCATTTTCATCCACAAAAGTCCCGGCCGGCGGGAAATTTCCTTCATCATCGCATTCCATACCGGCATCTGTGCAAATCTTCGTCGAGACAGAACGCCGCGCCAGATTATTCGCGCCTCTGCCATGTGGATCGTCCGCTGTGGATAAATGTGAATCAGGTGGACGAAGGCAAAGTCCCGGAGCCGCTGTTTTTTATTCACAGAAAAAGGGGGCGGCCTGCGTTTTCTGCTCACCGGAGGGCGAATGGGGGGAGCGATCTGGCGAAGCGTGCATGGCGGAACGCGCCGACTTCGAAAACGGCCGGTTACACCCGTTGATCACAGATTTCCACAGGCCCGCGCCCATGTTCCTCCGTCGCCTTCCGTCCCCCGCCAAATTAGCTGGAACCGCAACACCGCCCCCGATAACTTGAGCCCCGCCCGGGGCGGCCCTGCTCCGGGAGAGGCACGGCGAGTGGCATGGCATCGAAGCGCGTTTTTCATCTTCATCTGGTTTCCGACGCGACCGGCGAAACGCTGAACGCGGTCGCGCGCGCGGCTTGCGCCCAATATGAGGACGCCCAGCCCATCGAGCATGTCTATGCGCTGGTCAGGGGTCCGAAGCAGCTCGACCGCGTGCTGGCCGAAATCGAGAATTCGCCGGGCATCGTCATGTTCACCATGGTCAATGACGAATTGCGCAAGCGGCTGGAGGAGCGCTGCCTCGAACTCCAGACGCCCTGCATTTCGGTACTCGATCCCGTCATGGGCGCACTCGGCGCCTATCTCGGCAAGAAGTCCTCGCACAAGCCCGGCCTTCAGCATGCGATGGATGCTGAATATTTCGGCCGCATCGAGGCGCTGAACTACACCATGGCCCATGATGACGGGCAGTCGGCCGGCGATCTCGACCTGGCCGACATCATTCTTGTCGGTGTCAGCCGCACATCGAAGACGCCGACCTGCATCTATCTCGCCAATCGCGGCATCAAGGCGGCGAATGTGCCCATCGTGCCCAACGTGCCGTTGCCGCCCGATCTCGAAACGGCGACCCATCCCCTCATCGTCGGCCTGACGACAAGCCCGGAAAGGCTTATCCAGATCCGCAAGAACCGTCTCCTCTCGCTTCAGGAAAAGACGGATACGAGCTATGTCGACCGCGAGACGGTCGATAGCGAAGTGGCCTTCGCCAGAAAGCTCTGTGCACGGAACGGTTGGCCGGTCATCGACGTGACCCGCCGCTCGATCGAGGAAACGGCCGCCGCCGTCCTTAATCTTTATAATGAACGCCAGAAAGTCCTCTGAGGCGATCCCCATGTCCCTTCTCATCCTCGCATCCGCCAGCGCCGTCCGGGCGAGCCTTCTGCGCCAGGCAGGTCTCGATTTTCACGTCCGGGATTCGCGCGTGGACGAGGACGCGGTGAAGAAGAGTTTTGCCGACAGCGCTGACGATGGCGATACCGATGCTCTGGCGTTGCGCCTTGCCGAGGAGAAGGCGCTGGCCGTCAGCCGCGCGGAGCCGGGCGCGCTCGTCATCGGCGCCGATCAGATCATGTCCTGCGAGATGCGCCGCTTCGACAAGCCGCGCGACATGGTCGAGGCGCGCGCCAATCTTCTCTTTCTGCGCGGCCGCACGCACACGCTTCACAGCGCGGTGGTGCTGGCGCTCGACGGAGAGGTCGTCTGGGGCCATTCCGCTTGCGCCGATCTCGCCATGCGCGATTTTTCCGACACCTTCCTCGACTGGTATCTGAAGACCCTGGGTGAAAAGGTGAAAACCAGCGTCGGCTGCTATCAGCTCGAAGGCCCGGGCATCCAGCTTTTCGAGCGGATCGAGGGCGATTACTTCACCATTCTCGGCCTGCCGCTTCTGCCGCTGCTGGCGGAGCTTCGTGACCGCGGAGCGGCACTCTCATGACCCGCCCGGCGATCAGGAAGGTCTGCGTCATCGGCTGGCCGATCACCCATTCGCGCTCGCCCTTGATCCACAATCACTGGATCAGGACCTATGGCATCGAGAATGCGCTTTACGAGCGCCTCGCCGTGCCGCCGGAAGACTTCGTGGCGACGCTGCATCGCCTGCCCGAACTCGGCTATATCGGCGCCAATGTGACGGTACCGCACAAGGAAGCGGCCTTTGCCGCCCTCACCCGCCACGATGCGGTGGCGCTGAGGCTCAAGGCCGTCAACACCATCGTCACCACGCCCGAAGGCCTCGAAGGCCGCAACACGGATGGTTACGGCTTCATCGCCAATCTGAAGGAGCGCGCGCGAGGCTGGCGCGCGGCGGCCGGCCCCGCCGTCCTGCTCGGCGCGGGCGGCGCGACGCGGGCGATCGCCGCCGCGCTCGAAAGCGAGGGCGTGCCCGAACTGCGCCTCGTCAATCGCACCCGCGCGCGGGCCGAGGCGCTCGTCTGCGATCTCGAACTCCGCTCGGCGCGGGTTTTCGACTGGGACGATGCCGCCGCCGCGCTCGACGGCGCGAACCTCCTCGTCAACACGACGACGCTTGGCATGAAGGGCGCCGGCGATCTCGACATCGCGCTCGACCCGCTGCCGCTCGGCGCATTGGTGACCGACATCGTCTATACGCCGCTCGAAACCGGCCTCCTCGCACACGCGCGGGCGCGCGGTCACGACGTCGTGGACGGGCTCGGCATGCTGCTTCATCAGGCGGTGCCGGGTTTCGAGGCCTGGTTCGGCGTAAGGCCCGAGGTGACTGCACAATTGCGCGCGCTCGTGCTTGCCGATATGGGCGAGACGGAAAGATAAGACGGAGGGGAAATGCTGCTCATCGGTCTCACCGGTTCCATCGGCATGGGAAAATCGGAGACGGCGAAGATGTTCGCGCGCCTCGGCGTTCCGGTTTACGACGCCGATGCCGCGGTTCATGCCCTTTACGCGAAGGGCGGCGCGGCGGTCGGGCCGTTGCGCGCGGCCTTTCCTTCGGCGGTGATCGACGATGCCGTCGACCGGACGGAGCTTTCGCGCTGCGTTCTCGGCCTGCCCGACGAGATGAAGAAGCTCGAGGCGATCGTCCATCCGCTGGTCGGACGGGCGCAGATGGATTTTCTGCGTAAGGCGGCGGCCGAGGGTCATCATGCCGTGGTCCTCGACATTCCCCTTCTTTATGAAACCGGCGGCGAGACGCGCGTCGATGTCGTCGTCGTCGTGAGCGCGCCCTATGATCTCCAGAAGGAGCGCGTGCTGGCCCGGCCGGGCATGGACATGGCGAAGTTCGCCGCCATCCACGCCAAGCAGGTTCCCGATGCCGAAAAGCGCCGCCGCGCCGATTTCGTCATCGAGACGGACAAGGGCCTCGACCACGCCTTCGAGGAAGTGAAGCAGGTCGTCGAGGCGCTGAAGGGCCGCGAGGGCAAGGTGCTGAAGGCGCGGCTCGGCGAGGTCTGAACGGCTCGCTCGCGGAGCGCAAATCTGTTAAGCCTCGAAGCATGAGACAGATCGTCCTCGACACGGAAACCACCGGACTTTCCCCGCAGGAAGGCCACCGGCTGGTCGAACTCGGCTGCATCGAGGTGATGAACCATGTGCCGACGGGCAATGTGTTTCATCGCTACATCAATCCCGAGCGCGACATGCCCGAAGGCGCCTTCAAGGTCCACGGCCTGTCATCGGAGTTTCTGAGCGACAAGCCGAAATTCGCCGAGATCGCGGATGAGTTCCTGGCTTTCATCGCCGAGGACGAACTCGTGATCCACAACGCCGCCTTCGACATGGCGTTTCTGAATTACGAGCTGAAGCTCGTCTCCCGCCCGCCCATCGCCGCCCGCCGCGCCATCGACACGCTCACCATCGCGCGCCAGCGCTTTCCCGGCGCGCAGAACAGTCTCGACGCGCTCTGCAAGCGTTTCGACATCGACAATTCGGGCCGCGTGAAGCACGGCGCCCTGCTCGACGCGGAGCTGCTGGCGGAAGTCTATCTGGAACTCATGGGCGGCCGGCAGCCGACCCTCGTGCTCGATGCCTCGGCGGTCGCGCTGTCGCGCGGCGCGGCCGTCGCCGCCCAGCGGCGCGAAAGGCCCGTGCCCCTCGCGTCCCGCCTCACCGATGCGGAGCGTGCGGCGCATGACGCCTTCATAGATACGCTCGGCGCGGAGCCGCTCTGGCGGAACCTGCCCTCCTGAAGGAAGGTCCGGCCTTTTGGCCGCCCGTCAGTTCGGCATCGTCCCTTCGGGCGCGCCGCTGAGATCGCCGCGGCGCTGCTGGAACAGCGTGACGAAATCGATCGGATCGATGAGCAGCGGCGGGAAGCCGCCATCCCGCGTCGCGTCCGCGATGATCCGGCGCGCGAAGGGGAAGATCTGGCGCGGACATTCGATCAGCAGAACGGGCTCGAGGCTGTCGGCCGGAATGTTGGTGAGCCGGAAGAGGCCGCTATATTGCAGCTCGACCAGAAACATCTGCTCTTCATTCGTCTTGGCATCGACCCCGATGGCGAGCGTGATCTCGAAATCGGTCTCGCTGAAGCGCTGGACGTTCACATCGACGCGCACGCCGATGGCGGGCTGATGCTCGAGCGGCCCGAGGGTGCGCGGCACGTTCGGATTCTCGAACGAAAGGTCCTTGATGTACTGCGTGAGGATGCGGAGCTGCGGCCCCGCTTCGCCCTGAGCCTGCGTGTCTCCCGGAAGAATGTCGTCGGCCATGGGCCCCCCTCACCGTCTCTGTCGGAATGCGATCCTGCTGGCTAACATGGAACGAACCCAGCGACAAGAACGCCAAAGCCCGCAATCCAGCCCTTTTCGTTGCCTCAACCGCCGCTGGAGGGCGGCAGGCCGCCACGCCAGGGCGAGGACGCGCCCGAAGCCGGCGGCTTTCCGGTTGTGTCCCTGGCTCCCGGTTCGTCTTCCACCGCCTCGCCCTCGATGATCGGCCCCTGCCCCCGGTCGGCCCGCATGCCTGCCGAGGTGCCGAACTGCACATTCGCATGGGCCATGAACCATTGCGCCGCATGCCGTCCGATCAGCCGCCTGAGCGGGGGAACGAGCAGCAGGAGCCCGATCGCATCGGTGAGAAGGCCCGGCGTCACCATGAGAAGGGCGGCGAGCACCAGAAGGAAGCTGTCGAGCACTGCGCCCACCGGCATCTCGCCACGGCCGAGCGCCATCTGCGCCTTGCGGAAGGTTTCGAGCCCCTGCCGGCGCAAGAGCCATGTTCCGAAAACTGCGATGGCGATGACCAGCGCGATGGTCGGGCCCGCGCCGATGAGCCCGCCCACCTTGATGAAGACGGCGATTTCGGCCAGCGGGACGAGAATGAGCGCGGCGAGGATGAAAGGCGCCAAGGCGATCTCCATATATCGGGCGAATGCGGTCCTGCGGCGCTTCGCGGACCGGATGTCCCGCCGGTAGCAAACCGGCGGTGATTGGCCTAGTTTAGTGGATGAAACCGACACATGATCCGGAAAGATTGGCACTTGCCGGACAAACTAGTGTACCGGGTTCAGCAGCTTGAATGCGATCCGGCCCGGCGGGGCGGTCCGAGCCCGGCAGCCATGCCGGTCGAACCGCGCTTCGGGTCCAAAGGGGGCGGCCGTTCCTGAACCGTCAATCCGGTTCGGGGTGGCGCCGTCGCCCGATATTCTGGTGAAAGGTGGCCCGGGATGGGCGAAGCATCGACGCTTTTTAATCTTATACTGCTCGCGATCGCGGTGGGCGTGTTCCTGAAGCTGAGGAGCGTGCTCGGGCGGCGGACAGGGAATGAGCGCCCGCCCTACGATCCCTATTCCGCGCCGGAGAAAACGGCGACGAGTGGCGACGACAAGGTGATCTCGCTGCCGAGGCGGCCCCAGCAGGGCCCGCAGGAGCAGGCGGGAACCGTCGAACCCTATCCGCAACGCGACGAGCCCCATGTGGTCAAGGACCGCTGGGCCGGCATTGCGCCCGAGGGTTCGCCCCTCGCCCAGACGCTGACCGAGATCGCGCTCGCCGACCGGGGCTTCGACGCCGAGGCGTTCCTGTCCGGCGCACGTATCGCCTATGAGACGATCGTGACTGCATTCGCCAATGGCGATCGCAATACGCTCGCGCCATTGCTGGAAGATAACGTCTTCAAGAGTTTCGAGGGCGTCATCGCCGGGCGCGAGTCGCGCGGCGAGACGGTCGATCAGAATTTCATCGGCATCACCGAGGCGGCGCTGACCGCCGCCGCGCTCGACGGACGCCGCGCGCGGCTCACCGTCAGGTTCCGCAGCGAGCTGACGGCCTGCGTGAAGAACAGCGATGGCGTCGTCATCGAGGGCGATCCCGTGACCGTGCGCCGCGTCACCGACATCTGGACCTTCGAGCGCGACACGGGCAGCGCCAATCCGAACTGGCGCCTTGTCGCCACCGATTCCGCGGCCTGACATCACGGATGCTGGGGCACATGAGGGGGCGAACGGGAAAGAAGGCCGGAAGGGCCGGATTGCCTTGTGGTATGGCCGGATTTTTCAGCCTGGTAGTGCTGGCGCTTGCGGGCTGCAGCAGCGGGGAAGCCTCCATGCGGGAAAGCCCGATCGAAGGTCCGGGGCGGGTGGCGCTGAGCTTTGCCGATCTCGAAGGCTGGAAGGCGGATGACCAGTCGGCGGCCCTCGCGGCCTTCCGCCGCTCCTGCCAGCGTATCCTCGCGCTCGACGATCAGGCGCCTCTCGACACCCGTGGCGCCGACACTTCCGTCTATGGCCGCGCGGGCGACTGGCGCCCGGCCTGCAGGGCGGCGGCGAGCGTCGGCGGTGGTCCGGCTGCTGCCCGGACCTATTTTGAAACTTGGTTCGCGCCAATTCGTTTTGAAGCCGGAATGGAATCGGGTTCCCTCATCACGGGTTATTTCGAGCCCGTAATGAAAGGCTCGCTGACCGAGGGTGGCATCTACCGCACCCCGGTCCTCGCATTGCCTCCGGCCTTCGCCGATGCGCGGGCGGCGGGCAAGCTCCTGCCCACCCGCGCCGAGATCGAGGACATGGTGGCCTCGGGCCGGATCGATCGCAGGAATGCTCTCGTCTGGCTTGCGGATCCGGTGGACGCCTTTTTCCTCCATGTACAGGGCTCGGGCCGGGTCGAGCTTCCCGACGGGCGCATGATGCGGCTCGCCTTCGCGGCCAAGAACGACCGCCCCTACACGTCCATCGGCAAGGTCCTGATCGACATGGGCGCCATCCCGCGCGAGGAAGTGTCCATGCAGACGATCCGCGCCTGGCTGGAGGCCCATCCCGACCGGATCCCGTCGATCCTGCGCCAGAACGAATCCTATATCTTCTTCAGGGTGCTCGCCGGAGCCGCGCCCGAGGCAGGGCCGCCGGGCGCTGAGAAAGTGAGCCTCACACCCGGACGGAGCCTCGCGGTCGATCGCCGCTACCATCCGCTCGGCGCGCTTCTCTGGCTCGACACGCGCTCGCCCGAGCCCTATGGACCGGGCAAGGTGACGCTCAGGCGGCTGATGGTCGCGCAGGATACCGGCACCGCCATTCGCGGGCTGCAAAGGGCCGACGTCTTCTGGGGCGCGGATTCGGGCGCCGCCGAGATTGCCGGGCGCATGAAGGAGCCGGGCGAACTCATCGCCCTCGTTCCCAAGGCCATCGCGCCGCAGCGCTGAGGCCGGGATCGGCTTGAGGGAGACACATATGAGCGGCGAGGGAGGCCATGACGACGGGGCGCGGCCCAAACGCCGCAAGACCCGCCTCCGCGCTCTGAGCGAGGATGAGCACAAGCTCTGGCGGGCGGTGATCCGGGACGCGCGGCCGCTTTCCCGCAAGAGGCGCAGGCCGGAACCCGCTGCTGAATCCCTGCCCATGTCCGAGCCCGCTCCGGCGGCGCAAGCGGCGGAAAGTCCCGCGCCCGCTGAAATCGTTCCGGTAACAAAACGGAAACCCGTATCTCATTCCGCATCCAAAACGATCGTCACGCCGCACCCGGCCGCCTCGGCTCCGCCCCTGACCGGTCTCGACCGCCGCACGAGCCAGCGGCTTGCGCGCGGCCAGATGGAGGCCGAGGCTCGTCTCGACCTTCACGGGCTTCACCTGGACGCCGCGGAGGAGGCCCTCTTCGGCTTTCTCTCCCGCTCGCGCGCATCGGGACTGCGCCTCGTCCTCGTCATCACCGGCAAGGGCGAGAGCCCATTCACCCGCCACACGCTTCATGGCGTGCACTACCACGAAGCGCCCGAACGCACGGGCAAACTTCGCTCGGCACTACCGGTATGGCTGGGCGAGCCTCGCTTTCGAGGGCAGGTGACGGGCTTCCAGCCCGCGCATCCGAGGCATGGCGGCGGCGGCGCCTTCTATATCTGGCTCAGGAAAAAGCGATGACGCCCTTCGGCCGGAAAATCCGCGATCTTCGCGCGGCCCGTGGCATCCTCCTCAAGGACATGGCGGCCGCGCTCCGGGTGACACCCGCCTATCTCTCGGCGCTGGAGCATGGCCGGCGCGGCCGGCCGAGCTGGCGGCTCGTGCAGGCGATCATCGGTTATTTCAATGTGATCTGGGACGAGGCCGAGGAGATCGAGCGTCTCGCCCGCCTCTCCCATCCGCGCATCGTCATCGACACGTCGGGCCTCGATCCCAGGGCGACCGAACTCGCCAACCGCTTGTCGGAAGAGATCGCGCATCTTTCCGGCGCCGATATAGAAAAACTGCTGGCTGGCTTGCCGACGCGCAGGCGGCGCGCATCGCCAAGGCCTCGCCCCGCCTGAAGGCAGCGGACTCGCTCAGAGGGAACATTCAGCCGCAAGTGGATTCACGAACAGCGAAGCCGCGTTTCGTCACCCTCCGGCCCCGAAAAAGCCGAATCGCCCAAAGCAGATACCAACCGCACTCATCGTTTGCCTGCGGCGAATAAACGGGCTTTCCGCTGCCGACACCGGCGGCGACCCGTCAGAGAATGAACTTCGACAGGTCCGTATTCTTCGCGAGATCGCCGATATGCTCATGCACATAGGCCGCGTCGATCGTCACCGTCTGGCCGCTACGGTCGGCGGCGGTGAACGAGATCTCGTCCAGCACCCGCTCCAGCACCGTGTGAAGCCGCCGCGCGCCGATATTCTCGACCGTCGAATTGACCTCGGCGGCGATGGTGGCGATGGCCTCGATCCCGTCCACGGTGAAGTCGAGCGTGAGCCCCTCCGTCTCGAGCAGTGCCACATATTGCTTGATGAGGCTTGCTTCGGGTTCCGTCAGGATGCGCTTGAAGTCGTCTCGCGTCAGCGCGTCGAGTTCGACGCGGATCGGCAGACGGCCCTGAAGCTCGGGCAGGAGGTCCGAGGGCTTGGCGATGTGGAAGGCGCCGGACGCGATGAAGAGGATGTGATCGGTCTTCACCGAACCATGCTTGGTCGAAACCGTCGTGCCCTCGATGAGCGGCAGCAGGTCGCGCTGCACGCCCTCGCGGCTCACATCGGCCCCTTGCCGCTCCGAGCGGGCGCAGATCTTGTCCACCTCGTCGAGGAAGACGATGCCGTTCTGCTCGACAGTGCGGATCGCTTCCTGTGTGAGCTGTTCCTGATCGAGGAGCTTGTCGGATTCCTCCGCGATGAGCACGTCATAGGAAGCCCTGACGGTCATCCGGCGCGGCCGGGTGCGCTGCCCGAAGGCCTTGCCGAAAATGTCGCCGAGATTGATCATCCCGACTTGGCTTCCGGGCATGCCGGGAATGTCGAGTGTCGGCATGCCGCCGCCGAGATCGGCCACCTCGATCTCGATCTCCTTTTCGTCGAGTTCGCCCGTCCGCAGCTTGCGGCGGAAACTCTCGCGCGTCGTCTCGCTCGCCCCCTTGCCGACCAGCGCCTCGAGGACGCGGTTCTCGGCGGCGAGATGGGCATTCGCTTGCACGTCCTTGCGCTTCTTTTCGCGCAGCATGGTGATGCCGATTTCGAGGAGGTCGCGGATGATCTGCTCGACATCGCGCCCGACATAGCCGACTTCGGTGAATTTCGTCGCCTCGACCTTGATGAAGGGCGCCTCGGCCAGTTTGGCGAGACGGCGCGAGATCTCCGTCTTGCCGACGCCGGTCGGCCCGATCATCAGAATGTTCTTCGGCAGAACCTCGTCCCTGAGTTGCTCGGGCAGTTGCTGGCGCCGCCAGCGATTGCGCAGGGCGATGGCGACGGCCCGCTTCGCATCCCGCTGGCCGACGATGTAGCGGTCGAGTTCGGACACGATTTCGCGCGGCGAGAAACTACTCATGGAAAACCAGGCACTCCGGATGATGGTCAGGCGTCGAGAACTTCGACGGTGAGGTTGTTGTTGGTGTAGACGCAGATTTCGGACGCGATCTTCAGCGCCTTGCGCGCGATTTCCTCCGCCGAAAGGTCGCTGTCGGCGAGCGCGCGGGCGGCCGCGAGCGCGTAATTGCCGCCGGACCCGATGCCGACAATGCCGCCCTCAGGCTCCAGCACGTCGCCATTGCCGGTGAGAACGAGGCTTGCCCTCGCATCCGCGACGATCATCAGCGCCTCGAGCCGCCTGAGAAAGCGGTCCGTGCGCCAGTCCTTGGCGAGTTCGACGCAGGCCCGGGTCAACTGCCCCGGATATTGTTCGAGCTTGCCTTCGAGCCGCTCGAAAAGCGTCATCGCATCGGCGGTGGCGCCGGCGAAACCCGCGATCACATTGCCGCTTCCCAGCGGCCGGACCTTGCGGGCATTGCCTTTCATGATCGTATCGCCCATCGAGACCTGGCCGTCGCCGGCAATGACGACCTTGCCGCCCTTGCGCACGGTCAGGATCGTGGTGCCGTGCCAGGGGGCATAGGGCGAGCGTGTATCGGACATCGAACGGTTTCCCGGATTGGAAGATGGGACCCCTCGCCTTCCGCGGCGCAGGCCGCGGGCCGGAGCGGCCTCTGGATCATTGGGCTCCAGATGTGGAGATTTCAGCCCTGAAGGTCAAGCGATGGCGGCAAGCCTCGCTCCGCCCCCTTGCCCGAAGGCAGAAGGGCGGCCCCGCCACATCTGGTGCCGGAGCTTCCGTTTTACACAATGAGGATTTGGCCGCGCGCCCGCATAACAAGGGCTTGCACCAGTTGTTTCACCCATTGCCTTTTCTGCTTCAATCTTTACTTCGCAATTAGTGAACGGGTTTGGTAAACGTCTCTCAAGCCATTGCGTGGTAAGCGTGATCCCCGGTCCCGGGCCCGTCATGCTGGCTTGTCGGGCTCGTGGCTGGTAAAAGGCGGGCGTCATGGCCATATGGCGAATTTCCGGCCCTGTGGCGAATTTCGGGTGAGACCCATGATTGATGAGAGCGAAGGCCGCGTGGCCACCATCGAGCGCAAGACGAAGGAGACGGACATATTCGTGTCCCTCGATCTCGACGGCTCTGGTGAATATGACGTCGATACCGGCATCGGTTTTCTCGACCACATGCTGGAGCAGCTGTCGCGCCATTCGCTGATCGACCTCAAGGTCCGCGCCGTCGGTGATCTGCACATCGACTTTCATCACACGACCGAGGACACCGGCATCGTCATTGGCGAGGCCGTGCGTCAGGCGCTTGGCGACTTCAAGGGCATCCGCCGCTACGCCTCGGTCATGATCCCGATGGACGAGACCTGCACGCGCGTCACGCTCGACGTGTCGCAGCGGCCCTATCTCATCTGGAAGGTCGATTTCTCGCGGCCGAAGCTTGGCGACATGGATACCGAACTCTTCAAGGAGTGGTTCCAGGCCTTCGCGCAGAATGCGGGCATAACTCTCCATATCGAAAATCTTTATGGCGAGAACAACCATCACATCGTCGAGTCCTGCTTCAAGGGTCTGGCGCGCGCGCTGCGCGAGGCGATCGAGATCGATCCCCGCATGGCGGACCGCATCCCCTCGACCAAGGGCAAGCTCGGCATCTGAAGGGGCCGCTTGCCGGATCCGAGGGCTGTTCTTGCGGGCGGGCTACGCGCCCCGGGCCCGTGCCGCACCACCCCTCGTTCTTCTGGTTTTCAATGACCGGAAAACCGCCTAGATAGGTGCGGAAATTCCGCACCACCTGCCGGACAAGGCTCTGAACCCATGCGCATCTACACCGTGCACGAATTGAGCGGCGCGCCCGTCGATGGCGACGGGATCGTGCTCGTGCATGAGGGGTTTTCCTGGCCGGCGCTTTTCGCGCCGCTGATCTGGCTCGTCTATCAGCGCCTCTGGCTCGCGCTGCTTCTCTATGCGGTGGCGACTTCCGTCCTGATGGCGGCGGCGGGCGCCATTTTCAACGACACGGCGATCGTCATTATCGCCTTCGCGGTGCAGTTCGGCTTTGCTGTCTTCGCCAATGATGTTCGCCGCTGGACCCTCGCCCTCAGGGGTTATGACGAGGCCGGCGTGGTGACGGGCCGCAATCTCGTCGAGGCCGAGCGCGAGTTCTTCCGCCATTGGCAGGGCCCATCCCGGCCTGCGCCGCGCAGCATGGCGGTCGTGCGGACCGCCGCGCCCGGAGGCGGCGCCGTCTGGCCACGCCGCCCGCTTGCCGCCGATCACGGCCCCATCGGCCTCTTTCCGAACGCCGGAGCCTGACATGCTCGTCGCCATCATCGACTACGGATCAGGCAATCTGCGCTCCGCCGCCAAGGCGCTCGAACGCGCCGCCCGCGAGAACGACATCAATGCCCGCATCGTCGTCACTGGCGATCCGCGCGATGTGCGTGCCGCCGATCGCATCGTGCTGCCGGGCGTCGGCGCCTTCGGCGATTGCCGCGACGGGCTCGCCGCCGTCGGCGGCATGCTCGATGCGCTCGACATGGCGGTGCGCCGCTCCGCGCGGCCCTTCCTTGGCATTTGCGTCGGCATGCAGCTCATGGCGACGCGCGGCCTCGAACATGGCGTGCATAACGGGCTCGGCTGGATCGCGGGCGATGTCGCGCTGATGAAGCCGCTCGATCCCGCGCTCAAGATTCCGCATATGGGCTGGAACACTCTGAGCGTGCTCAGGCCCCATCCGCTTCTCGAAGGCATCCCGACCGGCGAGGCCGGGCTCCATGCCTATTTCGTCCACTCCTATGCCTTTATGCCGGCAAGCGAGGAGGACGTCGTCGCGCGCACCGATTATGGCGGTGCCGTCACCGCGATGATCGCGCGCGACAACATGGCCGGCACCCAGTTCCACCCCGAGAAGAGCCAGGCGCTCGGTCTTGCCCTTCTCGGCAATTTTTTGAAGTGGCGTGTCTGATGATCCTGTTTCCCGCTATCGACCTCAAGGACGGGCAATGCGTGCGTCTCGTGCGCGGCCTCATGGAAGAAGCGACCGTCTTCAATGACGATCCGGCGGCGCAGGCGCGCGCCTTCGAGGCGGCGGGCTTTGAGTATCTCCATCTCGTCGACCTGAACGGCGCCTTCGCCGGCCATCCGGTCAATGCCGGCGCGGTCGAGGCGATCCTGAAAGCGATCTCGATCCCCGCGCAGCTCGGCGGCGGCATCCGCGATCTCGCCACCATCGAGATGTGGCTCGAAAAGGGCGTCCGCCGTGTCATCATCGGCACGGCGGCGGTGAAGAACCCCGCCCTCGTCATCGAGGCGTGCCGCAAGTTTCCCGGCCGCGTCGCCGTCGGCCTCGATGCCAAGGGCGGCCGCGTGGCGACCGAAGGCTGGGCCGAAGTCTCCGATCTCGGCGTGCTCGAAATGGCCCGCCGCTTCGAGGATGCGGGCGTCGCCGCGATCATCTACACCGACATCGACCGCGACGGTGTGCTCGAGGGCCTGAACATCGAGGCGACAGTCGCGCTCGCCGATGCGATCTCCATTCCGGTGATCGCAAGCGGCGGCCTTTCCTCGATCGAGGACATACGCCGTCTCATCGCCGCGCGCTGCAAGGGGCTCGAGGGCGCGATCTCGGGCCGCGCGCTTTATGACGGTCGCCTCGATCCGAAAGAGGCGCTCGCGCTTCTCAAGGAGGCGGCATGACGCTGAAGGCCCGCCTCATCCCCTGCCTCGATGTGAAGGACGGACGCGTCGTCAAGGGCGTGAACTTCGTCAATCTGCGCGACGCCGGCGATCCGGTGGAGGCCGCGCGCGCCTATGACGCGGCGGGCGCGGACGAGCTTTGCTTCCTCGACATCACCGCGAGCCATGAAGAGCGCGCGATCATCTTTGATGTCGTCCAGCGCACGGCCGAATTCTGCTTCATGCCGCTCACCGTCGGCGGCGGCGTGCGCACCGTCGAGGATGTGCGGAAGCTGCTGCTCGCCGGTGCCGACAAGGTTTCGATCAACACCGCCGCCGTCACCAATCCCGACTTCGTTCGCGCCGCCGCCGAGAAGTTCGGCAACCAGTGCATCGTCGTCGCGATCGACGCCAAGGAAGTCGAGCCCGGCCGGTGGGAGATCTTCACCCATGGCGGGCGCAACCGCACGGGGCTCGACGCCGTCGAATATGCCTGCCGGGTGGCGGAGCTTGGCGCGGGCGAAATCCTCCTCACCTCGATGGATCGCGACGGCTCGAAATCGGGCTTCGACATTGCGCTCACACGCGCCGTGGCCGATGCGGTCAACATTCCAGTGATCGCGAGCGGCGGCGTCGGCACGCTCGACCATCTGGTCGCCGGCATCCGCGACGGCCATGCGAGCGCCGTGCTTGCCGCCTCGATCTTCCATTTCGGCGAATACACGATCGGCGAGGCCAAGCGCTACATGGCGCAATCTGGAATTCCGATGCGTCTCTGACCGGGATTTCCGGCGGCGGCCCGGGCTTCCGGGCGCTCTGGCCGGGCGTCATTCGGCCTCGTTGCGGCGGTGGTCAAAACTTGCGATCCTCTCGACCCATGAGGTGCAGGCTAGGACGATCATGGATCGCCATGACATGAACCGCGAGATCGAGCTGAAGCTTGAATGCGATCCCGCCGCTCTCGAGCGTGTGCGCCGTTCGCGAGCCCTCTCCCGGCTGCAAACGGGTCCTGCCCGCGCCCGGCTTCTTCATTCCGTCTATTTCGATACGCCCGACTTCGCGCTGTTGAAGGAAGGTCTTGCGCTCAGGGTGCGCGAGACGGAAGGCAAGCGCATCCAGACCCTCAAGACCGGCAGCGAGGGCGGCACGCTTGCCAGCAATCGCGGCGAATGGGAGACGCCGCTTGCAAGCGGCGAGGAAGCGCCCGCTCTCAACCACCTGCCTGCCGACCTGCGGGCGCGGATCGCGGAACTCGCCAATGGCGAGGCGATCTCGCCCCGCCTCACCTCGCGCATCCGTCGCACGGCAAGGACGCTTCAGACGCCGGAGGGCGACGAGATCGAACTGGCGATCGACAATGGCATGCTGAGCGCCGATGGCCGCGAGATGCCCGTGTCCGAATTCGAACTCGAGCTGAAGCGCGGCGCGCCCGCCGGTCTTTATCGCCTCGCGCTCGAACTCGCCGACATCGTGCCGGTTCGCATCGGCTTGCGCAGCAAGGCCGAGCGCGCGCTTGCGCTCGCGGGCGACGAAAAGCCCGCCGCCATCCGCGCCGAAATTCTGAGCCTCGCGCCCGGCCTCACCGTCGAGGACGCCTATGTGCTCATCCTCCGCCACTGCCTGACGCATCTTCTGATGAACGAGGCGGTGACCGTCGATGGGTCGCTCCCGGAGGGCCTCCACCAGATGCGCGTGGCGCTCCGCCGCATGCGCTCCGCCTTCACCGTCTTCCGCCGCGTGATCGGCAAGGATCATGTCCGCCGCCTGTCGCAGGAGGCGAGATGGCTGGCGACCTCCATCGGCCGGGCGCGGGATTTCGACGTTTTCACGAGCGAGATCCTGACGCCCGTCGAAACCGAATATCCGGGCGATGAGGGGCTCGCCGCGCTGCGCGCCGCCGCCGGTAAGGCGCAGGTCTCGGCCTGGGCAGGCGCGCGGGCGTCCTTGCGTTCGTCGCGCATGACGCGCTTCGTCCTCGAACTCGCGCTTTATCTCGATGAGCGAAGCTGGCGCGGCGGCGCCGGTCCGGACGCCGCGCTCGGCGCGCCGGTTGCCGAGTTCGCCTCCCGCGCGCTCGACCGGCGCTACCGCAGCGTTACGCGGCTCGGCCGTCACATCGAAGACCTCGACACGACCGAGCGCCATGATTTGCGCAAGCGTCTGAAGCGGCTGCGCTATGCCTCCGGCTTCTTCGCCTCGCTTTATCCGCATGCGGCGACGCGGCACTATTTCCGCGCCCTCTCCAAATTGCAGGACGATTTCGGCGCGCTGAACGATGTCGAGACGGCGGGAGCGATCGTCAAGGAACTCGCCGCCATCGAGCCGGACCTCGCGGCGCCGGGCAAGCGCGTGCTCGCCCATCACGAGAGGCGCGCCCGCAAGCAATGGCAGTCGGCGCTCGACGAATGGCGCGCCTTCCGCGACGGGGGCGTCTTCTGGCGCTGAGCGGGCCGGCTGACGGGCCTTTCTCGAAGCTGAAAATTTTCATCAATCATTTAAACGAATCTGAAGGACAGGGCCGTTAGCATCCCGGGCGTCAGTTTGCCTGGGGTGGTCCCGGCGTACCGATGCTGGGGGTGTCCGAATGTCGGCGGAGATGAAAGACCATCGCGCGCGCGAAATGGCGACGCAGAGCGATGCCCGGCGCGATCCCTTGCGTGACCCCCGCGCCATTGTCGGCCGGCGCATCAGCCAGGAAGCCCTGAAGAAGCTCGAGGAGCTGAACCTGCGTTTCCTCAAGGGCGTGCCGAATGGCTGGTGCGTGGTGATGAAGGATTGCGATCTCTCCGGCCTCGACCTGCGCTCCATCAATCTCTCGCATGGCCATTTCATCGCCTGCAATTTCGAGAATGCCGATCTCGAGGATGCGCGCTTCGTCGGCGCCAATCTCTTCAGCGCCAGTTTCGACGGCGCCAATCTCACCCGCACGAATTTCTCGCAGGCGGATCTGCGCGGCGCCTGCTTCCAGAATGCGGAACTGAGCGAAACCCACCTCGAGGGAGCCGATCTGCGCCGCGGTGTCGTCATTCGCGCGGGCGGCGTCGCCAGCCGGCGCGAACATTCCACCTTCCGCAATGCCGTCATGCGCGGGACGAACCTTTCGGACTGCAAACTCCTCGATGTCGATTTCGAGGGGGCGGAGCTTTCCGGCGTCAGCCTTCACGGCGCCGATCTCAGGGGCGCGCGCTTTGCGGGCGCCGAGCTCATCAAGGTCGAGTTCACCGGCGCGAACCTCTCGGATGCCGATTTCCGCCGCGCCATCATGTGCGAACAGACGGCGAACTGCGGCGAGCTGATGCGCGCCACCAAGGCGCGCCGCCCGCCCGGGCCCGAGCGCATGAAGCGCATCCTCGACCGCCACCTGGTCTGGATCCAGACGAGCCAGCGTCAGGGAGAGCGCGCCGATTTCTCGCATATGGACCTGTCGCGCCACGATTTTTCGCATTCGATCCTGGCGAGCGCGCTGCTCCGCGGCGCGATCCTCGCCGATACCAATTTCCAGCATGCGATCCTCGCCGCCGCCGATCTGCGCGACGCGATCCTCCTGCGGGCGGATCTGACGGGCGCCGACCTTCGGGGCGCCGATCTTCGGGGTGCGAGCCTGCGCCATGCCAGCCGGGACGGCGTGCGGACGGGCGCCATGGTCGGGTTGAGCCTCGCCACCCGCACCTGACCCCTTCGGAGGTGGCGGAACAGCGCTGCTGGCGTCCCAAAAATAAATCTGCTAGGGAGAGCCCGCCGTGTTTCGGGCTCCCGGGTGGCAAGGTCACCCCGGGCGATCCCGGAGCTTTCGCTATTTTGCCACTCCCTTTGGGAGAACGCTCTTCGGGGGATGCCCCATGGCAGCCGACGCCCGTCAGCTCGATGCGCTCTTTGCGACGATTGCCGCCCGCAAGGGCAGCGATCCGGCTTCGTCCTACACCGCCCGGCTCATGAACGGCGGGGCGCCCCTTTGCGCCCGCAAGCTCGGCGAGGAAGCCATCGAAACGGTGATCGCCACCATGTCGGGCGACCGGGCGGCCATCGTCGCGGAGTCGGCCGATCTTCTCTATCACTGGCTGGTGACGCTTGCGGCCTTGAACATAGAGCCGTCCTCGGTCTATTCCGAGCTTGCGCGCCGGGAAGGCCGATCGGGCATCGAGGAAAAAGCCTCCCGCCCTCAGAACAATACGCCAGGCAAGGCCGAATGACCGTCCTGACGGAACCTGCAAACGCAATACAGGTACGGGAATCCGAGACCATGACGGCAAGCCCCACACTGGACCTGGACCGCGCGCCCCTTTCGCCCTATCGGCACTTCTCTGCGGCCGAATGGGGCATGCTCCGCAAGGACACGCCGCTCCCCCTTTCCGAGACGGAACTCGAAGAGCTGAAAGGTTTCGGCGAACGCATTTCGCTCGATGAGGTGAGCGAGATCTATCTGCCGCTTTCGCGCCTCCTCAATCTCTATGTGGCCGAGATGCAGGAGCTTTACCGCGTCACCTCGGACTTCCTCGGCCACGCCCAGGACAAGGTGCCCTATATCATCGGCGTCGCGGGCTCGGTCGCTGTCGGCAAGAGCACGACCGCGCGCATCCTGCGCACGCTGCTGGCCCGCTGGCCGAACCACCCCAAGGTCGATCTCGTGACCACGGATGGCTTCCTCTTCCCGAACAGGATTCTCGAAGAGCGCGATCTGATGGGCCGCAAGGGCTTTCCCGAAAGCTTCGACGTACGCCGCCTGATCCAGTTCCTCTCCGATGTGAAGGCTGGAATGCGCAATGTCGAGGCGCCGGTCTATTCGCACTTCTCTTACGACATCGTGCCGAGCGAGACGATCGTCGTCGATCAGCCCGACATTCTCATCGTCGAGGGGCTCAATGTGCTCCAGCCCTGGAAACCCGCAGAGGGCGAGGACCCGCAGCCCTTCGTTTCCGATTTCTTCGATTTCTCGATCTATCTCGATGCCGATATAGAGGCGATCCGCGGCTGGTATATCGACCGCTTCCTCAGCCTGCGGAAGACTTCGTTCCGCGATCCTAAGGCTTATTTCCACCGCTACGCGAAGCTCTCCGACGATGAGGCGGTGCAGACGGCGGATGCGATCTGGACCTCGATCAACCTCGCCAATCTGAGGAAGAACATTCTTCCGACGCGTCAGCGCGCTCACCTCATCCTGCGCAAGGGCGCGGATCACCGCATCCGCGACGTGGCCCTGCGGAAGCTCTAGAGCTTTAGGACGTTTTCATTTTTCCTGATCCAACACGGCCAGACCGTCAGATTGCATCGGGATCAAGTCGCCTTGGGAAACGGGACGGCTTCGCCATGACAGCCAGCAACCGCATTGTCCTCTCCAGCGATCACGCCGCCATTCAGCTCCGACAGGCCATTGCCGTTCATATCGCGGCGCGTGGCTGGGAGGCGGTCGACATCGGACCAACGACGCCGGAAAGCACACACTATCCCAGGCACGGCGAAGCGGCGGCGCGCCTCGTCGCCTCCGGCGATTGCCGGTTTGGCATCATCCTGTGCGGCACAGGCCAGGGCATCATGATGGCCGCGAACAAGGTGAAGGGTATCCGTTGCGGCGTCTGCGCCGACACATTCTCAGCCCGCATGATCCGGCAGCACAACGATGCCAACATGCTTTCGATTGGCGCGCGCGTGGTGGGCGAAGGGCTGGCGCTTGATATCGTGGATGCATTCCTGACCGCCCGGTTCGAGGGCGGCCGGCATGCGGCGCGGGTGGAGATGATCGGGGCGCTGGAGGGGTGATGTCATTGCGAGCCGCCAGAGGCCGCGTCGCTATCCGGTCTTCGTGACCCCCGTGAAAAATAGTAGCGTCGTCCCGGGACTTGTTCCCGGGACCCATGGGCCTCCTCCACCCCCGGAAGAAAGATGGATCCCGGGGACGAGCCCCGAGATGACTTCCGAAGTTGTAGCGATGGCGGCGAACTAAAGCCCCCGGGACTTCGCCAGCTTCGCGAGCGAGACCTGCGGCCGCGGTCCGTAATGCGAGATGACCTCGGCCGCTGCCATGGCGCCGAGCCGCGCCGAGTGGACGGGCGAGTGGCCGCGCGCAAGCCCGTAGAGAAAGCCCGCCGCGAAAAGATCGCCTGCGCCCGTCGTATCGACGACCTTCGCCACCTTGTCGGCATCGACGACATGGACCTCGCCATCAGCGACGATGACCGCGCCCGCTTCCGAGCGGGTGAGCGCGGCGAATTTGCACTCGGCCTTCACGCGCGCGAGCGCCTCATCGAAAAGATCGACTTCGTAGAGCGAAAGGATTTCCGCTTCGTTCGCGAAGAGAAGATCGACCTCGTCACGGACGAGGCGGCGGAACTCGTCGCGGTAGCGCGCGACGCAGAAGGAATCGGAAAGCGTCAGCGAGACGAGGCGGCCGGCCTTGCGCGCGATCGACGCCGCCTTGAGAAAGGCTTCCTTCGCGCCGGGCTGATCCCAGAGATAGCCTTCCATATAGGTGACGGCGGCCGCCTCGATGATGGCAGGGTCGATGTCGTCGGGACCGAGGTTCTGCGCCGCGCCGAGATAGGTGTTCATGCTGCGCTGGGCGTCGGGCGTGACGAGGATCAGGCAGCGCCCGGTGGGTGGCCCGTCCTCTGCGGAGGGCGCGGGGAAGTGGACGCCGAGCGACTTGATGTCATGCGCGAAGACGGCGCCGAGCTGGTCGTTCTTCACCTTGCCGAAAAACGCGCCCCTGCCGCCGAGCGAGGCGAGCCCCGCGATCGTGTTCGCGCAGGAGCCGCCCGACATTTCGATGGCCTGCCCCATGCGGCCATAGAGTTCGTCCGCCCGCGCCGCATCGATGAGCGTCATGCCGCCCTTTTCGATGCCATTGGCGATGAGGAACCTGTCGTCGGAATCGGCGATCACATCGACAAGCGCATTGCCGATGCCGGCAACGTCGAATTTCGTTTCAGTCATGGTCCTCGTCGCGGGAAGAAAAAAGTGGAATGAAGCGGCGCGAGTATAGTGGGCGATTGGCGGGAGGGGGAGCCGGACGATTGGAAAAAACGGGCCGAGCCGATAAGCTCGCGCGCATGTTTTCGGATGCGCTGCGCGCGTTGCGCCAAACCTTTTCGGCTCCTTTCCGCCGCGTGCTCTGGCTGTCGCTCGCGGTGACGGTCCTCGTTCTCGCTCTGTTCGGCGCTGGGCTGCAATGGGCGCTCGCCGCCATGCCGCAATTTGGCACCTACTGGCTCGATGTGACGCTCGAATGGATCGCCCGCTTCTTCGCGCTCATAGTGCTCGTTCCGCTGGTGCATCCGGTCGTCTCGCTGGTCGCCGGATTTTTTCTCGAGCGCATCGCGGGCGAGGTCGAGGCGCGCGACTATCCGGCCGATGCGCCGGGCCGCGACCAGCCCTTTTTTCAGTCCCTTCTCGTCGCCTTCCGCTTCACCCTCGTTCTCATTGCCGTCAACCTAATCGCCCTGCCCTTCTATCTCGTGCCGGGCTTCAATCTCGCGCTCTTCTGGGTCGTGAACGGCTATCTTCTCGGCCGGGAATATTTCGAGCTGGTCGCGCTTCGCCATCTGACGACCGGCGAGGTGGAGGCGCTGAGGCGGCGCCATCGCGGGCGGATCTTCCTCGCCGGTGTTCTCGTCGCCGCCTTCGCGACCGTGCCGCTCGTCAATCTCGCCGCGCCGCTCTTCGCGACGGCCTTCATGGTCCACACCACGAAAAGGATCGGTCTTTCCTGATGCGGCTCGGAATTTCTTCGCTCGCTGTCCTCTCTTTCATTCTCGTCGCGGGCTGCGCGAGCGACGGCGCGCGTTCGGGTGTCGGTCTTTCGGGAGCGGCTTTCGCCAAGGTCGCGCCGTCGCGGCAGATCGGCTCGGGTCCGCTCGCGCCGCAAAGCCTTGTCGGCGTGGCGCCCGAAGCGCTGTCGGCGCGTCTCGGCGCGCCCGATTTCCGCCGCGTCGAGCCGGGCGCCGAGGTCTGGCAATATGCGGGCGGTGCCTGCAACCTCTTCGTCTATTTCTACAAGACCGATGCGGACATTCTCGCCTCTTCCTATGTCGATGCAAGGAAGAGAGAGGGCGGCGCAGCCGATCCGGCTGCCTGCCTCGCCGGTGTGCTGACGAAGCGCAACGTGCCCGTGTCCTGAGCGCCCCTGTCCTGAGCGCCCCTGTCCTGATCGCAGGTCGCCGTCAGACGGTCGTCTTCGCCTTGTAGGCGCAGAGATCGCGCACATTGCATTGCGGGCAGAGCGGCTTACGTGCGATGCAGGTGTAGCGCCCATGCAGGATGAGCCAGTGATGGGCGTGCAGCCTGTAATGCGCGGGCACGACCTTCATCAGTTTCTCCTCGACGGCGAGCGGCGTCTTTCCCGTCGCAAGGCCCGTCCGGTTGGAGACGCGGAAGATATGGGTGTCGACGGCGATGGTGGGCTCGCCGAAGGCGACGTTGAGCACGACATTCGCCGTCTTGCGGCCGACGCCGGGCAATTCCTCCAGCTCCTCGCGGCTTTGCGGCACCTCGCCCTTGTGCGTTTCGACGAGGATGCGCGACAGCGCGATCACGTTCTTCGCCTTGTTGCGGAAGAGCCCGATCGTCTTCACATGCTCGATGAGCCCAGCCTCGCCGAGCTTGAGCATCTTTTGCGGCGTGTCGGCGATCTTGAAGAGCTTTTCGGTCGCCTTGTTGACACCCTTGTCAGTCGATTGCGCCGAAAGCACGACCGCGACGAGCAGCGTATAGGCGTTATGGTATTGAAGTTCTGTTCTCGGCTCCGGCAACGCCCTGGCGAGGCGGGAGAAGAATTCTTCGATATCGGGCTTCTTCATGGGTGGAATTGCCGGAACGTGCGGATGGCGGGAGCGGTCAGAATAAACCCGATTTCCGCCCCTGTCCGGCTGTTGTAGGCCATGGGGCGCAGGCATATCCTTCCCTCATGCAGACAGGTCCCGACCAGTTGCTCGATCCGCCGCTTCACTTCGATGCGCTCGTGACGCCGCACCGCTCGCTCGGGCGCAAGGGCTTCGTCATCCTCATGTCCGGCGTGGTGGCGGTCAATCTCGTTGCCGGCATCATCTGCCTTCTGAAGGGCGCCTGGCCGGTCGTCGGTTTCTGCGGGCTCGATGTCGCGCTCGTCTTCTGGGCCTTCCGCGCCAATTACCGCGCGGCCAACGCCTATGAAACGGTCCAGCTTTCCGACAGCGAGCTTCGCATCCGCCGGGTCGATCGCAAGGGCCGCGCCCGCGGCTGGAGTTTCCAGCCCTATTGGGTGCGGATCGAGCTTGTCGAGCATCCCGACGAGAGCGTCGATCTCTATCTCGTCTCGCATGGCAAGGCGCTGGAGATCGGCCATGCGCTCTCCTCGCCCGAAAGGCTCGATTTCGCCCGCGCCCTTCATCGCGCGCTCACGCGCATGAAGGCGCCGGCGGCTCATGGCTGAAACATGGCCGCCGCGCCGCGAAGCGATCAATGCGCTTCGCGTTCGATCAGGATTTCCTTGCGGAGCACATTTCCCTTGTCGTCGAGCTCATAGACGATGGGCGCGCCGGTGGCGATGTTGAGCGCGATCACCTGGTCCTGGCTGAGCCTGTCGAGTTGCATGACGAGCGCGCGCAGCGAATTGCCATGGGCCGCGACGAGCACGCGCTCGCCCTTCAGCACGCGCGGCAGGATTTCCTTCTCGTAATAGGGAAGCACGCGCTCGGCCGTATCCTTCAGGCTCTCGCCGCCGGGCGGCGGCACGTCATAGGAGCGGCGCCAGATATGCACCTGCTCCTCGCCCCACTTCTTGCGCGCATCGTCCTTGTTGAGGCCGGAAAGATCGCCATAGTCGCGCTCGTTGAGCGCCTGCTCCTTGATGACGGGAAGGTCCGGCTGGCCGAGTTCCTCGAGAAGCAGCCGGTTCGTCTCCTGCGCGCGCGACAGCGCCGAGGTGAAGGCGATGTCGAAGCGATAGCCCTTTTCCTTGAGCGCGTGGCCCGCGGCGCGGGCCTCCTCCTTGCCCTGTTCGGTCAGGCCCGGATCGCGCCAGCCCGTGAAAAGGTTTTTCTCGTTCCATTCGCTTTGTCCGTGGCGGACGAGAACAAGGAGGTTCGCCAAGATACTGTTCCTTTATCCGTATGCAGATGAAAAACCGGCTTCAGTCGAGGCCGAGAACGTCAGCCATGTCGAAAAGGCCCGGGCCCCTGCCCTGGCCCCAGAGCGCGGCCTTGATGGCGCCGCGCGCGAAGATGGCGCGATCCTCGGCGATGTGGCCGAGCACGATCCGCTCCGAAGGCCCGGCGAAGATCACCTCATGATCGCCGATGACGCTGCCGCCCCTGAGGCTCGCAAAGCCGATGGCGCCTTCGGCGCGTGCGCCGGTCTGCCCGTCGCGCCCGCGTTCGGAGTGATCCTTGAGCACGATGTTGCGCCCCTCGGCGGCTGCCTCGCCGAGAAGGAGCGCCGTGCCGGACGGCGCATCGACCTTGTGGCGGTGATGCATTTCGACGATCTCGATGTCCCAGGAGGGATCGAGCGCTCGCGCCGCCTGTCGCACCAGCGCGGCGAGAAGGTTGACGCCGAGGCTCATATTGCCGGCCTTGACGACGGTGGCGTGCCGCGCCGCGGCGCGGATGCGTTCTTCGTCGATCTCTTCCAGACCCGTCGTGCCGATCACGTGGACGATGCGCGCCTGCGCGGCGAGAGCGGCGAATTCGACGCTGGCGCGTGGCACCGAGAAATCGATGAGCGCGTCCGCATCCCTGATGACGGCGAGCGGATCGTCGGAGACGGTGACGCCGAGGGGCTCGGCAAGCCCGGCAAGCGTGCCGAGATCGGCGCCGATATGGGGCGAGCCTTTCGCCTCGATGCCGCCTGCGAGCTGCGCGCCCGGCCAGTCATGAATGAGCCGCAGCAGCGTGCGGCCCATCCTGCCGCCCGCGCCCGTCACCGCTATTCTCACATTCTGCGCCATGGTTTCGCCCGCGTGTTCACACCGCGTGAAATATCCATGGGCGGTATATCAGGCCCGCCTCGTGGCGTAAATCCGGCCTGACGACGCGAGGGCCCGCCCGGAGCGAGCCGGGCGGGCGAAGCGGCGGGAGAGATTACCAGTCGAGCTGGAGACGCGACTGGAGAACCCTGTAGGTCTGATCCGGATTGCCGGAGGCGGCCACATAGTCGTCCTTGGCGATCACATAGTTCAGCATCAGCCGCACATTGGGGTTGAAGTAGTAATTGGCCCCGAGCGTGTAGTTCGTGCCCGTTCCGCGCGCATCGGCGAGCGTCGCAGGCACGGCCTTGGTGTCGAGATTGATCGGGCTTGCCGCGAGGTTCGCGTCGGAAAGGTCGAGCCTGCTGTAGCGCATGGCGAGTTGCAGCGCGTTGGTCGCCTTGGGCCGGTCGAAAAGGCCGCTCTTCACGTTGTAATTGCGCTGCTCGCCGGTGACGAACCAGCTTGCTTCCAGATAGCCGCCGTTGATGTCGGCGTCCGCGCCGGAGTTCCGCTGCATGCGGGCGAAGGTCCATTCGCCCTGGAGCGAGAGCGGACCATAGACGAGCGCGAGTTCCGGCCCGTAGCGCAGCTCGTGCTGCACATTGGTCGCCTTTGCCGCGAGCGTGTAGTTCGCGCCATGCGCCTCGGGGAAGGAGTTGAAGGTGGACGAGCCGCTCTCGATGCCCCGATAGCTGCCGTTCAGGGCGAGATGGAGAACCGTCTTGTCGGTGTTGATGGGCGCATAGAAGCCGCGTCCCGTGAGCGCCCAGTTGCCCGCATTGGAGCCGTTCTGGATACCGCCGCTCTGAATGCCGCGGGTAAAGAGGCCGCCCGAAAGGCCGAAGCTCTCGCCATCGCCATAGGCGATGAGCGCGCCGAGCTGGCGGCTCGGCCACAGCACCGTCGGCAGCGCATATTCCATGAACGTGTTGTAGCGGTCGCTCGTCTGCGCGCTGAGGCCGAAGGGCTCATACTGATTGCCGACACGGACGAGAAGGTTCTTCGCCAGATCATGCTCGACATAGGCATCGGTAATCGAGACGCTCGTATTGCCGTAGCTGTAGCCGGCGGGCGCGAAATCGGCCTCGAGCTTGTAGCGCCAGTCGCCGAAGACCTTGCCATAGACATTCATGCGCGCACGGCGGATTTCCGCCCCGTTGCCCATGGGCACGACCTTGCCGCTGTCGTCGTCGATGAGATAGGCGTCCGCCTGAAGCTGGCCGCCGATCCCTATGGAGAACTGCCCGTCGCGGCTTTCCATTTCGAGCTTGTTGGGCTTGAACTTCGGCAGCGTATCGAGATCGGCCGTCTTCTTTTCCATTGCGTCGATCTTGGCGTCGCGCGCCGCGACCTCGGCCTTGAGCGCCTTGAGTTCGTTTTCGAGCGCCTGGATACGCGCCTCGACATCGCCTGCCGCAAAGGCGGGCGTGCTTGCCGCGAAGGTCAGTGCCGCGCCGGTCATGAGCGTGGCCAGGCCGGTTTTCAAAGAGTGCATCGTACTTCCCCACATTCGAGGCGCGGACCGCCGCGCGTCAGGGGAAATTGTCGTCTGGCAAATGCTAAATCTTTGCGAGCGCCGATGCCGGTCGCGACCGTGCCGCGGCGATCTTATTACACAGGTTGCATGCGCATTGTCCGTATGGTCAAGATCGCGTTAACGCGGTTTCGTCCGCGAAAGGAGTACCCCTCACGGGTTCACCCGCGAAAGACAAACCAGGCCCCCGCCGCGATGAGCGCGAAGCCGATGCCCGTGTTCCATGTCGGCGCCTGTCCGAGATAGACGGCCGAGAAGCCGACAAAGACCGTCAGCGTAATGACCTCCTGAATGGTCTTGAGCTGCGCCGCCGAATAGACATCGGAGCCGAGCCGGTTTGCGGGCACGGCCAGGCAGTATTCGAAGAGCGCGAGCCCCCAGCTTACCGCGATCACCAACATGAGCGGCGTCGCCTTGTACTTCAGGTGCCAGTACCAGGCCGTCGTCATGAAGATGTTGGAGAGGGTGAGAAGGCCGATCGGGAGAAGGTAGGCTTGCATGAGGAGGCATCCGAAGAAAAAGGGCCCGATCGTCCTTCGGGCCCTCGATCATAGCGGAATGTCGGCGGCCGCGCTCAGCTCTGGAAGCCGTCCCAGAATTCCTTCACCCGCGCGAAGAAGCCCGAGCTTTCAGGGTTTGTCTCGCCGCTCGACGCCGTTTCGAACTCGCGCAGCAGTTCCTTCTGCTTCTTCGATAGATGAACCGGCGTTTCGACCGTGACCTGAATATAGAGGTCGCCGATCTCGCGCGAGTTGACGACGGGCATGCCCTTGTCGCGCAGGCGGAATTGGCGGCCGGTCTGCGTGCCTTCGGGGATCTTGAGCTTCACCCGCTTGCCGTTGAGCGTCGGCACCTCGATCTCGCCGCCAAGGGCGGCCTGTGTCATGGCGATGGGGACGCGGCAGAAAAGGTCGGCGCCGTCGCGCTGGAAGATCGGATGGGGCCGGACCGAAAGGAATATATAGAGATCGCCGGGCGGCCCGCCGCGCAGGCCCGCCTCGCCCTCTCCGCCGAGCCGGATGCGCGTCCCGTCCTCGACGCCGGCCGGAATGTTGACCGAGAGCGTGCGCTCGCGTTCCACGCGGCCCGCGCCATGGCAGACCTTGCACGGCTTCTCGATGATCTGTCCCCGCCCGTGACAGGTCGGGCAGGTCCGCTCGATGGTGAAGAAGCCTTGCGTCGCACGCACCTTTCCCACGCCCTGACAGGTGGTGCAGGTGATGGGCTTGGAGCCCGGTTCCGCGCCCGAGCCATGGCAGGTGTCGCAGGAAACGGATGAAGGCACGCGGATCTGCGCCTTCTTGCCTTCGAAGGCTTCCTCGAGGCTGAGTTCCATGTTGTAGCGCAGGTCCTGCCCGCGCGTGCGCCCGCCATCGCTGCGCTGGCCGCGCCGTCCACCCATGAACTCGCCGAAGAGATCGTCGAAGATGTCGGACATGGAGGAGGAGAAGTCGCCGCGAAAGCCGGGGTTGAACCCGCCCGCCCGCGCGCCCGCCGTGCCGTCGAAGGCCGCATGTCCGAACTGGTCATAGGCTGCCCGCGACTGCTCGTCCTTGAGCACGTCATAGGCTTCGTTCAGTTCCTTGAACTTGTGCTCGGCATCCTTGTCGCCGGGATTGCGGTCGGGATGAAGCTGCTTGGCGAGGTTGCGATAGGCCTTCTTCATCTCGTCGGCCGTGGCGTTCTTGTTGACGCCGAGCACTTCGTAGAAATCGCGTTTGGACATTTTGTCGTCTCTATACGGACGAACGCCCCGGCAAGCCTGAGCTCACCGGGGCGTCCTCATGCGTATGTGTTGTCACAGGCATGGATCACGCCCCGCGGGATCGGATCAGGCGTTGCCCTGCCCGTCCCGCTTGTTCTCGTCGATTTCCTCGAACTCGGCGTCGACGACATCGTCCTTGCCGCCCGCCTGTCCCTCGGCGCCGGCGTCGGGGCTCGCGCCCTCTTCCTGCGCCGCCTTGTAGATCGCCTCGCCGAGCTTCATCGCCGTCTGGGTGAGGGCATCGGACTTCGCCTTCACATCGTCGGCGGAGCCTTCGCCGAGCGCGGTCTTGAGCGCCTCGACGGCGGCGGTGACCTCCGCCTTCACATCGGCCGGAACCTTGCTCTCGTTTTCCTGGAGCGTCTTCTCGGTCGAATGGACGAGGGCCTCGGCATGGTTGCGCGTCTCGACTTCCTCGCGCTTCTTCTTGTCCTCGGCGGCATGTGCCTCGGCGTCCTTCACCATCTGCTCGATGTCTTTTTCGGAGAGGCCGCCCGACGCCTGGATGCGGATCGACTGTTCCTTGTTCGTCGCCTTGTCCTTCGCCGACACGTTGACGATGCCGTTCGCGTCGATGTCGAACGTGACCTCGACCTGCGGCACGCCGCGCGGCGCCGGCGGAATGCCGACCAGGTCGAACTGGCCGAGCAGCTTGTTGTCCGCCGCCATCTCGCGCTCGCCCTGGAAGACGCGGATGGTGACCGCCGACTGGTTGTCGTCGGCCGTCGAGAAGACCTGGCTCTTCTTGGTCGGAATGGTCGTGTTGCGGTCGATGAGGCGCGTGAACACGCCGCCCAGCGTTTCGATGCCGAGCGAAAGAGGCGTCACGTCGAGCAGCAGCACGTCCTTGACGTCGCCCTGCAGCACGCCCGCCTGAATGGCCGCGCCCATGGCGACGACTTCATCCGGGTTGACGCTCTTGTTCGGCTCCTTGCCGAAGAACTGCTTCACGATCTCCTGAATCTTCGGCATGCGCGTCTGGCCGCCGACGAGCACCACCTCGTCGATCTGCGCCGCCGTCACGCCGGCATCCTTGAGCGCCTTCTTGCAGGGCTCGATCGTGCGCTGGATGAGATCCTCGACGAGGGCCTCGAGCTTGGCGCGCGTGATCTTCATGGCGAGATGCTTCGGGCCCGAGGCATCCGCGGTGATGAAGGGCAGGTTCACTTCCGTCTGCTGCGCGGAGGAAAGCTCGATCTTCGCCTTTTCGGCGGCTTCCTTCAGGCGCTGGAGCGCGAGCTTGTCGCCCCGGAGGTCGATGCCGTTCTCCTTCTTGAACTCGTCGGCGAGATAGTTGACGAGGCGCATGTCGAAGTCCTCGCCGCCGAGGAACGTGTCGCCGTTCGTCGCCTTCACCTCGAAGACGCCGTCACCGATTTCCAGAATGGAGAGGTCGAACGTGCCGCCGCCGAGATCGTAGACGGCGATGATCTCGCCGCTCTTCCGCTCGAGGCCATAGGCGAGGGCCGCCGCCGTCGGCTCGTTGATGATGCGAAGCACCTCGAGCCCGGCGATCTTGCCGGCGTCCTTCGTCGCCTGGCGCTGGGCGTCGTTGAAATAGGCGGGAACCGTGATGACGGCCTGCGTCACCTTCTCGCCGAGATAGTTCTCGGCCGTTTCCTTCATCTTCTGAAGGATGAAGGCGGAAATCTGCGAGGGCGAGAACTTCTCGCCATTGGCCTCGACCCAGGCGTCGCCATTGTCGGCGCGAATGATGCTGTAGGGCACCATTCCCTTGTCCTTCTGGGTCGTGGGATCGTCATAGGCGCGGCCGATGAGGCGCTTGATGGCGAAGAAGGTGTTGGTCGGGTTCGTCACCGCCTGGCGCTTGGCCGACTGGCCGACGAGCCGCTCGGCGTCATTGGTGAAGGCCACGATCGACGGCGTCGTTCGCAGGCCCTCGGAATTCTCGATCACTTTCGGAGTGGAACCATCCATGACCGCGACACACGAGTTCGTCGTGCCGAGGTCGATGCCGATTACTTTTCCCATCTCAAAGGTCCTCTTTTCACTGCGGCAGGCCGGGCGAGCCCTGTCATCGTATAGGCGCTCGCACACCGTTGCGGAAGCGTTGTCGATTTCGCGCCCGTGGCGGCTCCGGCTCCCTAAAGGTCCCCCCGAATTGGTGCTGGGGGTTCAACTTGGCTGGGCTGTATATAGGTTTCGCTTCTGTGGCCCGCAAGCGGCACGCGGCATTTGGGCCACAGGGATTGCCATGCGGGAACCGTGGATCGGGTCGATGAAGGAGCGGGCAGTGGCGTTGCCGGTCGAAACCGGGCTCGAAGGTTTCATCCTCTACCCGGCCCTGCTGGACGGGGCGGCGCAGGAGGCGCTCGTCGCCGCGCTCCGCGAGGGCGCGCGAAAGGCCCCGCCCTATCGCCCGCGCATGCCGCGCACCGGCCAGCCCTGGTCGATCATGCAGACGAATTTCGGGCCCCTTGGCTGGGTTTCGGACGAGCGGGGCTATCGCTATGAGCCCCGCCATCCGCTGACGGGCGAGCCCTGGCCGCCCATCCCGGCCATGCTGCTCGACCTCTGGGCGAGGATCGCCCGCTGGCCCGCCCCGCCCGAGGCCTGCCTCGTCAATATATACAGAGGCGAGAAGGCGAAGATGGGCCTCCATCAGGATCGGGACGAGGCGGCGCTCGACGCCCCCGTTCTCTCCGTCTCGCTGGGCGATAGCTGCATCTTCCGGGTGGGAGGCTTCGCTCGTGGCGACCGGACACGGAGCTTCCGCCTCGCTTCGGGCGATGTTCTTGTGCTGGGCGGCCCCTCGCGTTTGCGCTTTCACGGCATCGACCGGATCATCCCCGGCTCATCGTCCCTCATCGAGGGCGGGGGGCGCCTCAATCTGACGCTCCGCCGCGTGACGAAGCCTTAATAAGGCTGCCAGCCCGGGATCGGCGAAACGCCGAAAAGCCAGAGATGGCCGCACAGAACGAGCGCAAAGGCGATGAAGGAAGCGAGGATGCGCCACCACGCATCCTCCGTGAACACGAACTTCGTCCGCCCGGCCAGAATGGCGGCGAAGGGCACGTTCGAGGTCAGGCGGGCGAAGGCGTCCCATTGATCGCCGAGCATCCGCCGGCGCTTTTCGTCGATGGAAAGCGTGCCGAGGGCGGCGAGCAGCAGGAACGTCCCAAAGAAGATGATCGACGCCTTGTCGCCGTTCACGACGATATGGACCGTCGCCCAGATCATCACCCCCCAGAGAAAGGGGTGGCGGGTGATATGGACGACGCCCTTGGGGCGCGCGTCGCCGCTTTGGATGAAGCGCTCGGAGCGGAAGGCGGTCGGATTGGGCGTGGTGAGGCCGGTCACCGCAAAAAGGAAGGCGATCAGCATGAAGAGCGGCGCGAGATGGGCAAGCCAGGCCGGCGCCACCCAGTAGAGCCGGTTCGGCTCCATCAGCGCCTCGTTATAGGCGATGGCGATCCAGAGGATGCCGCCCGCCGACGCCGCCGAGAAGAGCCCGAGATAGACCCACTCGCCGGTGAGCGCGACGATC
>WBZO01001700.1_pt1 | contig 32762 bp, 25 predicted proteins | sample 5204261 | NCBI WGS metagenome assembly WBZO01 (sample SAMN12412400, study PRJNA552823) | activated sludge metagenome | isolation source: activated sludge from anammox sidestream of wastewater treatment plant... | place: USA: North Carolina | collected 2017-09
GGATCTTGCCGTTCTTCCAAAGGCGAATGGCATGTTCACGTCGTTTCTCAAGTTGTTGGGGTGTGCCTTGGGGTCGCATAATCCAAAGCATACCACATTGTTCCATTCTTTATGCAAAGTTCAATAGTAGGTTGCCATTGAATAGAATTCAACGTTTGAACAATGGTCAAGAAAAAACAAAGCGGCGGAACGTTGTGCAGAATTCGCCTTGTTTTTTGAAACGCTTTATTTAACCGTCGAATTCAATTCGAGGACTCGGGATTATTCCGCCGCTCGCTTTGCCCTTTGAAGCAGAACCTTTTCGTTTGCTGGACGAAATTATTTCTACCAAGTAATCTCGAGGCCAATGCCAAAAATAAGCGAGAAGCGCGGGACAAATTTGTAATTTGTCCGTCTTTGGGCAAAGGCGTCAAGAATCAAGCATTTATCCCAAGAGTGAGGTACTCGCAATGACGATCAACGGACATCACGACGGACGCGACGACCAACGCGTTGTCATTACGGGCATGGGCGCGATTTCGCCGCTCGGCTTTGACGTAGAAACGCTGTGGCAAAATCTGCTCGCGGGCAAATCCGCCGCGCGCAAAATCACCCAATTCGACGCGTCGAGTTATACCGTGCAAATTTGCTCCGACATTCCCGACGAAGCCGCGCCGGTGGAAGCGTACGCGCATGTGATTGACAAAAAAGAAGCGCGGCGCCTCGACCCGTTCGAACTCTATGCGGTCATGGCGACCGAACAAGCGTTGAAACAAGCGGGGCTGCAAATCACCGACGACAATCGCGACGAAATCGGCGTGCTGATTGGCACGGGCTTGGGCGGACTGATTGTCATTGACAATGGCTACAAAGCGCTGAATGAAAAAGGTCCGATGCGCGTCAATCCCTTTACCGGCGCGCTGATGATTCCCAACATGGCGGGGGGCCAAGTCGCCATCACCTTTGGCGCGCGCGGTCCGAATTTTTGCGTCGTCTCGGCGTGCGCGACGGGTTCCAACGCGATTGGCGAAGCGTACGAAATTATTCGCCGCGGCGACGCGTTGGCGATGATTACGGGCGCGTCGGAAACGCGCATGACGCCGTTCGCGCTCGCCGCGTTTCATCGCACCCAAGCCATGTCCACGCGCAACGACGACCCCACCCACGCCTCGCGTCCGTTCGACGCGCAGCGCGATGGCTTTGTGTACGGCAACGGCGCAGGCGTGTTGATTTTCGAGCGGCTCGATTTTGCCAGACAACGCGGCGCGACGATTCTCGCCGAAGTGTTGGGCTATGGCGCGACGGACGACGCCTACCACATCAGCGCGCCGGTCCCCGACGGCAACGGCGCGCGGCGCGCGATTCGCAAAGCGCTGGACAAGGCGCATCTCAAACCCGAACAGGTGAATTACATCAACGCGCACGGCACTTCAACCGTCTTGAACGACGCGGCGGAAACGGCAGCCATCAAAGCCGTGTTTGGCGAATATGCCTATGCGGTGCCGATTAGTTCCTCAAAATCCATGTTGGGACATTTGATGGGCGCGGCGGGCGCGGTCGAAGCCGTTATCACCGTCAAGACAATGTTGGAAAACGAAATTCATCCGACCATCAATTACGAATATCCCGATCCCGACTGCGATTTGGATTACGTGCCAAACGCGCCGCGCAAAAAAGAGGTCAATATCGCCATGTCCAATTCGTTCGGTTTTGGCGGACACAACGCCTGCGTGATTTTTGAAAAATGGAAGAATTAGGCTAACGGGTTGCGGACGGTGGAATGGCTGGCGCAATTTGACAATGCGCGTCACTCCGCCGTCTTGGCACAGTCCTTTATGAATGTAACCGACCTCGAAACCGCTCTCGATTTTGTTTTTCAAGACAAATCGCTTTTGCAGCGCGCGCTGACGCATCGCTCGTATCTCAATGAAAATCCCGACCTGCCTTGGTTGGACAATGAACGGCTCGAATTTCTCGGCGACGCGATTTTGGGTTTCGTAACCGCCGAACAGCTCTATCATCGCTTTCCCGAAATGAAGGAAGGCGAACTCACCAGTTTGCGCGCGGCGCTCGTGCGCGGCGAAACGCTTGCCGAATTTGCGACCGAATTGAATCTGGGCGCCGGACTGTATATTTCGCGCGGCGAAGACGCCGGCGGCGGACGCACGCGCCCCGCGCTGCTGGCAGCGACTTTTGAAGCCGTTCTCGGCGCGCTTTTTTTGGATCAGGGACTGGATGCAACGCGCGCGTTGATTGTGCGAATGATCGAGTCCAAGACGCCGTACATTCTGCAAGAGCGTCTCGACCGCAACGCCAAAAGTTTGCTGCAAGAACTCTCTCAGGGCTATTTAAAAGTGACGCCCGCCTATCGTCTGGTGGAAATGCGCGGTCCCGACCACGCGCGCGAGTTCACGGTGGAAGCGGTCCTGGGCAATCAAGTGTACGGCGTCGGCCGCGGCCGCAATAAACAAACCGCCGAACAAGAAGCCGCGCGCGCGGCAATCGAACGCTTGGAACAAGAAATGTCCGCGTCGGCATTTGACGAAATTCAAAACGCGCTGAACGAGCGCCCAACCGCCCAAACGCCGCCCAAATAACCAACGCCCATTGCCCACTGCGCCTTGTACATTGCTCATTGTGCATTGCGCATTTCCCATCGTGCATTGCACATTGTGCATTGTCCATTGATGATATAACTTTGCGAATCCTCCTCACCGGCGCCAGCGGTTATCTCGGCGGCGCAATGCTCCGCACGCTAGAAGCGTTACGTCCCGAATGGGATACGCACAGCGCGTTTTTCTCGATTGCGCCCTCCGCCGATATGCCCAACGCGCATCATTTGGATTTGCGCGATGAAACGTCCGTCGCGCGCGTGATGGCGCACGCGCAGCCGCAAATTATTTTCCACACCGCCGCGTTGAACCAGGGCGACGCCCAAAACATGTACGATACGAACGCGCGCGGCAGCGCCTATCTCGCGCGCGCCGCCGCGCGACACAACGCGCGCTTGATTCACCTCTCCAGCGACGTAATTTTTGACGGCGCGCGCGGCAATTACGGCGAAGACGACGCGGCGAACCCTATCACGCCGTACGCGGTTTCCAAAGCGGACGCGGAAAAAAATGTGTTGGACAGCGGCGCGAACGCGGCGGTGGTACGCACCTCTTTGATTTACGGATTCAAGCCGCTCGACCCGCGCACGCGCGCAATTTTGCGCGGCGAAATGCCGCGTCTATTCACGGACGAAATGCGCTGCCCGATCTGGGTATTCAATTTGGCGCAAGCGTTGGTGGAATTGGCAGAGCTGGATTATCGCGGCGTATTGAATCTCGCGGGGACGCAAGCGTTGAGCCGCTACGAGTTTGGCGTCAAGTTAATGCGCGCGTTGGACGGCGACCCCGCGCAGCTCATTCCATTATCGTCCGCCGCCAGCGGTCTCGTGCGCCCGCGCGATTGCACGCTGAACGTTTCACGCGCGCAAAAATTATTGCAGACAAAATTATTGAGCGTGGACGAGGTTTTGGCGCTGAAATAAAATGATTTGCAGCCTCGCGCTAGGCAATCGTCAGCGTGAGATGCGTGATTTCGGGCGGACAATTGAAACGAATCGGCGGCGGCAGCAAGCCGACGCCGCGCGTGGTGTACACTTGGGTAAAATTTCCCGCGCGCGCCAAACCCATCGGATATTTTTCGCCAAAGCGCGGCAAAACCAGCGGACCCCAAAACGGCAAGCGCACTTGGCCCCCGTGCGAATGGCCCGATAATTGCAAATCCACTTCGGCTTGCGCGCACACATCCGCATAATCGGGTTCGTGCAGCAAGACGATTTTGCAGGCATTGTGCGGCGCCGCGCTGAGCGCGCCCCGCAGGTCGGTGAGACCTTGCCACAAATCATCCAACCCCACCAGATACAGCGTCGAACGCCCGCGCGTCAACGGCGCCGCTTGATTGCGTAACACGCGCACGCCGTTTTGCCGCAGCGCGCGCAAAAGCATATCCAAATAGCCGACGTAATAATCGTGATTGCCCAGAACCGCAAACACGCCATACGGCGCGCGCAGCTGTCCCAACAATTCCGCGCACGGTTGAATATATTTCCACGATTGATTGACGAGGTCGCCGGTCAAAACCATCAAGTCCGGTTTCAGCGCGTTTGCCATTTGAATGCTCTGCGCGAGATGTTCGTGACTCACATAGGGTCCATAATGCAAATCGCTCAGCTGCACGACGGTCATGCCGTCAAACGCGCCGGGCAAACGCGCGAGCGGAATCGTCACGCGCTCGACGCCAATTTGATTCGGTTCGACGCCAAAACCATACGCGCCGCCCGCCGTCGTCGCGCCCGCCACCACGCTCAAGCCGCCGACCAATTTCAAAAAACGTCGCCGCGTAAGGCGTGCGCCGCCAACTCGTTCGTTCATTACCATTCGATTCTAACGTTTCCGTTTTTTGCGCGGATTACACTGAATCCGCGTAAATTCGCGCCGAGATCCTTGACGTAGAAAATTGGATGGGCATAAGGCGCGTTATAACGGTTTATGTTTAGGCGCGCCGCCCGCGCGCGGATAGAGGTCGGGCGTCGGCGCGATTTTGTCCACGACGACCAAATGGCGCGCGTCGTCCAAATCCGCGAGTTTCACCGGAACGACGGCGCGCACGCGTCCGCCCAAGCGCGCGATGGCGCGCTGCGCCTGCGCGGTTTCGCGCGCCGCGTCCAGCGCTTTGTATGCAATCACGCTGCCGCCCACGCGCGCGAACGGGAGCGTATATTCCGCCAGCGTCCGCATTTCCGCCAACGCGCGCGCGACCACATAATCGTACGCGGCGCGTTCTTGAGGTTGATGCGCCAAGTCTTCGGCGCGTCCGTGTACCGTCGTCACATTTTCCAACGGCAGCGCGCGCGCGACGGCGTCGAGAAAACGCACTTTTTTCCCGGTGGCTTCCAGCAGCGTCACGCGCAGCGCGGGAAACGCAATCGCCAACGCCATGCCGGGAAAACCTGCGCCCGCGCCAACGTCCAACAATTTTTTCGCGTTCGTTTGTCCCAAGAGCAGCGGCGCGGCGGACAGCGAATCTAGAAAATGTTTCAACTGCGCGGCGGTATAATCCGTCAGCGTCGTCAGATTGAATTTTTCATTCCACTCGACGAGCAAATGGTAATAGGTTTCAAATTGCGCTTGCTGCGCCGGCGTCAAATCGAGTCCGAACGCGCGCGCGTGTTGAGACAAAAGCGACATGCCGAAATTATAGCGCCGTTGAATCGAATCGCGGCGGCGCGACGCGGGCGCGCGGGTTGGTCGCAAAACGATTGAGCTTACAATATACGGCATGTTCCAATGGAATTTTTGTCCGCGCTGCGGTCACGAGCTTGCCCTGCGCGCCCGCGACGACGGGCGCTTGCGTCCGACGTGCGCGCGCTGCCGCTACACGCATTACGCGAATCCCGGTTTGGCGGTGGGCGTACTATTGACGGACGAGCAAAATCGCGTGTGTTTGATTTTACGCGGCGAGGAACCGCGCAAAGGATATTGGGGCTTGCCCGCCGGTTTTATGGAGGGCGACGAAAGCGCGGAAGAGGGCGCGCGCCGCGAATGTCACGAAGAGACGGGTTTGCTCGTCGCGCTGGACGGTTTGTATCAAGCGTTTTCGTATCATCACGCCGACCGCAAAACTTCGGGCGTGCTGCTCGTCTATCGCGCGCATTCCATCGGCGGCGAACCGCACGCGGGCACTGACACGGTGGACGTAAAATTTTTTAGCGCGCAGAACATTCCCTTTGACCAACTCGCGTTTCGGACGCACATTGAAACGCTAGAGAGATGGCGCGCGGGATTAAAATAACTTGACGGTCGCCTCTCGCTGTTTCGTCAAACCGGACGCTTGATACTCTGCGGCTGCTTTTTCAAAATGCGCGCGCGCCGCGTCCGCGTTGCCGCGCGCGTGCAACATTTCGCCCCAGGCAAGATGCGTCCGCGCGACTTCGAGTCGCGCATTTGCGGTCTCGAAAGATTGCAAACTTGTCGCCATGTGCGATTCGGCTTCCGCCCAATTTGTCGCGGAGAGCTGCGCCAATGTGCGCCCCAAGACGCGTTCCGCTAATCCTTCCGAAAAGGAACTCTCTGCCTGATGCGCCATATCAACCGCCGCGCGCGCCAGAGTTTGAGCGTCATCCATTCGTCCGCCCAAGAGCGCCATTTCTGCCCGCGCTGTCGCAAACCAATCGGTCAAGAGCAGACGCGAACCGATAGCGGCGCCCAGCTCTTGTGAACGGCGACTCTGCTCTTGTGCGCGGTCTAAATTTCCCAAGAGCATTTCTGACCACGCCTCAAGCCCGAGTCCAACGGCTGTCAAAAAGCGGTCGCCTGCCTTTTCTGCCGTTTCCACTCCGCGCTGTAGCTCTTGATTCATGCGCGCGTAATCCTCACTTTGCCACGCGATCACTCCGAGCGCCAAATAGCTCTGTGTGATGCCGACTTGCGTTCCCATCTCTTGAGCTTTTTCCAGCGCGCCTTCGCCTTCGGTGAATGCCGGTTGAACCTGACCAAGAAACGCGAGACATTCCGCCCGTATACTGACTGCCAAAATCCATTCATGCCAATTGGCGGTTTGCGCCAAGGGCTCGACTGCCTGGGCGAGCATTGCATCGGCTTGGGCGAATTGACCTTTTAACCAGAGCGCCCGCCCAATCACGCTTGCAGGAATGGCGCGCAGCTCGGGTCCGCCGACACCTTCTTGTGCCGCCGCGAGAACCTGATGCATGTGATCCATCGCCTCTGCGGATTGCCCGCGATGGAGATAGCAATGTCCAGTCCAATAATGAATATACGCGAGCCGTTCGCGGTCACTCTCCTCCGGCGGGATAGACTGCATCAGCGACTCGGCTTGTTTTAGACGCGCGAGATTCGCGTCGGGTCCGTCTGATCGCAACGCGACGGCGACTAGTTTGAGCAAAGTGTCCACGCGCCAACGACGATTGTCGGGTGTATCGGGCAAACGTTCGAGCGCCGCTAACGCTTGCGTGTACAAGCCGCGCGCTTCGGCGTTCGCATACGCGCGTTGCGCAATCTCTCCCGCGCGAATCAAATACGTCGTTCCTTTTTCGTCGTCGCCCGCTTCCTGAAAATGTCGCGCCAATTCCACCACAATCGCGTCGGTGTGTTCGCCGTACAATTGCTCCAGCGCTGCCGCAATTTCGCCGTGCATCAAGCGTCGTTCACCGCTGCCCAATTCATTGTACAAAAATTGCTGAACGAGCGCATGAATAAACTGATACTGCGACAGAAATTGTTTGCCGACGTGGACCTCGCCTTGTTCCAGCACGAGACGATATCGTTTTTCCAATTCGCGTGAGAGCTGCTTGAGCAATTCCCGTTCCTGAATCTGCTGCACGCGCGCAACAACCTGCGCCGCAAATTTATAGCCGACCACGCTCGCGATATGCAACGTCTCGCGTAGATTGTCTTGGAGCCGCGCGAGACGTTCTTGAATCACACCCTCTACGCGCGCGGGCAGCGTCTCCCAATTCAACGTCGGCGTGGCAACCCATTTGCCATCGGCATCACGCGCCAAAGCGCCGCGTTCTTGGAGCGTGCGAAGCAACTCGACCGTAAAGAGCGGATGACCTTCGGTGCGCGCAAACAATTCGTTGCGAAAGTTTTCGTCCAGCCGATTCGGTTCCGCGTCCACCAACGCGTTCACAAACGCGCGCCCCTCTGTCGCTTGCGCCGCGCCGAGATCGATCACAATCTCGCCATAGTAACGCTCGAGTTCATTCAGAATCGGTTCAAAGGGATGACGCTCGCCGCCGCGCCCCAGCGCCACATCGTCAGGGCGATAGGCGCCCAAGAGCAAGACGCGACTCGCTTCCAGTTGGCGCGCGAGAAAAAAAAGTAAATTCAACGACGCGCCGTCCGCCCATTGCAAATCATCCAGAATCAAAACAAGCGTCCGTTCGCGCGCGAGAACTTGAAGCGCCGTCGCGTATTGTTGAAAAATTTTCTCTTGGTCGAGATTGGGATTGGGTGTGGGACTCGCTGTCGCCTTGTCCGACTGGGTCATTCGTTCCGCTAACTTGGCAGCGAGTTTGGTGTTGTGCGCGGCGCGCGTCACCAGCTTGGCGAATAGCGTCGCGCCCGGCACAAAAATTCCAATCAGGTCGGGTCCCACATCGAGGAGCGTTTCGCCCGTCACGCGCACCAACTCTTTGAGCCGCGCGGCGTTCACGGCATTGACTGCGCTGCCCGTTTCCGGAGCGGCTTGCGCGCCGGTGAGAACAGTGAGGATTTGACGAAAGGGGAGATAGGCGTCGCCCGCGCCGGTTTGGGCGTTGCATTGTCCAAGCGCCGCCACGACCTGTGCGTCGGCAGCTTGCGCGCGGCGCACAAACTCGGCGATGAGCGCGGACTTGCCCGCGCCGGCTTCGCCCGTGACAAATGCAACTTGGGTTTTCCCCGCGGCAGCCCGTTCGAGAAATTGCCGTAACGTTTGGAGTTCGCGTTCACGCCCAACAAAAATGTCTCCCGCCATATCATTTCCGCTCCCGCTTTAACCGCTCTGAAAGCGCGTTTGAATATTCGAACCGGTACGACAAATTTGAAATTTGTCGTACTGCCCTGACGTATTTTTTTGAATATTCAAACGACCTCTGCGGCAAAAGGACGACGTTTTGTTTTGCGCGCGCAAAATTTTCAAACCAAATTAAAAACGCGCAATATCAAAAACACCAGCGCCGCCAGCGCCAGCGCCGCCAACGCTCGCGCAGCGTTTTGCAGCGCCGCCGCGCGCCACACGCGCCGCCCGTGCGCTTGATGCTGCTGCGTGCCTGCGTCCAGCGCCGCGCGGTTCGCGTTTGCGACGCCTTGCACGTGACCCAGCCACCACGCGCGATTACAATGCACATATTCGCCGATTTCGCTCGCGCGAATTATATCGTCCGAACCAAATGAATTGTTTGACGTTGACATACGAATCTCCGTTGATTAGAATGTGCTTACCTGTCTCGTCGGCGCTTTAGTACCTCTCCGCCTTTGCTTCAAACTCTCGCAATCGCTTTTCCAATTTTTCCTGCCGCCACGCCACCGTCACATCCCCGCGCGTCTTTTCCAACACCCCGCGCACAATGTCCGTTTGCCGTCGCAAGCCGCCCGTCAGCGCGTCGGGAAAATCCATCGTCACGAGCATCGCATAAATATCGTCCATCGCTTGCAGCATCGCCTCGCTGCGTTCCAATTGTTCGTGCCGAATAATGTCAAGAATGTAACGCCGCATCTCCGTCGCCGCCTCGCCCAAACCGTTCAAGTACGCCGCGTAATCCACGCCCAACGCGTCGGGGTCGGGAATCGGCTGCTCGGTCAACAGCGCGTGAACGATGTGCGCTTCGGCGATTTCTTTGAGTGCGTCTTGCACATAACCCGTGTAATGCAAATCGGGATACGGCGCGACCTCGCCTTTCATCGCGGCGGCGACGCCGCGCGCGGTTTCCAGAATGCGCGCCGCGTTTTCATATTCTGCGCGATGCGCCGCGCGAATCGCCAGCGAACAATGCCGAATCACTTCGCGCGACTTGGCGAGCGCGGCATCGCGCGCGGCATTTTTCGCCACAAAATTTTGGCGGATTTTTTCTTCAATTTGTTCTAGCCCTTGCATATCGCTCCTCGAATCAACGCGCTTTCAAGACCTCAAGGGTTTTCGAAAACCATTGGGGGCTTGAACAACTTTTCAAATGACGCGGGCAGCGCGTTGTATCTGCGAAAACGTTCTTGCGAAATAGCTTGCAGCGCGTCAAAGATTTTCGCATCCAACGCAAACACGCGGCTCGCTTCCAACGCAATCACCGACGCATTGCGCGGCGCGTGATTGACACACGCCGCGCCACAACGTATCTTCAACCGCGAGCGCGCGCAAACGTTCCGCATCTTGCCACGTTTCAAACAAAAACGGACGTGTCCGCGCATCTTTTTTACAAACTGCCCGTCCGCCAAAACGACACATCCCCTCTGCTTCTTCGCCGCCAACCCAACAGCGCATCGCTTGCCTCTGATAAAATCAGCGAGCGGTTATCGCTCGTCGGTAACCGTTCACTGCTTACGCATTGCCGCTCGCCAATTACGGATTACCGCTCACTTGGGAATAAATTTGATATTGCCCCAATCGCCCACTTTGACATAGACGATGCCTTTGTTAAACGCTTGCGTAATGTATGGTTCGCCGTTATAGGTGAATGAAATCTCATCGGTCTGCTGGTCTTGCAAACCGTTCGCTTGCGCGAACCGCCACAGCGCGGCGGTATTATTGACGGGCATCCAGGGCTGCGCCGCATTCGCGCGGTCCCACGCCGCCTGCTCCAAACCGTTCAACTGATTCAGCGTCGCCGTCGGGTCCACAAAACCCTTGAATCCGTTCGGTAAATTGATGGGATTGCCATTCGAGTCGGCGGTTCGCAAACCGAGATGCAAATGCGCGCCGCGCGCGTTGCCCGTAGCGCCCATCAAACCAATGGGCTGCCCGCGCAAAACTCGCTCGCCCGTTTTGACGTAATTTTCCGCGAGATGCGCGTACGTCCACAAACGCCGATTCACCGGCGCATAAATCACAACGTGGATGCCGTACGCTTTGCCTTGTACCGGATCATCCACGTCTTGGATAACGACGCCGCTTTCGACGGCGTACACTTTTTTGTCATTGCCTTGCGGAATCAAATCCAGCCCTTCGTGCCCGTCCAAACCAAACCGCGCGTAATCCAACGGATTCGCGCCAAAGGGCTGAGTCAGAATATAACCGAGAGCAAATGGAACTTGCATGGCGAGTTTTGATTTTTTGATTTTTGATCTTTGATTTTTGATTTCCGCTTTCCGCTTTCCGATTTCCGCTTTCCAAATTCCGCTTTCCAAATTCCGCTTTCCAAATTCCGCTTTCCAAATTCCGAATTCCGCTTTCCAAATTCCGCTTTCCAAATTCCGCTTTCCGAATTCCGCTTTCCAAATTCCGCTTTCCAAATTCCGCTTTCCGAATTCCGCTTTCCAAATTCCGCTTTCCGAATTCCGCTTTCCAAATTCCGCTTTCCGAATTCCAAACCTATCTCTCCCGCTTTGCCCACATTTCTTTGAAACCGCGCCACGCATCCACGCGCCCTTGCCACGCTTGACGAAAATGACCACGCGCCGCGGCTTGAGCCAGCGCAAGCGCGTCGAGCGAAAAAATTAGCGGCAGCGCGAAATAAAATTGCGGCGTCGGATAATTTTTGAAAACCGTCCACCAGCGATTGCGCGCGAGCAGATAGGTCTTGTACGGCGAAATTTTGCCAAAACTCGCGCCGTGTTGATGATACACGCGCGCCTGCGGCGCGAACCGCGCTTGCCACCCCGCCCTGTGCGCGCGCCACGCCAGATCCGCGTCCTCGTAAAAACCAAAATACGCGTCGTCGAAAAAACCGCTTTCGTCCAGCATTTTTTTGCGATACATCGCCGCGCCCGCGCACGCGCCATACGTCTCGCCCGCCGCGGCGAATTCAGCCGCCCGCTTGCCCGCGCCAACGTTCCACGCAAAACCGAACGCGTCCACTCGAATTCCCGCCGCATCCACAACGTCGGGACGTTCCATCTCCAACATCAACGGCGCCGCCGCGCCCACGCGCGCATCCGCGAACGGCGCGGCTAATTTTTCCAAATAATCCGCTTCCACACGCGTATCCGTGTTCAGCGTCGCAATCAACGCGCCGCGCGCATGGCGCAAGCCCACATTGTTGCCCGCCGCGAATCCAACGTTTGTTTCGCTGCGAATTAGCTGAACCTGCGGAAAATTTTTCGCGACGAGCGCGCACGATTCATCGGTCGAAGCATTGTCTACCAAAATAATTTCGTACGACGCATACGTTTGCGCGGCAAGCGAGGATAAACATTGCGGCAGAAACTGCGCGCCGTTGTAATTGACAATGATGACCGAAACGAACAAGGGCGGCGCTTTAGCCATTGCCGCGGCTCCCGGCGTCACGCCTCTGCCAAATCATAAATCAAAAATTCCGCGCTCACTGGCGCGCGCGCCGCACCACCAAATCCGCCAGCAGCGCCATCATGATAAATTGCATCCCCATCATCACCAGCAGCACGTTCGAACTGTGAACCACCGGATTGCCGACGACGAACCACCACAGCTGCCGCACAATTCCCGCGAGCAAAATCAGCGCCCCGATAGGAAACAAAATTTTCATCGGATTAAAATACATCACGGTGCGCAAGACCAACATCAAATAATTGTAGGTGTCTTGCACCGGGCGAAACTTGCTCTTGCCCAAACGCGGGTAGTAATCAATCGGAATCCACTTTACATCCAGATCGTCCGACAGATGCGCGAGCGTAATCGTCGAAACCCACGATTGGCCCTGCGGCAGAATGTGAACGTACTTGAGCGCATTCTGTTTTTTGAACGCGCGCAAACCGCTGTTCAAATCGGGGATTTTGGTGTCGGTCAAAAAAGAGGCGAGCGCGCGAATAAACCATTTCGCCGGCACGCGCAAAAATTTTAACGTTCCCGCTTCTTTGGTGCGCGCGCCAATGACCATATCGTACTCGTCCATTTCTTGCAGCAAACGCGGAATGTCTTGGACCGGATACGTGCCGTCCGCGTCGGTCATGACGCAGAGCTCGCCGCGCGCGTGCCGCACGCCGGTATTGGTGGACGCGCCGCTGCCGCGATTGCGCGCGTGCGAGACGAGAATCGTGCGCGGAAATTTTCGCACTTCGTCCGCCGTGCCGTCCGTCGAACCGTCGTTGACGACAATGACTTCGTACTGATAGGGCGCGGCGTCCATCGTTTCATACAGCCGCGTCAGCGTCGCGCCGATGCCTTCGCGTTCATTGTACGCGGGAATGATAATGCTGATGAATTGGTCTTGGGCGCGCGGCCGTTGTTCGGTGATTTCAGTTAGAGTAAGCACGGGAGCATTATAAACGCATGTTACGCAAACTTGTGAAAATTAGCGCGAAAATGTACGACAAATTTCAAATTTGTCGCGCCTATGCGTAACCTGAATTATAAAGTAAAAAGGGCAAAGCAAAAATTCATTCGGAGGGCGCGAGCTCCAGCCGTTCCAATTCCGCGCCCAACACGCGCCCCTGGCCGTCCGCCGTCGCGTCCACCGCCAATTCCAACAGATAACTGTCGCCGCTCTGTTTGAGCGCGTCCGCGTCCAGCGTGATGGCATAATCGGCAAATTCGGGCGTCAGCGTAAGCGCGCCCAAATTGCGGTCCTTGCCCTTGAAAGTCAATTGCACGCCCGCGCGCGGCGCACGCGCGCGCAGTTTCACTTGCAAACTTTTACCGGCGTCCGTTTGCGGAAAACGTATCACGCCAAACACGACGTTTGTCGCCGCCGCTTTTTGCGCGTTCGGTTCCAGCGCGCCAAGCCAACGCGTCCGCGCTTCCGGCGCGCGTTCCAAAAAGCCATTCATCAAGTACGGAAAATCGGCGCCGCCAAAATCCAAAACGAACGGCGGCGCATCCGGCGCGGTACGCGGCACGGCGCGATACAGCGCGTAACTCAGATTCACGCGCCACGCGCTGCGCGGCATGAAATCGTACGCAAATGCCCATTGCGGCACATCGAGCGCCGCGCTGCCCACGCGTTCTAACGCGTAACCGGGCAGCTGCAGCCGTCCGCCGTTTGTGCCGTACGCCAAAATCACTTCGCGCCCTTGCGCGCGCCAGCCGTCCGCCAATGCCGCGATTTTATCGCCCGGCGGATTGTTGAACACCGAAACAAACGCGTCGCGGCCAAAAACAAATCGCAGCGGCGTCGCCAGCGCGGCGGGTTCGTCGCGCCCCGCCGAAAAAATAATTATGGCGTTCGACGGCAGCGTTTGCGCCAACGCCGCAATTTGGCGGTATGCGCCGTCCAATTCGCGCACGCCCACGATTGAATTTTCAAACGGCTCGATTCTGAACCAGCCCGCGTTGATGGTTTGCGACACAAACGGCGCGCGCAGCGCAATCCCATTCGCGCGGCTCGCGTCCACAATGCCCATCGCATACGCGTTATACAACATCCACAACGCGAACGCGCCGCCCGCCGCGCCACGCGCAATTTTATGACGCAGCGCGTCATTCGCAAACGCGTCGCGCCACAGCCAATCCAACGCCCGCGCCGCCAACAGAATGAATAACGGAATGACGAGCGGAATGTAATGCCGCGTCGTGTAAATGTAATGCGGATTGGAATACAATTCTTCCAAATAAAACAGCGTGAACAAACCCACCGTGCCGAAAAAGAAAAGATTGCGCGCGTTCAAATCGCGCAGCAGTACGACGACGGCGCCCAACGTCGCCAACGCAATGCCAAAGGGCGAGAGATACCAGCCGAGTTTGATGAGATTGGCGGAACGGTCGAGCGGCGTCGCGCCGCCCACATACGCGTACCACGTTTCGGGACGGGGCCAAATGAAATAAGCGAAAACGACGAGCGCGACGACGGCAAAGGCGCCAAACGCGCGCAGCCATTTTTCCGAGCGCCGTCCTTGCGCGCGCCAGGACGAACCAAAACGCGCGCGCAGCGTTTGAAAAATACGGTCGGCGACGAATAACGCGACGATGCCCGCGAGCGCCGCGCCGAGCGGCAGCGCCAGATACTCTGGGCGCGAAAACAATTCTTGCGCTTGCGGCAAACCGCCGGGCAGCAGCTTGTCTATATTTTTCATCCGCAGCGCGTGCGAGTATTGGTAATACAAATAGTTGGGCGCAAATACAAGCATGTGTATCACGGCTTGCGTCAACACGACGCCGAACGCGCCGAAAAACGCCCAATGTTCGCGCCGCCATGCGCGTAAAAACCAGCGCGCCAAAAAATAAACGCCCAACGGCGCCAATAACAAAATCGCATCCGCGCGCGTGAAAAAAATTTCGCCCAGCGCGACGCCCGCGAGCAGCGGCATGCCCAGCGAGCCGTCGCGCGCCGTCTCAAATTTCAGCAGCGCCCAAATTCCCGTCAGCGCCAAAAATTGCGTCATGGCTTCGGCGACGGGATAGCGCGCGAACCAAAATTGCGGCACGCACACAATCAACAAGAAAAACGCCAACCGCGCAAAATTCCGCGCGCGCCGGACGCCGTCATTGCGCGCCGCGCGTACAAACTCGTCTTTTTTCCCGTTGTCATTTTGCCAAGAGCGCGCAAGCTCTTGCGCCAAAAAGTAAAACGCGACGCTCCCCAACAGCGCAATCAACGGCGTCGCGTACAAACCCCACTCCACGCCCACCATGCTGTCCCACAACGCCAGCCACACCGGATAAAATTGTAAAAACTGCGGCAAGACCAAACCCTGCGCGGCGTCCGCGACGAAAAAGCCCGGCAGGCGCACCGCTTTGTACAGCATGAACGGATTGATGAGCTGCCAGTAAAACGATTTCGCGGAATCGAACGGCAGCTGCGCGACCTGCGCGTCATAAATCGCGAGCGCGCCGGTGCGCGCGATATTCGCGCCCGTGTTGATGTACGTCCCCGCGTCGCTGTTGCCCAAGACATATTCCGCCGGCCGCGCAAATAAAAAAATCGCGAGCGCGAGCAAAGCGACAAAAATCCAATCCGGTTTCGAGACGCGCAAACTCCATGCGCCAAAACGTTTCCGCCCCCACAGCCACAACAGCGCGCACAACCCAACATCGAGCGCGGCAACGTTCCAAATGGAAAACGCGCCAAACTCCGCGAGCGTCAACCCAATCCATGTAGTGAGGCACACGCTCGCGGCGATGGGAATGAACCAGCGCGCGCCCTCTGAAAAAATTTCGGCGCGGCGAACGAATGTGCGAGCAAATAAATAACCGGGGAGAAAAAACAGCAGCGGCAGAAACAGCGGAATAAACAACAGATTCATAATGTCACGCGGCGCGCTTGCGGAAACGGATTCGACAATCGCCGCGCATCCTGCCTAGCGCGGAGAATCGAGCGGCGCGTCCGCGAATTGCGGCACGGACGCGGCGGCGGGCAACACGGCTTGGTACAACGCCAGCGTTTGATGAATCACCGCGCGCCAATCAAAATGCGCGCGCGCAATTTGGTACGACAGATCGCCCATCGCGCGCAGTTTATTCTGGTCGCGCAGCGCGAGCAAAATTTTATCCGCCAACGCTTGCGCGTCGCCGGGCGGCACGAGATAACCGTTTTGGCCGCGCACAATTTTATCGGGAATGCCGCCAACCGTCGTGCCAATCAAGGGACGCGCGTGACACATCGCTTCGAGCGTTACGAGCGACGAACCTTCAAACAACGTCGGATGCGCAAACAGCGCGGCGAGTTCGTACAAATTGTGCAGCGTAATGTCGTCCACATTGCCGAGCAAACGCACGTGGTCGCGGAATTGATACTTGCGAATTTTTTCTTGCAGCGCCGCGCGTTCGGGTCCTTCGCCGACCAAAAGCCACAACCATTTCGAGGGCAAGAACGAACGGATGCGCGCCAACGCGTCGAGCATGACGTCGAACCCTTTATTTTGTTCGAGTCGTCCGACGCTCAACAACAACGGCTGGCGCTGCGATAACTGCAAACGCTGAATCAACACGCGCTGTACGTCAATGCTCACCCAATTGCGCGCCGCGTCCACGTCAATTCCGTTCGGAATCAAGACCACGCGTTCCGGCGGCACGCGCAAAAAACGCGGAATATCGTTAACCGTCAAAGTATCCGCCGCAATCAGCGCATGCGCGTATTTGGCGGCATAACGCGCGGCGGCATGGAGCGGCGCGTAGGCGGCGCGTTTCGCCGGCGTCGTTTTGAATTCTTCCATGCCCTGCGGGTTGATGACCATCGGCGCGCGCGCGTGCTGCTTTACCAGCAACTGCGCGTAACCGTAACCGCCCACGCCTTGAACATGAACCAAATCCACCGGCAGCGCGGCGGCGACGCGCGCGGCAGCTTGCGACCAGCGCGGATAATTCAGCACGCGGTCGGCGACGCCGCGCACGGGAAGGCGCGCCGCCTCGGCAATTTTCAAATCAATGCCGGGTTCGTGCCACTGCGCGCCGCGCGTCGGCGGCATCGTCACGATGGTGACGCGCACTTGGGCGCGCGTCAGATGGCGCGCCAGTTCCAACACATGGCGTTCCATCCCGCCATAACCGTGCAGACCAAAAACCGCGCGCGATATCAGGGCTATTTGCATAGCAATTAAAAGTTATTGTATTCGATTCGACGGGTTTGCCGAATGACGCCACAAATATCCCAACATAATGCTCGAATAGATGAACATTGTAACCAACAGGAATCCAAACGGAATTGCAAAGCGATCAATCGCCGAGCGCGTAATACCGGTGTGGTAAATATACCACCACCATACATCCCATTGCGGTAGCGCGGGTTCATAAAACCAGCCAAACATCTGGCGCGAGTCGCGCACAGGCAACGGGACAATCGAAAGGTCCGGATAAAAATCCAACGGCGCGCCTGCGGTTTCTACAACCAGCGCGTTTACGTTGAAACCCAATTCATCGCCCATCGGACTCGACCCACTGGCTTGCGAGCCAATGGTCCGGAGCTCAATCGTCACACGTTCAGGGTGCGGCGCGGGAATTGTAAAGGTGTAACGCAGTTCTGCATTTTCGGGATTCTGCATCACGCCGGCCGCAATCGGATTGCCCGCGCGCAAAATTTGCAGTTCGCGACGCGGTAAATTCGCCGCGCGAAAATCTTGCACTGCGACCGATACATGAATCGGCGCAGAGGGGTTCGACTGAATACTAAACGTCGCGCGCGGCGCAATATAACGCGGCAAAAATTCGCCCGCTTCGCCGTGCGGCGCCAGCCAACCCTCCTCCAAAATAATTCCTGCTTGCTTGGAGAAAATTTGATTCCACCACGCCTCCGCGCGTTCATTCAACAGCCCCGCATGAGCGAGTACCGGCGAGCTTGCCAGATCAAAGATGCGCCGCATCTCGTTGCGATTGATGTTCAAGTACGTATCAAAATTAATTGGCGCCACCAATAACTGAATGACCAGGCCCGCCGCAAACAAAGCGCCAAACGCCGCGCGCGCTACGCGCGCGCGTGGCAGCATCAACAGCGCCCCGATGGGCAAAATCCAATACGGCAGCGTCAAGTACATGTAACGATTGCCCCACGCGCCGCGACTATGCCAATCGCTAAAATTCGCGTGAAAGAAAATCGCGGTAACCAGATAAAAGGCAAACACAAATCCTTCGGTACGATGTACGCGCCAAAAACGCGGCAAGGCAAATAGGCCCAACATCGCGACCGGCGCAAACAAAAAAATACTTTTGCCCGGGCTCAATAAAATTCCATACAAGCCATTCCAAATCGGAATCGGGTCCAGCTCGCCGCCATAACCGGTCTCGAAGGGATTGCCAAAGCGAATGAAATTGTAAAAAAGCACACCCGCGCCTGCGCTCAGACAAGCGCCGATTCCAAAAAAGAATATGCGCTTGGGCGAGGTACGGTCAAAAATTTCGCGCCACAATGAACGGCGCGGTGCGCCGGCTTGCCACTGCCAACTCGCATACAACAGCAGCGCCGGCAGCGCGAGGACGGCATGAAGTTTCGTCGCCAAACTCGCGCCCCATGCCAATCCAGCCAACGCGTACCATCCAAGTTGACGCCGCGCGCGCGCGAAATGAATACAATAAAACGCAAGCAACAACAGCAGCGCCATCAACGGTTCATTATAAAAAGATTTCGCTTCTGCCCATGCATTTGTGGTCAAACCCCACGCCAACGCCAGCGCCAACGCAATACGCGCCGAATAGCCCAGCGCGCGGCCAAAAGCATATAGCAAGACCGCTATCGCCGCCGAAACAAACGCGTTGAAAAAACCAAGCACGAGCCGCGCAAAAAAATCAGAGTAACGCGCTTCAAACGCTTGCGCGAGAAGGCGCCCGACAATATAAAATGGCGCCGCGATGACGGGCTGTGCGATTCCGCTCTGCGCGTAATAACGTCCATCCGATGCGCGAAACGTGCCCACAGTTACAGCTGTCTCCGGCGCGGGCAAATCAAATCCGCCGCGCGAAAAAAACGCGTCCAAGACATGCACGATGGATTCGTCATCCGCCGCATAGGTATGTCCGCCTGCGGTCAAGAGATAGACCGAGACAAAAAAAATAAAGAGCCACAAAGAAATATGGCGCATGTTGAAAATTGAAAAAATTTGGAGCTTTCAAATCAAACAATTTCTACGCGCCGCCAGATAAACATCTTCGACTTGGGTCAAAACACTTTGCGCGTCGAAACGCGTTTCAGCGACGCGTCGCGCGTTCGCGCTCAAACGTTCGCGCAGCGCGGCATCGTCCACGATGCGCCGCAGCGCCGCCGCAAATTCCGCCGCCGAATTTACGAGCAAGCCGTTCACATTGTCGTCTATCATATCACGAGTTCCGCCCGTGTCACAAGCGATTGTCGGCGCGCCCAACGCCTGCGCCTCTAAAAGCGTGCGCGCCAGCGGTTCCGCCCAACGCGCGGGAAATAGTAACGCGCGCGCGCGGGCGAGGAGCGCCAGCGTTTCCGCGTTATCAAGCCAGCCGCGCACATCCAACTGCGGATGACGCGCCAACGTTTCGCGCAATTCGCCGTCGCCCGCGACGACGAGCGGCAAAGTCACGCCGCTCCGCTCCAAAATTTCGGGCAGCCAATCCGCGCCTTTGAGCGCATTGAGTTTGCCGATGAAAAGCAAAAACGGCGCGTCGGGCGACGCGCCAAGCCCGGCGTTTGCCAGCCGACGCGTTTCGTCCACGTCAATCAAGTTCGGCACGACGCGCAATTTTTTTTCGTCCACAATCCCGCGCAGCGTATCCGCGACGTAATGGCTCACCGCAATCACGGCATCGGACTCGCGCAGCGCGCGTTGACGGCGGCGCAATTCGCGTTCGACCAACGGCGCGGCGGGCAGCATAAATTTTGCCGCGCCGCCGTATTTTTGCGCGAGGCATTTGGTTATTTCGCCGCCGCGGCAAATGGGACACGGCGCGTCGGCGCGCCACAGCGTGCCGTACAAACAGACGGGCCAATAATCGCGCACCGTGCTCACGAGCGGAATGTGCGTCTTGGTTTTCGCCGCCGCCGCCGCGCCGATGGAAAGAATGTGCTGCGCGTGCAGCGCGTCGAATTCGGGCGCGACCTGCGCCAGATACGCGCCGAACGTTTTTTCCAACGCGCGCGTGCGCTGCCACGCGCGCAGCCCCGGCGCGCGGCTCGCGCGATAACCGACCTCGACGACGTTAACGTTTTGGTACACGCGCGTTTGAACGCCGTCCGTATCCGCTTTGGGCAGCGCGACCTGAACGGTATGCCCGCGCTGCGTCAAGGCGCGCGCGAGATAAAACGCGCTCCAACCGCTGCCGCCGCTTTTGGGCGGAAAGACATCTGTGGCGAGGAGAATTTTCACTGCGGAGAATCGGTGGACGCCGGCGCGGGATGCAGCATTTCGGACGCTTCGTATTCATGCGCGTCCGCGCGGCGGCGTTTCATAAACCACACGAATCCGCCCGGCAAACTCGTCACGACCACAATCACATGAAACAGGAGCGACATGGCTAGCGCGTTCGCGTTGGGTACGCCGACGAGACCGAAAAAGAAAACGACCGCCGCTTCTTTGGGGCCCAAACCGTTGAACGAAATCGGAATCAACAACACGAACGCAATCAACGGATTGAACAACAGGAACGCGAAAAAACTCACGTCCGTGATGCCCACCGCGCGCCCCACGACGTACCACACGCCGGCGGTAATGACCACAATCGCTATCGAAAGTAAAACGTTCAACGTGAGCGCGCGATACCGAAAGCGGTACACTTGCAGCGCGCGATAGACGTTGAGCGCGACGGGTTGAAAACGTTTTGCCGGACCGATTTGAAACAAGCCCGCGATGCGCGCGGCAAAGCGCCGACTGAATAACATCGCGCACAAGGCGACGAACGCGCTCGCCGCGATCACCGTCGCGGTTTCGATTTGTTCCAACGCTTGCGCCTGCGTCAACATCATGGTCGCCAACGCCGCCGTGACCACCGCCGCCGCAAAGAACGCGAACAAACCCATCAAACGATCCACTACCACCGAAATTGCGGCGGCTTCGGCGCGCCCTTGCGTCACGCGCGCCAAATCGTACGCCCGAATCACGTCGCCGCCGACGTTCGACGGCAGCACGTTGCCGAAAAAGAGCGCCATCAGCGTGAACGCGAACAAATCGCCGAGCGACGCCGCAATCGCTTGCGCCTTGACCAGAATTTGCCATTTCACCGCGCTGAGAAAAATCGCGAAAAAATACATCCCCGTCGCAAGCAGCAGCAGCGGCACATCCGCGCGCGCAATGATTCCGGCGACCAATTGCAAATCCACGCGCGTCAAAATAAACGCGAGCAGCGCCAGCGTGACCAAGATTTTGCCGAGATTTACGAGATGCGCTTTCATGAGCCAAACGTCGTCCCTACTTGCCCGTCGGTTTTGTCGGCTCGACGTTGTGGTCTACGCGTTTCGTCGTCCACGCGATATCCCACACTTCATGTTTGCGCCCCTTGACGAAATAATCCCACCGTCCGAGCAGACGCGCCAAGCCCTCGATGAACGCCAGCGTGAGCAGCGTGTAAATCAAACGCACCGCGTTCCAGATTTCAACCCACGCGATTTTCGAGACGCGCAGATTGTCCATCGAAGAAACTTTATAGCCGTACTTGTGAACGAGATGCAAATGCCCTGCGTAATTGCGGCGGCGCTGCATGACGAATTCGCGCAAGGTTTCGGGTCCCGTGTTGTACACCACCGCGTCGGGCGCATAGCGCACTTCCAAGCCGCGCTTGATGACCAACGCTTCCACAAACGCCTCGTCCATCGCCACGTCGGGCGGCAGATGCGTGAACACTTTGCGGAACGCGATGAGTTCGCCGAGACGCGGAATTTCCAAACACAATTCGTGTTCCATCTGCAAACGCAAATGCGACATGTAACCGACGATATGGTCCGGCACGTTCGTCGGAATTTTTTGCGCGCCCGTCATGCCCACTTTGGGATCGGCGAACAGCTTGATGAGATTTTCAAGCGTCGTCGGGCCGGGAATCGTGTCGCCGCTTTCAATGACGCAGATTTCCTCGCACGCGTTTTGCAAAAACAAATTGATGGCGGACGTTTTACCTTCGCGCCGCGCCTGCTCGAATAATTTCACGCGCGGATCGCGCGCTTCGTACGCGCGCACAATCGCGCACGTATCGTCGGTACAGCCGCTCGCCACGACAATGATTTCGCTGATTGCCACTTGGTCGAGTTCTTGCGCCAATAACGCTTCGAGCAGCTTGCCGATATTTTTCGCTTCGTTATGCGCCGTGATGCCGACGCTGCAACAGAGTCGCTCCATAATTCAACGTTCAGCGTTTTGCCGTTTCGATACGCGCGTCGCTAAAAGCATAATCTCGACTCAAACCGCGCAATATCAAGAGGATTGCAATTCCCGATAACAGCCCTGTCAAACTACCTGTAATCAATCCTGCCGTCGCCCATCCGATGGACCCGCCAAGATATTTTTGAAGCTCTAATGCCGCCACAAGAATCAGCGAGAGCAAACCGCTAAAAACAAATGATCCCAAAACCCCCACAACGACTGCCAAGAGAAAACGCGGCAAGCCGCCGCCGCGGCGAAAAGCAACCATGATAAGAGCGAGTAAAAGCCAGATCAGCGTATCCGACACAAAAAAATAAACTGCGCCCACCATTCCCCAATTAGGCGTCGGACTGTTGGCGACGAGGCCCTCCACCAAAATCAACGTCCCCAGCTCCAAAACCGCTCGCATAATCCGCCAAAACCGCGCGATTTCCGGAATCGCGTTGTAGATTCCCAAAGCGCGTTTTTGCGCGAAATACACAATGGCGCGGAAAACCAAAATGCCAACCGTGAACCCAATGAGCATGTTGGACGGGCCAAGCCAAGCCGCGATAAATTCACCCAAAGCCCAACCAGCCGCCGCCGCCAAGCCATTCGCCAAAATCCATTTGGGTAAAAAGGAATCCATCGGTTGGTATCCGATCGTTTATATGCCAACAAGTTTGAGCAACAGTTCCAACCCCGCCGTCGCCTCTTTGGTCATGGCAAAGGTTAAAAAATAGAGCGGCGCTAATAATACCACGACTGCATACGCGCCGAATGGCAGAGCTGGCGCGCGCGCGATGCCGCGCGAAATATAGCGCGCGGCGACAATGCCCACGCCGACGAGCAGCGCGAAAACCAAAAACGCCGCCGCCGTTTGGCTTGAGCCGCCGGGCGCAATCAAGGGCGCGCGAATCGGACTCGCCGCGCTTGCAATCAGGGGCTGCGTCAACGCCGCCGCGCTCGCCGCGAAAAATAGCGCCGCCGCTACAAATACCGTCGTGCGCGCCGATTGCGCTTGCGGCGCGGGGCGCGCGTGATTGCGCCACAGCCAGATGAAAATGCCGAGCCACAATGCGCTGTTGACAAAGCCCAGCAGCGCATACACGAACCAATGCGATTGATCCGCCCATGACGCGAAATAGGGCGAAACGAAAATGAACGCGGGCGCCAGAACCATCAGCGTCAACAAACGCGCGCGCCCCAGCGGAATGAGCGCGACGAGCGCGAACGGCAGCAGCGCCGCGTAATAATAGCCGACCGTTTTTTTCGACAAGAGAAAAAACGCCAGAACGATCAACAAGCCGAGCGTCCACAAATTCATGCCGCGCCGCGCGCCGAACAGCGCAATCAGCGCGGCGGCGAGCAGCGTGAGCGCCGACGACGCGCGCAAAAATAAATTGTCCGCGCCGAATATGCCAGCCAAACCCACCAGCCACGCTTGCGTTTGCAAAGGCACGTCCGCCACGTATTGGACGTTCATGTACCAGTAATCGTTCGAGCGCCAGAGGAACGGCAGCGAAACCGCCACAACGAGCGCGCCAAAAACCAACGCCGCCGCCGTCGCGTTCATGACGCGCCGCGTCATAGATTGTTCGGGTTCCCGCAGCAGCAGCGCGCCAAACGGCAGCGCAAATAAAATCGCGTTTTGCTTGAACAAAAAGGCGGTCGCCAGCGCCGCCGTCGGCAGAAACCACGCGCGTTTGATTTCGTACAAAAAATAGGCGAGAACGACAAAAAACAACCATTCGCTCTCGAAATGTCCTTGCGCCGCCGTATCGTACCACGTCACGGGATTGAGCAGCCACGCCGCCGCCGCGCGCGCGAGAGAAACGCGGCGCGTTTTTTGCCATACGATGCCGTACAACAAGACGCCGAGCGCGATATCAAACAAGAGCGGCGGCGCGCGCACCAGCAGCCATTCCGGCAAAATTCCCGCCAGCGCCACAAACGGCGCGACGACGAACGCGTGCAAAGGCGGATACGCATAGGGCCAATAATTGTCCGCGCGCGATTGCGCGTACAAATTCGCCCAATCCGGCGATCCCATCATTTTTCCCGCGCCCACAAACGTCACGGCGTCCCACGTTTGCGCGAAATAGGCGTTGAGCGTCAATACCGTCGCGGCGACCAGCGCGGCGTACACCAACGCGACGCCGCCGAGCCAACGCGCGTCGCGCGCCAGCGCGCGCGTCAAAGCAAACGCCTGCGAGCCGGATTCCGCTGCAGGCGCTGAGTGAGTCACAATCGAGGTTGGGGAAACGGGCGTCAGTTCGTTTTCGCTTGACGCGCGGGTGGGAACCATCGCAGCGATTATACAAGCGCCGGGAGAAATCGCTAAATTCCGTCGGCGGCTCAAGCTAGCGCGGCGAGCAGCTGCGCGGCAAATTCGCGCGCTTCGCCGCGCGCGCCTTTCCAAATCGCGGCGCCGCGCGCCGCGCGCGAGAGCGTTTCCAACATCAACGGGTCGCCCGAACGCGCCGTGACGCAATTCGCCAACAGCTCGAGCGCGCCCAAACCCGGCGTCAATGCGCGCGGTCGCCATTTTGCGCCCTTGCGATATTTCGCGACTAGAATCGCGCCGACGGGCAGCGGCTTTTTGCCAATCGCGCCGCCCAATTCGGCGAACGAAATTTTACGATTCGCTTTGGTTTCATCGCGCAGCGCGAGCGGCCGCGCAAACGGATGCACGCGCCCTTCAACATCCAACGCCGCGTATTCGTCGGAATAGTACGTCGCGCCCGCGCGCACCAGTTCGTACACGAGCGTACTTTTGCCCGTAAAGGTGCGCCCCGGCATCACAATCGCGCGCCCGCGCCAACCGACGACGCCCGCGTGAACAAAAACTTTGCCGCGCGCCGCTTGCGCCACCGCCATCTGCGCTTCGCTTTCAAACCGGCTCGTCAAATGCGCGAGCTCGCGCGAGCGCATCAGCGGCGCGCCGTTTTCGTACAGCGTATGAAACGGTTTGCGACCCGAACGCGTCGGCGGCGCAAGATACAAGGAATAGATATAATCCACGCGCGCGCCGCGATACGGCCGCCACTGCGACGGAAACGTTTCCGCCAGCGCGTTCCAGCCCGCGGCGCAATTGCTCTGCACGCCAATGCGCGCGCCGTACAATGAAAACGCGCCGCGCTCTTGCCACTCAAAGCGAGCTAAATTCTCCAGCGCGGGGTCGGGACGAACAAAGGAAAAAGTTTGACGTTTTAGCATAAGCGTCGAAAAAATGACGCTGCGAGTATAGGAAACAAGCGCCGCTTTGTCAACGCGCGCGCAAGCGCTCAAGTGCATGACCTTGCGCGCAAAGTATGCTATCTTGCAGGAACTTGGACGCGCCGAATAGCGTCTTGGAACTGAACCATCATGCTTTTTCCTCGCAAATTTCCCGCTTTCAACGCCCTCGCGCTTTGGGCGCACGCGCCAGCGCTCGGCTTTCTCGCGCTGCTCGCGGCATGGCTCTGGTTATATCGCGGCATGTTTGATTATCTCGGCATGATTGCGACGCGCGAAGATTTTCGCACCAATCAACTCGTCCTCATCTCCCTTCTCGCGCTCATCGTCTGGCAAATCCGCAGCGGCAATTTCCAAATCCAACTTCATGCCGCGCCGCGCGCGTACCCGCTTCCGCTTGCACTCGCGCTCGGCGGTTCGCTCGCGTATCTGCTCGCGGAACGCTTTCTCGACATCAACACCCTTTCGGCGACTTTATTCGGCATCGCAACGTACGGTTTGGTCGGCTTGTGGATGACGCCGCGCAGCTGGCGCGCGGGATTGCCTGCCGCGCTGTTGTTGATTGGCGTCCTGCCGTTTGGCGAACACATGCAAACGTTCATCGGCTATCCGATGCGAATTTTCACCGCCGAACTTGTGCGCGATGGTCTCGCCGCGTTTCACATCGCCTCGACGGGCGTGGATACGATTCTCGTTTTAGAAAACGGCGTTTCGCAAATTGATTTGCCGTGCAGCGGCGTGAAAAGTTTGTGGACGGGCGCGTTATTTTTTCTCGCCGTAACGTGGCTCGAACGCGCGCGCTTGAATGTGCGTTGGCTGTTTGTCGCCGCCGCGTTTGTCCTGCTTTTGTTTCTCGCGAACGTTTTGCGCGTCGCCGCGCTCGTCGTCAGCGCCCAAGTTTGGAATGTGCCGCTGGTTGCGGAAATGCTGCACGTCCCGTTGGGCGTTTTGGGATTCGTCGGCGCGTGCGCGGCGGCGCTGTGGTTACTACGAATCAGAAATCAAAAATTCTCCGAATTTTTGATTTCTGATTCAAACGGCATTTCTTTTTCCGTTCCGCATCTATCGTTCGCCCTTGTAATCATTATCGGCGCGATGGGAATACTTTATGCGCCGCGCCCTGAAACGGGTTTGTCACACAACGCGCCCGCGTGGAATTTTCCAAACGAATTGCATACGCGCGAGCTGCCGCTCAAGCCCGATGAAATTGCCTGGCTCACGCGCGATGGCGCGGAAGCGGCGTCACGTTTTCGCTTTGCATATCAAGGGCTGACGGGTTCGATGATTTTGGTGCCGAGCCGCACATGGCGCGCGCATCATCGCCCCGAACGCTGTTTTGAAGTATTCGGTTTGCAGTTGAATGATTCCCGCGCGCAAATGCTGGCGAACGATTTTCCAATTCGCGCCGTCGTCTTGCGTGACCCCAAAAGCGACGCGCGCTTGAACGCCGCGTACTGGTTTCAATCGGCGACGCGCCTCACGGACGATTACGGCACGCGCATTTGGGCGGACACTGCCGCGCCCGCCGAGCGTTGGGTCCTCGTTTCGATTCTCTTTGACCAACCGCTTGACGCGAACGACGCGCGCGCAAGCGCGTTGTATGACGCGCTGCGTCAAGCAGTGGCACAGCAACTTGTTAATTCCGCTGTGCCAGAAAGTGAATGAGGTGACATGATGAAAAAGACATTTTGGAACGGCAAAACAATTGATGCGTTGTGTTACGGCTTGTTTTGGGCGTGGAACGCGATTTTTCTCGCGTTCATGCTGCTCGGTTTCGCGCCGCTCATTTTGCCCGAACTGCTTCTCGCCGCGCAAGCCAACATCGTGCCGGTTTCGTTTGCCGCGAACGCGCTGTTGTTGATTTTGATTCCCATCGTCGCAGTGATTTTGGGCATTACCGTTTTGCGCCGCCGTCCGCGCCAATTGTTCGCATTCGGCTATGTGGTGGAGGGCCCGTTGATGCTCTTGGCGGCGCTCCGCTTGTTTGTGATTCGCGAGCTCACAACCGTCCTCGCCTTTGTCCTCGTCATTGCCGCCATCGGAACGTTGTCGTTCATGTGGGAACTGCTCGACCGGAAAATTGCAGAACGCGGCGCCTTGCTCACGGCTCTGCGCGTGTTGGGCTTGACGCTTTTGGCGCTCGTCACGTTGTACGTCAGCGTCTGGCTCGCGTTCTATGCGCTGCCCGTCGCCGCGTTCCTGATACGCGGTTTCATCGAATGGCTTTTGCATCTCGACGATTTCGTTCGAGGAATTTTGAGCGCGTTCCAAGATTTTCCGCGCAATCTCGTTTGGATTCCATTCGCGTTTTTTGGAATGCTCACGTTCCTCTTTAGCGCAACGTTGTTTGTGTTGATGCCGCTCGTCATTCCCTTGCTCGTTCTCCGCGCGTGGTGGCTCGCCGTTCAGCAATCTAGCGCGCGTTTCGGCAAGCTGCGCGTCGCCACGCTCGCCAGCGCGACGGCAGTCGTGTGCGCGTTTCTGTTTGTCTTTATGAATCAACAGCCGCAAACCGACGCGTTCGCGCGACTCAAAACAATTCCCGCCAACGCGGCACAGGCGCAGCAGCTCGCCGCGCAAGAAGAAACCATTCGCGCAGGATTATTGAACGCGTATCTCGCGCCCCAGCGTTATTTCAGCTCCGTCGGCGAAGTGCAGCATATCCGCGACCTCTATCGCAGCGCGTTCAATTTGTATGACGAAAATTTCGATTGGTTACAGCGTTCGTATGAAGCGATCGCTTCGCCGCTGTTGTACAAACCCGCGGGCGAACCCGTCGCAAACGCGCGCCGGAATGACGGCGCAATGTTCCGCGAATCAATAGAGGCGGCAGAGCTGTATGAAAATTATTTTGACGAAACCATTTTCAACGGCGAACGCGCGGCAGTTTTGAATTCGCTCGGTTCGACGTGGGATGTTGTAGGCGCGCAGCAGCGCCTTCAAGACGCGGCAGACCGCGAGGTGCATCTCAACAAACAAGAAATCAATTTTGTCGAACATGGCGATTGGGCGGATTTTGAATTGCACGAAGAATATCAAAACGAATCGGGGACGCGCCAAGAAGTCGTGTATTACATCACGCTTCCCGAATCCGCCGTCATCACGGGCGTGTGGCTCGGCAATTCAGACAATCGCGCGGAACGCGTCGCCTATCGCGTTTCGCCGCGCGGCGCGGCACAGCAAGTGTATCGCGAACAAGTGCGCGTGAACGTTGACCCCGCGCTCGTGGAACAAATCGGGCCGCGTCAATATCGCGTGCGCGTCTTTCCGATTGAACCGAAAACGCTCGGGTACCAAGCGCGCGATTTTGGGATGCGAGCGTCGTTTGTGCAGCAAGGTCCGCCGCTGCATTTGTGGTTGACGTGGCGCGCGATGGCGAACGAAAATTCTTGGACGCTGCCGTATCTCGCGGAAAAACGAAATGTGTATTGGGATGCGAAAACGACGCGCACGGCGAACGGACAGCCGTTCACAACCGACGCGGATGAGTGGCTGCCCGCAACGCTGCCAGCCGCATCGCAAATTACGCCGACGACGCATCGTTTCGATTTTGCGGACGGCACGACAGTTCTCGCGCAGCCGCTTGCCGACGCAGCGCTTCCGCTCCTGCCAAACAATTTGCGAATCGCGGCGGTGGTTGACCGTTCGCGCAGTATGCTGCCGCGCGCCCAAGACGTCCAAAACGCGCTCGCGGAATTAAAAACCATTTCCGAACGCGGCGCTCAGATTGACGTTTATCTCACCGCGTCAAAATATCGCGGCGAATCGGCAACGCGCGTTTCGCTCGACGAACTGAATCAAAACGCGCTCTCGTACATGGGCGGCCAAAATCCCGCCGAGCTCGTTCAGCAATTTGGCGCTTTGCGCGGCGCGGAAAAATACGATGCCGTCTTTGTCTTGACCGACGGCACAGGGTACGCGCTCGGCGCGAGTGACGCGAAACCGGCGAGCGTGGACGCGCCGTTGTGGTTCGTGCATCTCGGCGGAAAATTTCCGCTCGGCTATGATGATGCGACGCTGCAAGAAATTCAAGCGACGGGCGGCGGCGTAACGTCCAGCGTGCAGGAGGCGTTACAGCGCTTTGCGGCGGCGTATGCGGTTCGGCATGGACCGCTGTTTGAAGGCGTTGCGGGCGACACCATCGCCGATTATGTGGACGGTTATATTTGGTACACGCTCACGCCCAATTCGCCGCGCGAACGTTTTTCAGAATTTACGTCGGATGAAAATTTCGCGCCGTTCGCCGCGCGGCGTTTGATTCTCGCCAACGTTCAGCGCGAACGCGCGTCGCTGCAGCAATTGAATACGCTCGACGAATTGCACGCGCTCGCCAAACAGTACAGCGTCGTTTCACCGTACTCTTCGATGATTGTTTTGATCAATCAGGCGCAGCAGAAACGTCTCGATGAATTGGAAAAGCAAGGCGACCGTTTCCAACGCGAAACCGAAGAGGTGGGGCAAACGCAGAGTCCGTTCGCCGTGACCGCCGTTCCCGAACCGCACGAGTATTTGTTGATGGCGCTTGGCGCGGGGTTGTTGGCATGGTATTGGCGCAAGCGAAAACAAGCAATTCATTCCTCCTAAAAGACTGCCGCCGAAATTCGGCGGCATTTTTATTTTCGGTATCAACTATCCACAGAACCGAATCGCGAAAGTGGAAAGCATCGGACGGCGCGCACATTTGATGCAATTGCAACTTGCGCCAAATAAAGATAGAATCCGTTCAAGGCGCATGGACGCCGAAAAAAAACGTAATTTAACCGATGCCAAATGCCGGGAGGGAAAAATGAAAAAGAAACAAATTGCCTGTCTTGGGCTATTTGCTTTCGCGTTCGTCCTATTTTTTAGCTGGGCGGCTTTTCCTGCGCAAGGATCTCCCGCCAGCGCCGCTGTCACAACTGTGACGCCATCGCCGGTCGCAGCCCAACCGACGCGGATTGCGCCCAAAGACGCTACGCAGTTTACCGCGCAAGCCAATGCCGCGCTGCAACAAGAACTCGCGTTCGCGGACGAGCAAGATTATCAAGACGCTAAACGCGGGTTCATTGCCACCTTGCCCGATGTTACAATTTTGACGGATGAGGGCAAAATGGCTTGGACGCTCAAGGGTTACGAATTCCTCCAACAAAAAAACCCGCCGCCAAGTATCAATCCAAGTCTGTGGCGCATGGCGCAGCTCAACATGACGAATGGCTTGTTCAAGGTCGCCGACCGGATTTATCAGGTGCGCGGCTTTGACGTTTCCAACATGACCATTATCGAAGGCGACAGCGGATTGATTCTGATTGATCCGCTCAGTACAATCGAAACGGCACGCGCCGCGCTTGATTTGTACAAACAGCAGCGCGGCGATAAACCGGTGGTCGCGGTGATTTATACGCACAGTCATCTAGACCACTATGGCGGAGTCAAAGGCGTTACCTCCGATGCAGAGGTGACGGCAGGCAAGGTCAAGGTGGTTGCGCCCGAAGGATTCATGGAAGCGGCAGTAAGCGAAAATGTCTTTGCGGGCAATGCCATGACCCGCCGCGTCATGTACCAATACGGCACGACTCTGCCGCGCGATGAAAAAGGACAGGTAGATGTTGGAGTGGGCAAAACGTATCCGACCGGCACGAGTTCCATGATTGCGCCGACGGATATCGTCAGTCAGACGGGCGAGACGCGCGTGATTGACGGCGTGCAGATGCAATTTCAGATGGTGTCGGGCACCGAAGCGCCCGCCGAGTTCACCATCTATTTTCCGCAGTTCAAGGCGCTCAATGCCGCGGAAATTGCCTGTCCCCTGCTGCATAATATCTTGACGCTGCGCGGCGCCCAAGTCCGCGACGCAAAAAAATGGGCTGTGTCATTGGATCAGCTCATTGCAATGTACGGCGACAAGACAGACGTTATTCTGGCGCAGCACAACTGGCCCAAATGGGGACGTGAAAATATCAACGTCTTTCTGGCCGATCAACGCGACCTGTACGCATATCTGCATGACCAGACGCTGCGGCTCGCGAATCACGGTTACACGGGCGCCGAAATCGCGGAAACGCTCGAACTCCCTGTCAGTTTGAGCAAGCAGTGGTACACGCGCGATTATTACGGCACCGTAAGGCACAATGTCAAAGCCATCTACCAAAAATACATTGGTTGGTACGACGGCAATCCGGCGAACCTGAATGCGCTGCAACCGGTGGATGCCGCCAAAAAGTTTGTCGAATATATGGGCGGCGCGGACGCAGTCCTTGCCAAAGCGCGCAAGGATTTTGAAAACGGGGAATACCGTTGGGTCGCGCAGGTTACGAGTCAAGTTGTGTTTGCCGACCCAAATAACGTTGAGGCGCGCAATTTAGAAGCCGATGCGTTCGAACAACTCGGCTATCAATCCGAAGGGATGTGGCGCAATTGGTATCTGGTCGGCGCGGAGGAACTACGCAACGGTATTGCCAAGTTACCGGGGACCGGCGCAAGCGCCAATCCCGACACCATCAAGGCAATGCCGATTCCGCTCTTTTTTGATTTTTGGGGCGTGCGTCTCAATAGCGATAAAGCGGAGGGCAAAAACATTGTCATCAATTGGAATTTTACAGATAGCGGCGAACAATATGTCCTTAATCTGCAAAATTCCGCGCTGACGTATCGTCCCGCTTGGCAATCGCCCAAAGCGGATCTGACCTTGACGCTCAAACGTTCCACGCTGGACGCCATTACATTGGGACAAACGCAATTTGAAAAAGAGGTGGCTGCGGGCAACGTTAAATTGCAAGGCGACGGCAAAAAGCTTGCCGAGCTGATGAGCATGCTTGACGTCTTTACGCCGAACTTTCCAATCGTCGTGCCGTAAAGCGCGGCGGACGCTATCACAAAGGTCGCGCTGGCTTGCGCGACCTTTGAACCGCATACAACGCTCCGCATTGCGGATTTCGGACGCTCCGCGCTGTACCATGCCGCGCCGGCGAATTGTGTTATGATGGCGGCGCGCGCGCGTTGGATCTAGCCGCGCAAACGTACCCGATCACACGATTCTGATAGACAACTCATAAACATCGCACCAAGACCTGACAAGTTTTCGTCGCGCGTAAGGTGGCGCGGACGCGAAAACCTGTCACCTAGATTTTGCCCAAATTGGGTGACAATTCATCGCTCTTTAACAACTACCGCCGCGTAGGAACTTGTGTCAAGATGGAACTCCACTTCCATCTTGCAGTCACAAGGATTACACGG
>WBZO01000694.1_pt1 | contig 32748 bp, 33 predicted proteins | sample 5204261 | NCBI WGS metagenome assembly WBZO01 (sample SAMN12412400, study PRJNA552823) | activated sludge metagenome | isolation source: activated sludge from anammox sidestream of wastewater treatment plant... | place: USA: North Carolina | collected 2017-09
GATAACATTGCGATGGAAATCGAGCTGATCGCGCCGATCGCGATGGATGAAGGCCTGCGCTTCGCTATCCGCGAAGGCGGCCGTACCGTCGGCGCAGGCGTCGTAGCTAAAATCGTGAAGTAAAGGCAATAGGCTTGGGCAATGGGCTTTGGTTATATCCCATTGCCCTTTGCCTAAAGCCTGTCGCCCCTGAAGGGGTGTAGCTCAATTGGTAGAGCGTCGGTCTCCAAAACCGAAGGTTGCAGGTTCGATTCCTGTCGCCCCTGCCATCTAAATAGTTACCGGTTGCTGGCCGCCGGTAATGGAATCGGAAGACCGGCAACTGGAGACTAAAAAACTATGGCGAACCCGGCAAAGTTTATACGTGAGGTAAGGCAGGAAATGGCGAAAGTCACCTGGCCGACCCGTAAGGAAACGACAGTTTCCACCATCACAGTGCTGGTATTGATACTTTTTGCCGCTGTGTTTTTCATGGTGGTGGACGGGCTGATCGCAGCGTTAGTAGAATTTATTTTAGGCTATGGAGGATAACATGGCAGAAGCAGAACAAGTACAACCGGAACCCCAGGCAACGGAAGCAAAGCCTGCAGCCGGTAAAAAAATGCGCTGGTATATCGTGCATGCCTATTCGGGCTTTGAAAAGAAAATTGCCCTGGCGATTCGCGAAAAGGCAATCCAGCAGAATATTTCCGATAAAATCGGCGAAGTTGTGGTGCCGAGCGAAGATGTGATCGAAGTGCGCCGCGGCAAGAAAGTGAATGCCGAGCGCAAATTCTTCCCCGGTTACGTGCTGGTGCAGATGGAACTGACCGATGAAACCTGGCACATGGTTAAAAACATCGATAAGGTCACCGGCTTCCTGGGCGGCGGCGGACGCCCGCAGCCGGTACCGCAGAGCGAAGTAGACGCTATCTTCAAGCATATGCAAGAAGGCGGCGGCGCACCCAAAAATGCGGTGGTTTACGATGTGGGTGAAACCGTCAAGATTACCGACGGTCCGTTCGATTCCTTCACCGGCACCATTGAAGAAGTGGATGAAGAGCGCGAGAAGGTTAAGGTCTCCGTTTCCATCTTCGGCCGTGCAACGCCCGTGGAACTGGACTTTACGCAGGTTCAAAAAGTATAAAACTTTCGCTGGTGACGAATCTGTTTGCCAGGAAGCTTCGGCGCAATGCTCCGTATTTTTTACGTGAGGCTTGCGCGGCTTCGCGGCAGCGCACATCACCCCCGCGAAAGCTGCGCTGATATTTTTGGAAATTATAAGGCGACTGTCATCAAACTGTAACAATTCGCGGTTAGACTCCGGGCCGTGGAATTTCAGACGTTACAACAAATGCAGCAGCAACCTTATGCGCTGAACCTGAGCCCGCATGCGCGTGCCTGGGTTGAGAATTATAAGCCCGTTGCGCCTTCCGGGTATGAAAATTTCGTTTCCAGCATGATTGGCAGCGTACAGAAAACCCGCCCCGCCACACTGGAAAAAGATCGATTCCTGCTGGAATGCCTGGCCGAGCAATGCGACCGGCAGGAGGTGCGCTTCCCCAAAAAAGTATTTATCGCCCAGACTCATTTGCCTAACGCGGCCTATCTGCCGATGACGCATAGTTTCATGGCTACGAGTAATATCATGGAAGTCATGAAGCCTAATGAACTGCGTGCCGTGATCGGCCATGAAGTCGGGCATGGCAGGCAGGGCGGATGGCTCATGCTGCTTAATATAGCCGCCGGCATTTTAGGCAGTTTGCTGGTTACAATGTGCCTGCCGAATCTCTACCGGAAAAACGCAGCGGGCGAGGTGGAGCGCACGCCCAGGCCCCAGGGCAAGGATATAGGTAGCCTGACGACACGCTTCTTCCGCAATGGTTTTGTCCGGGAAATGGCATCCTGGTATGGCATTACCGTTAGCATGGCGCTGGTGCAGCGCCAGTTTGAATCTGATGCAGACAGGCGCGGGGCCATTTACACCTCGCCGCAGGATATGGCTGATGCGCTCAAAGCGCTGGGTAACCGCAGCAATGAGATCCGCCAAGCGGAGGAAACAGGGAAGCTGCCTTCGCGGCAGGTAGAGCGAACCCTGAATAAACTGCTCATGCCGGTGCCTAATCACCCATCGCTGGAATCAAGGGTAGAAAAGCTGGAACGCATGACCGCCGAGCGGCGCGCAATCGCGATGGAGCGTTCTAGGCTTCTTGCGCCGGCTCTTTAGCCGAGGTTCTATCATTCAGCCAGATCAGCAGTGCCATCCACGCGCTGCGGGGCAGAAGCCAGCGCAGAAATTTCGTTGGAATCGATAATGCCTTTGGAAAGTGAATTTCAAAAACATCTTCGCGGCCCATGAGCTTACGGATTTTCCAGGCAGCCTCATGCGGCTGCATCAGGCAGGGCATCTGCTTGCGTGGGCGGAAGGCCGTCAGCGGCGTATCAATAAAGCCGGGGCTGGCAAGCTGCACCTGAATGCCCATGGGGCTTAAATCCATCGCGAGATTCTCGGCGAGGTAAGCGACCCCCGCCTTGCTGGCGCCGTAAACGCCGGCCAGCGGCATCGCTCCGGTAGCAATCAGGGATCCGATGATCAGCAGATTACCGCCATCCTGCTTCTGCCACTGCGATATCATAAGCTCCAGCAGCCGCAGCAGGCCGCCCAGATTCACATCCAGCCCTTCTAACTGGGTATCGGCGGCAAAGCTTCCCCAGTCAGGAACCGGTCGGATACCGGAGTTGTAAATAACGTAATCAATGCGGGGCCAGTGTTCCTGCAGTTGCTGATGCGCACGGCGGAAGCTCGGCATATCCGTCACATCCAGCGGCAATAGGAGATGGCCGCTGCCCTGTAAGGTATCGCGCACTCTTTCCAGCAAGGGCTGGCGGCGGGCGGAAAGCGCAATTTTTGCCCCCCCTGCTGCGCATTCCATCGCAAGCGCAGCGCCCAGGCCAGAGCTGGCACCAATAATCCAGACGGTTTTTCCGGTAAGTGAAACGGGAGCAATGTGACGCAGACCGAGAAGTTTAAGCAGCATAAGCCTATAGTAGAAAAACTGCGGATTTTGTCGAGCATCATCAAGGGGTAGCGATTTGGTAAACTCACAACCCGACGATAAAAACCTGCGATCTGTGCATAACCCTGTGCAGAAAATTTTTTTCGCAACAGGATCGCAGATACTTAGAAAGTTATCCGCAAATTCTGTATATTTATAGACTTGCAGGGGTCGTACTTCGGGCGTAGTTTGACCCCCGGTTGTTGCATTCTGGGAACAACCTTCCAAAAACAAGAGTGGCGAAGGTGGGGAGACCCGTGAAACCCGCGAGGGGGTTTTCATGTCGGGAAATGGAATTTTTTGCTCTGCGGCAAGTATCTGCTTTGTCGATATAAACAGGGCATAAAGACAGGGGGTGAGGCGATGATGACACAATATCTAGTTGTTTATAGAAGGCCCCACACCAGATGTTGACAGCGGGGCGTGTTTGAGAGACAATTAAGTTCTAGGGTAAAAAATAAAAAAATCATAAAAAACAATAACAAACAGAAGACAGGGATCTGAAATCAATGTATACCAATACAGCAATAAAACTGGTGAATAACAGCCAGGCACAACAAGAAGAAACCAAGGGGAACATTGCGACCATGACCAGCTATCAAATCATTAAAGATACATCGCGGGACGAAAAACTTTCTGACTTTGGGAAGGCGACGTTGCGCGATCGTTATTTACTCGAGGGCGAAGATTATCAGGATATGTTCGCGCGCGTGGCAAAAGCCTATGCCGATGATCAGGATCACGCGCAGCGCCTGTACGATTATATGAGCAACCTGTGGTTCACACCGGCGACGCCGGTGCTGTCCAACGGCGGCACGAATCGCGGCCTGCCCATTTCCTGCTTCCTCAATGAAACGCAGGACAGCCTGGAAGGTATCGTCGATCTGTGGAACGAAAACGTCTGGCTGGCGGCGCGTGGCGGCGGCATCGGCAGCTATTGGGGCAACCTGCGCTCCATTGGCGAAAAAGTGCGCGGCAACGGCAAAACCTCGGGCGTGATTCCTTTCATGCGCGTGCAGGATTCGCTGACGCTGGCGATTTCGCAGGGCAGCCTGCGCCGCGGCTCCTCGGCCGTCTATATGCCTATCAGCCATCCTGAAATTGAGGAATTCATTGATATTCGCCGTCCGACCGGGGGCGATCCGAACCGTAAGGCGCTGAACATTCATCACGGCGTCGTCATTCCCGATGCGTTCATGGAAGCCGTGGAAGCGGATGGCGACTGGGATCTGCTCTCGCCTAAAACCGGCCAGAAGGTGCAGACCGTGAAAGCGCGCGAACTGTGGATCAAGCTGCTGATCACGCGAATGGAAACGGGCGAGCCTTATATGTTGTTCATCGATAACGTGAACAAATTTATCCCGGAACATCACAAACAGCATGGGCTGACGGTGAAAACTTCCAACCTCTGCAGCGAGATCACGCTGCCGACGGGGCCGGATCATCACGGTAATGAGCGTACAGCGGTCTGCTGCCTGTCCTCGCTGAATCTGGAAACCTACGACGAGTGGAAAAATGATCCGCGCTTCATTGAAGATGTGATGCGCTTCCTCGATAATATCCTGCAGCAGTTTATCGATACTGCGCCGAAGGAAATGTCCCGCGCCGCCTACTCGGCAATGCGCGAGCGTTCGGTAGGGTTGGGCGTAATGGGTTTCCATTCCTACCTGCAGAGCAAGAATGTGCCGTTTGAGTCCGTGATGGCGAAAGTCTGGAACAAGCAGATGTTCGAACATATCCGTAAGGCAGCCGATCTGGCATCGCTGAAGCTGGCGGAAGAAAAAGGCGCCTGCCCGGATGCAGAAGAGCTGGGCATTATGGAGCGCTTCTCGAACAAGATGGCGATTGCGCCCACGGCAAGCATCAGCATTATCGGCGGCAATTCCAGCCCCGGCATCGAGCCTTACGCGGCGAATGTATTCGTGCAGAAAACGCTCTCCGGCAGCTTTACCGTGCGCAATAAGCATCTCAAAAAGCTGCTCGAGGAAAAAGGCATGGATAACGAGGATGTGTGGAGCTCAATCTCTTCCTCCGAAGGATCGGTGCAGCACCTGGACTTTCTTGACGAGCATGAAAAGCTGGTATTCACCACCGCGCAGGAAATCGACCAGCGCTGGATTGTGGAACATGCTGCAGACCGCACACCGTATATCTGCCAGGCACAGAGCATTAACCTGTTCCTCGCGCCCGATATCCATAAGCGCGATTTGCATCTGTTGCATTACACGGCTTGGAAAAAGGGCGTGAAAAGCCTCTATTATTGCCGCAGCACCTCCCTGCAGCGTGCCGATAAAGTGAGCCACAAAGTGGAACAGACCCCGGCATTGCAAATGGAAATGTCACTTATCAAAAAGCAGAAGCCGATCGAGGGTGTGGTGCATGCCCCGGCCAAGTATGATGAGTGCCTGGCATGCCAGTAGAAAGCGGTAATTAGTGAATGGTAATTGGTAATTAGTAGAAAACGCTATTTGCCATTCGCCAATGACTAATGACTAATGACTAATGACGACGAAAGAGCAAAGCGAATGAGCCTATTAGACGCAAAACCCATCTACAAACCATTCCATTACCCCTGGGCCTATGATGCCTGGCTGATGCAGCAGCGTATTCACTGGCTGCCGGAGGAAGTGCCGCTGGCCGATGACGTGAAAGATTGGAAAACCAAGCTGAACCCGGAAGAAAAACACCTGCTGATGCAGATTTTCCGCTTCTTCACCCAGTCTGATATCGAGGTGAATAATTGCTATATGCGGCAATATTCCCGCGTGTTCAAGCCGACCGAGGTACAGATGATGCTGGCAGCCTTCAGCAATATGGAGACGATCCACATCGCGGCTTACAGCCATCTGCTGGATACACTGGGTATTCCCGAAACCGAATATTCGGCCTTTCTCAAATACAAAGAGATGAAGGATAAATACGACTACATGCAGCAATTCGGCTGCGACAATAAAGAAGGCATTGCCCGCACGCTCGCCGCTTTCGGTGCGTTCACCGAGGGGCTGCAGCTTTTCGCAAGCTTCGCGATCCTGCTCAACTTCCAGCGCTTCGGTAAAATGCGCGGGATGGGGCAGATCGTGGCATGGAGCGCCCGCGACGAAACCCTGCACACGATGTCGGTGATTCGACTGTATAAAACCTTCCTCGCCGAGAATCCGGAGGTGGATACCGATGATCTCAAGCGTGACATCTGCAAGATGTGCGAGACGATCGTAACGCATGAAGATGCATTCATTGACCTGGCTTTCGGCGTCGGTGGCATCGACGGGCTGACAGCGGAAGAAGTGAAGCGTTATATCCGCTTCATCGGCAACCGCCGCCTGATGCAGCTGGGGCTGGAGCCAATCTATCACGGCATCGAGAAAAACCCGCTGCCCTGGATGGATGAAATCCTCAATGGCGTCGAACACACCAACTTCTTCGAAAACCGCGTGACCGAATATACCAAGGCGGCCACCACCGGCAGCTGGGAAGAAGCCTTCGAAGCGCATACCTTCGGCGAAGCGGCATAATGAACAGCGCCTTATTTTTCAGTGCTGAAGGACGTATTCCACGCAGCCAGTACTGGCTGGGAACCATTCTGCTTCTGTTTGCGCAGATAGGAATAGGTTTTATGCTGGGAGAGGCAGGGGAGTCTTCAGCTAAAGATGTGCTGACGATTATTACTTCCATCGGGTTTATCGCTGTGGGCTTCCTTCTTGCCATCAAGCGGTTTCATGACCTGGGTAAATCTGGTTGGTTTTCTCTACTGCTAATCATTCCGTTGGTGGGAATTCTTATCGGCCTCATCTGGCTGGGCTGCTTCAAAGGTAATGAAGGCACGAATAAATTCGGCCCGGACCCGCTGCAAAAGGAAGTACGATAATAATAAAAACGAACTGGTAATCTGGTACTGGGCGGGGGTAACCCCGCCTTTATTTTTTTTGAAGAGGCTTGCCCTTCGCTTCGCTGACCCGGCCGCTTCGCGCCTCGCACTTGCTCGGATTGAGTTTTTAATGACCGGATTCTCTAAAAATCAGCGTTATTTCTTTAATAATTTGTAAAATCTTTGCCTTTATGACTGCAAGCTATTGATTTTTCCCCTCCTTGACCTATGTAGGAAGGTGGTCATCCAAATTAAGACGAAAGGCGCTCCGGAATTCTTATGGCATCCAATAAAAAGAAACCCTCCAAGCCTGCAGCCTCTTCCAAAAAAGGCGGCAAACCCACCCCTCAAAAAAATGTGAGAAAGCCGGCTCCTAAAGCCGCACAAAAGAAAAAAGCTCCCGCTGCAAAAGCCAAACCCGCTGCGAAAAAGCCAGTAAAAAAAATTGCGGCAAAGGGATTGAAAAAGCCTGCTCCCAAATCTATCTCCAAGAAACCGGCGCCTAAAAAAGCGGCGCAAAAGCCGATTAAAAAGCCGGCCGCCAAACCGGCTGCAAAAAAGCCCGGCAAAAAGCCTATTGCAGCCCCGGCCAAAAAAGCGCTAAAACAGCCGGCCCCAACCAAGAAGAATGATGTGAAGAAAACAAAAGATACCACGGCGCCCACCAAGGGCAAAAATAATCCGAAAGCAAAAAATCAGGAGAAAGAATCTCCCAAGGCTGCGGCTAAGTCCGATAAGAAACAGGCAGCCCCGACGGCTGCCGAAACAAAGCTGTCTGCAAAAGAAAAAGCGGCGGCAAAGAAAGCGGAAGCCAAGGCAAATAATAATGCAGGTCCGGAAGATCCTAAACAGGTAGAACGCCAGCAGGCAATTGTGCGCAAGCTGCTGGGCCTGGGCAAAACCCGCGGGTTCCTGACCTATGACGAAATCAACCGCATGCTGCCGCTGGATGAGTTCTCGCCGGACTTTATTGAAAGCACAATCTCGGGCCTGCAAAGCGCCGGTGTAACGCTGGTGGAAGATGCCAGCGAGATGGAAGAAGCCGAAGGCGAGGGCGAGGCTGAATCCGCCAGCGATAATTACGGCCGTGCTGATGACCCGGTGCGGATGTATCTGCGTGAAATGGGCAATGTGGAACTGCTCTCACGCGATGGCGAAATTGAAATTGCGAAGCGTATTGAAGCCGGCCGCGAGGCGATCATTACCTCTTTGTGCGAAAGCCCGCTGGTGATGAAAGAGCTGCTGGCATGGCGCGATGAGCTTTCCGCGGGTACGCTGCTGCTGCGTGACATTATCGATCTGGACGCGACCTATGGCCAGGAAGCTTATGGCGCTGAAGGCGATATTGACGGCGATACGCTTGGCCTTGCCGGTGAAAAAGGCAAGGATGCGGATGAAGATGATGATGACGCAGAGAAGCCCGAAGGTGCGGAAGGTGAGGAAATAGAGGAAGATGACGAATATGGCGTGAACCCGTCGCTGATTGCGATGGAGCAGGAACTGCTGCCGAAAATGCTCGATATTCTTGATCAGTTCGCGGCGCTGGCCAAACCGATTCAGAAGCTGCAGGAAAAATACCTGCTGGCAACGCTGGGCGAAGGCAAATACAGCGAGGCAGACAGCAAGAAGTACCAGACCTACCACCGTCAGCTGGTGGATCTGATGATGAATGTACGTATTAACCAGGCCCGCGTGGAAGCGCTGATGGATCGCATGTACGGCATCAACCGCCGCATCATCCACCTCGAAATGGAAATGCTGAAACTGGCAGAGCGCGCCGGCGTGAAGCGCGAACACTTCCTGAAAGCCTATAAAGGTCATGAACTGACCTCGGGCTGGCTGAAGGCGCAGGCGAATTCTAAAGACAAAGGCTGGAAGGAATTGATCACCAAGCACGGCGATGAAATGGAAGCCATGCGTGAAGAAGTGGCCACTATCGCCCGTGAACTCAGCATCGAAATCGGTGAATACAAACGTATTGTGATGTCGGTGCAGAAAGGCGAGCGTGATGCTTCGCGTGCGAAGAAGGAAATGATTGAGGCGAATCTGCGCCTGGTGATTTCCATCGCCAAGAAATATACCAACCGTGGTCTGCAATTCCTGGATCTGATCCAGGAAGGCAATATCGGCCTGATGAAGGCGGTCGATAAATTCGAATACCGCCGCGGCTATAAATTCTCGACCTATGCAACCTGGTGGATTCGCCAGGCTATCACCCGCTCGATCGCGGATCAGGCGCGCACCATCCGTATTCCGGTGCATATGATCGAGACGATCAACAAAATCGTCCGTACCAGCCGCCAGATGCTGCATGAAATCGGCCGCGAGCCGACGCCGGAAGAACTGGCGGAACGCCTGGTGATGCCGCTCGATAAGGTGCGCAAGGTAATGAAGATCGCCAAGGAGCCGGTGTCACTGGAAACACCGATCGGCGACGAAGAAGATTCACAGCTCGGCGACTTCATCGAGGATAAGAACGCGATCCTGCCGGTTGATTCAGCCATTCATAGCAACCTGCGCGAAACCACAACCCGGATTCTCGCCTCGCTCACGCCGCGTGAAGAACGCGTGCTGCGCATGCGTTTTGGTATCGGTATGAATACCGACCATACGCTCGAGGAAGTAGGCCAGCAGTTCAGTGTGACCCGCGAACGTATCCGTCAGATTGAGGCGAAAGCGCTGCGCAAGCTGAAGCATCCGAGCCGCTCACGCAAGCTGAGGAGCTTCCTGGATCAGGGGTAAGGAACCGTTGGGGCGTTTGTCGCTTCAGCGTAGCGTTTTACTTTTTCATAAGTCTGTTCTGCCTGGGCAACGGCTTCGGTGAAAAAAGAGGGATGCATTTTCTTCAGGCTTGCAGCTGGGACGTCCCCTAGCCGGTCGCCGAGTCCATGATCCTGCAGCTTTTTTTCCAACAGATGCCGCAATGCGATAGCTTTGTAATAATGTTCCCGGATATTTTCATCGCTTAACCGCGTTTTGGGAGTAAAGCCACGCTTTTGACCCAGATTCTGCATAAAGCCGTTGAGGCCGGTTACGACCTCCTTGCGCAGGCTGCCCTCAGTTACCACGTCATCATGATCATAATGTCTTTTTTCTCGTGTCCCGCATGAGTTGTCCCGCAGCAGGACCGCCTGGTAAATTCCGGTGATCAGCTCTCCCCGGCCGTTATTGACGGAAGTTCCGAGAATTGTATGCAGCATGTCATGTACCCAGAGCCGGTCATTACCTTCACTGGGTATATAAGGAATATCTTCCCGGGTGCGGGAATGATAATCGGCAACCGCTTCCTCCAGCGTATTAAAAGATTCAAGACTCATTATTGAAGGATAGCATAGATTTTTGAATTCTTTATTACGACCTTGAAAAGACAGAAAACTTTCCTATCTTTATTGGGTAGAAGCGCCTTCACGAAAAATTCATAATTCTGCTTTATTTTTCGTGTAGTTTGCATTATGCAATGCATCCTTTTGCCGGAAATCGCGAAAGCAATTCTGGCAGGGGGTGCTGACATTTTTTGGAAGTATTTGATTAGATTGGTTTTATGTTGGTTTGGTTTAAAGATCGTTAGCGTTAACAACTAATTGAGGGTTTGCATGAGATGAACACGACGCCTGTTTTTCAACGGATTGTCCCAGAGGTACAACCTCTACAAAAAAGTCTAAACTTTGAATCGGCGTCGTCGCTCGTTTCAGCAATCAGACCGGATCTACCCGTCCATTGTTTGCGGCCCCAGGCCATCCGCAGAGCGGCAAATTGGTTCACCAACCAATTCCCTGGCCATATTATCTATGCAGTTAAAAGTAACCCCGATGCGCTTGCGCTGACCACGTTGTGGCATGCTGGCGTGCAGCGGTTCGATGTGGCTTCCATCGGCGAAGTGGCGCATGTGCATGCGTTGTTCCCGACGGCGAAGCAATATTTCATGCACCCGGTCAAAAGCCGCGAATCCATTCGCAGCGCTTATTTTGACTATGGCGTGCGGGCTTTCTCCCTCGATTCTATGGAGGAGCTTTATAAAATTCTCGAAATGACCGGCAACGCGCAGGATCTTGAGCTTTTCGTGCGCCTGCACATTCCGAATGAGCATGCGGCGCTGGAGCTTTCCTCCAAGTTCGGCGTGAAAGCCGAACAGGCAGATGAACTGCTGCGCATTGCCGAAACGGTCTGCGCCAAACTGGGCGTGTGCTTCCATGTCGGCTCGCAAAGCATGGACCCGGCAGATTTCAACACGGCGCTGCTGAAGGTGAAGGACCTGATCGATCGCACCGGTGTGACGCTTGATGTGCTCGATGTGGGTGGTGGTTTTCCCGCCGCCTATCCCGGCTTTATGCCGCCGGCGCTGCAAAGCTACATGGACGTGATACGCGAATCTGTCGAAGCATTAGGGTTGGGCCATATTGAGCTCGTTTGCGAGCCGGGCCGCGCGCTGGTGGCGGAGGGCGGATCGCTGGTGGTGCAGGTGCAGGCCCGTCGCGGCAATATGCTCTACATCAACGATGGCACCTATGGCAGCCTGTTCGATGCGGGACAGTTAAAGTGGAATTATCCGCTGCGTGCAATTCGCCCCCAAGGCAAATTCAGCGAAGAGTTGCTGGATTACGGCTTCTATGGCCCTACTTGCGACAGCATGGATGTAATGCGCGGACCTTTTCGCCTGCCTGCCGATATGCAGGAAGGCGATTGGATCGAAATCGGCCAGATGGGCGCTTACGGCGCCGCCATGCGCAGCGACTTCAATGCGCTGGGCACCTACCTGACCGCCGTGGTCGAAGACGCGCCGCTGCTGACGCTGTTTAAGTAACGATAGAAACAAAGCATTCCCGCGTAAGCGTTAATAATAAGGAGAGTGAAATGGATTCAGTATTGATTATCGGCGCAGGCGCCGCAGGTTCGGTAGTTGCCAAAAAATGCGCGATGGATCGCGACACGTTTAAACGTATTCATCTGGCTAGCCGGACGCTTTCCAAATGCGAAAAGATTGCGAAAGAATGCGTAAGCCCCATCGAAATCTCGCAGCTGGATGCGGATATCGTGGCAGACACGGTCGCACTCATCAAAAAATTCAAGCCGGATCTCGTCATCAATATGGCGCTGCCTTACCAGGATTTGCATATTATGGATGCCTGCCTGGAAACCGGCGTGCATTACATGGATACTGCTAATTACGAGCCGCGCGACCTCGCCAAATTTGAATATAGCTGGCAATGGGCTTATCAGGAGCGTTACCAGTCAAAAAACCTGCTGGCAGTGCTGGGCTGTGGGTTTGATCCGGGCGTGAGCGGCGTCTGGTGTGCCTATGCGCAGAAGCACCTGTTCGACGAAATCCATTACATCGACATTATCGATTGCAACGCAGGTAGCCACGGTCAGGCCTTCGCCACCAATTTCAACCCGGAAATCAATATCCGTGAAGTGACACAGGATGGCCGCTACTGGGAAAATGGCCAATGGATTGAAATTCCTGCGCTCAGCATCAATAAAATGATCGACTACCCTGAAGTGGGCCCCAAAAACAGCTTCCTGATTTATCATGAGGAGCTGGAATCGCTGGTAAAAAACATCAGGCACCTGAAGCGCATCCGCTTCTGGATGACGTTCGGCGAGGAATATATCAAGCACCTTACCGTGCTTAAAAATATCGGTATGACCCGCATCGATCCGGTCATGCACCAGGGGCAGAAAATCATCCCGATTGAGTTTCTCAAAACCCTGCTGCCCGAGCCTTCCTCACTCGCCGAAAATTACACCGGCAAGACTTCTATTGGCGTGATCGTGCAGGGCATTAAGGATGGCAAAGAGAAAAAAGTGCTGATTTATAACGTCTGCAACCATGAAGAATCCAACCGCGAAGTTGGCGCACAGGCGGTATCTTACACTACTGGCGTTCCCGCTGTGGCTGGCGCCAAAATGGTGCTGACCGGCAAATGGGGCGGGGTGGGCGTGAAAAACGTCGAAGAATTCGATCCCGATCCGTTCCTCGCGGAACTGGCCAAAATCGGCCTGCCCTGGCATGTGCAGGAGCTGCCGATTAAGGACAAGGCGGAGCCCCTGGCTGCATAGAAATTTCTACTATGCCTTGCTGCAAATGCAGAATTGCTGCGCTTCCGCTGCTTATGTACATTTGAGTACACTCCGCTGCGGTTCTCGCAATCCTGCATTTTCGCTGACGGCCTAGCGAAAATTCACTATGAAGAAGCAATGACTCGCCACTCGCCACTCACCACTCTAAACTCCATTACTACCCCCGCCTATGTCACCGACCTCACAGCCATCCGCCACAATATGGGGGTGGTAAAGCGCTTAAAGGAAGCCACCGGCGTGAAAGTGCTGCTGGCGCTGAAGGCGTTCAGTCAGTTTTCGGCTTTCGGCCCGATGCGGGAAGTGCTGGATGGCACCACCGCCAGCGGCATCTACGAAGCGCGGCTGGGCAAAGAGCATTTCGGCGGCGAGGTGCATGTTTATTCCCCCGCCTATCGCGACTGGGAGATGGAGGAATTATTGCAGGTGGCCGATCACATCGGATTCAATTCGCTGGCCCAGCTGGAGAAATATGGACCGAAAGCAGCAGCGGCAGGCATTCAGATCGGGTTACGTCTGAACCCGGAAGTGACTTTCTCCGAAACGCCGATGTATGACCCCTGCGGGCCGTGCTCAAGGCTGGGGATGAGAGTTCAAAGTTCAGCGTTTACAGCCCAAGAAAATATTTCATTCCTGCATGTTCACGCCCTGTGCCAGAATCTCGCCGAAGATTCAGCCCGGCTTATCGATGCAGTGATAGCGAAATTCGGGCCGCTGCTTAAAAAGGTGCAGGCGCTGAACCTAGGCGGCGGGCATTACCTGAATGATCCGAAATATAATCTCGACGTGCTGATTGCAGCTGTGAAGCGCCTCAAGGCAGCGCATCCGCATCTGACAATCTATTTTGAGCCGGGCGGGGCCTTGGTGCTGAATGCAGGCTGGCTGGTCGCGAGTGTACTGGACATCATTGAGGGCGAGCAGAAAATCGCTATCCTCGATACGAGTGCAACGGCGCATATGCCCGATGTTATCGAAATGCCCTATCGTCCCGATATTATCGGCGCGGGCAAGCCGGGCGAGAAAGCGCATAGTTATATTCTCGGCGCGCCAACCTGCCTCGCGGGGGACGTGATTGGCGAATACAGTTTCGATGCGGCTTTAAGCATAGGGGACAAAGTGGTGTTCACCGATATGGCGCAATATTCAATGGTGAAGAACACGACGTTCAACGGCATTCCCTTGCCTGACATCGCGCTGCTGCACGAAGACGGTCGGTATGAGGTGGTAAAGCGCTTCGGCTATGAGGATTTTAAAAGCCGGCTTTCCTAGATATTGCGCTGCAACTTGCAATTTTCGCATAGCTGATTTATAATCTCCTGCAAATCAGGCATAGGAGCTGCCTATGGATTGGGATCGGTTACGGGTTTTTCAGACGGTGGCGCAGGTGCAAAGCCTGACAAAAGCGGGAGAAGTGCTGAATCTTAGCCAGTCCGCAGTCAGTCGCCAGATTTCCACTTTAGAAGAGCAGTTAGGAGTAACGCTGTTTCACCGCCATGCGCGGGGATTGCTGCTGACTGAACAGGGCGAAATTCTCTACCGCACCGCTTCTGAAATCTCCCATAAGCTGAAAGCGACCGAAACGGCGCTCATGGATAGCCGGGAACGCCCGCGCGGGCCGCTTGCCGTTACCGCGCCGGTCGCGCTGGGTACCATGTGGCTGGTGCCTGAACTGAATGAGTTCATGGAGCTGTATCCGGAAATCATGGTGAATCTTATCGCTACCGATAAGGAGCTCGATATTGCCATGCGCGAGGCGGATTGCGCCATCCGCACGGGCGAAAGCAAAGATCCGGACCTGATTCAGCGCAAGATTACCACAATTCACAGTGATCTCTATGCTTCGAACGATTATCTGCGCCGCTTTGGGGTGCCTAAACGTGCAGAAGAGATCAGGGACCACCGGCTGATTGCTTATGGCGATGCCACAGAGACCCCCTTTGATGATGTGGACTGGATTTTAAATGTCGGTGCCAAGCAGGGGGAAAAATGGACGCCTGCTTTCACGATTAATAGCCTGTTTGGTATGCTGCAGGCAGTGGAGTGCGGAATGGGCATTGCAGGCTTGCCGGATTATATGGCCCGCAAATCCAAACATGTTTCGCCGCTGCTTAAAGATGTGCAGGGGCCGCCGGTGGATGTTTATTTCGTATATCCTGCAGAGCTGCGCTATTCCAAGCGGATCAGCGTTTTTCGCGATTTTCTGGTCAGGAAAATGGCAGGTGTGCAATTCTAATGCGGCTGCAGATAAATACCTTTTGATATTAATCAATAGCTTGAGTTTATATGCTATGCGTTAATAGCATAACAATGCTGCAAAAGAGGTAATGGTATTCCCTTAACGCTTGCCCTACAAAGAAGATGTCTTAGATGACAACTCTGACATCCCTGTCAGAATTTTCATTGGAAGATCTCCTCTTCCAATGAAGCCTCCCTGTTATACGACTTGATGCCGGGCCTTAAAACCCGGCTTTTTCTTTGTCATAAAAAAGGAGGCCACGAAGGGCCTCCTTTTGAGGATGTTAAAAAGACTACATGAAGCGCATGCGAAGCTGGCAAGACGGTGTGTTAGCGTAAGCTTCCGTACCCTGGTTATAGGTGTTGCCGCCACTCTCAACGCACACCCCTGCTGCCGCAGCAGCGGCCGTGGCAGTAGTGTTAAGCGCCGAAGTGCTGTCCATTGCGCGAACGCCACCCACGAGCGGACGGTTATCATCCGTTTTGCGGTCGATGTTAAAGGCTTCGAACGGCGTCAGCGAAGAAGTGAGGGTATAAGCACCGGCAGCTGAAACGGCGGTGATGCCTGCAATCTGATACCAGTTTTTACCTTCGGCCGAGAAGACGGTCCAGAAGTTACCACGACCGATCTTGGTTTCCGGGAAGACGTTGATGATCTGCACGGTGGTCCATGCAGCGAGCGCATCTGTCGCGGCGGTGAAGAAGCCATCAACCAGGCCCAGCTGGTTCAGGTCGCGCCAGAAAAGCGTGGTTTCGCAGCCAGCGAGCAGGCCATCTGCCGCCGTGCCAGCGCAGGCAGAAAGCAGGCCGTTGCCATCGCCATGGCCGATAGCGCCGGTACGGGTCACCAGGCTGTATTCAACAGCGCGTACGCCATTGATATCACCCGGGATATAGCGGTATTTATCGCGGAAGGTATTAACGGCTGAGTTATAGCCTTCCCACTGCCCGATGGTGGAGCGAATCTCCGCTGATTTGATCATATCCTGGCCGACTAGTACACCGCCGATGATCAGACCGATAATCACCAGTACGATGGCTAACTCCACCAGCGTAAAGCCCTGTTGCGAATAATTGTTGGATTTAGACATACGTAATTAATTCCCCTTTTGTTGTCCCTGCCATTTCATTTCTATAGAAAAAGCAGTGAATTACTTCTCATTTTCTATAATGAGACATATTGATTAACGTTTTAGCTATAGGATCAAATAGTTACGAAAGTGTTACTTCAAAAGGAGCGAGCTATTAAGCCGCTTTGCCGAATATTGGCTTCTCACTGCTTATTTAAGCAAAAATACCAAAATTACTCCTCTCAAATTGTATTCGAAGAGAATTTGATAATTAATTGCCTAAAATTTTAGAGAATTCCATGGCATGAAAGCCACGAAAGTTACATTTCAGCAACAGCCTTTTCGTCACCATCCTGACGACGCGGAAGTTTGCGAACCGCTTCATCCAGATGGGTCTGGCTGCAAAGACCCAGCAGCACCGGATCTTTCGGGCGCAGGTTGGGTGTATTCCAGTGAGTGCGGTTGCGCACGGCTTCAATGGTGTTTTTGGTGGTGCCGATAAGCTTTACAATCTGGCTGTCGCTCATATCGGGATAGTATTTCAGCAGCCACGCCACTGCATCGGGCTTGTCGGCGCGGCGGGCAACAGGGGTGTAACGTGCACCCTTGGTTTTCTTGCTGGCGAATTGCTGTGCGCTTGCAGGCATTTTCAGGCGGGCTTTTTTATCCTGCTCGCAGCGCTGGATTTCTTCGCGGGTGAGTTGTCCCGCCAATACGGGATCCTGCCCGATAATGCCAATGGAGACTTCAGAATCGGCGATACCCTGAATTTCAAGCGGATGCATGCCGCAGAATTCGGCGATTTGCTCGAAAGTGAGTCCGGTATTGTCTACCAGCCAGACGGCGGTGGCTTTAGGCATCAAGGGAAGTGCCATAGGGAAGGCTCCTGTTTGTTTAGTGGGGAGCTACTTTTAATACAATTTTGCCGAGATTCAAGTTCTCTTCCATGATTTCATGCGCTTTTTGCGCCTCAACCAGCGGAAATTCATGGCTGATGGGGAGAGTGAGCTGTTTATTCTCCAGCCAGTGGCTACAAGCAGCGAGAAGGGCGCGGGCCAGTTCAGCCTTACGTTCAGAGGATTGGCTGCGCAGGGTAATACCCTGCCAGGTCAGTTGGTTAAGCAAGAGCGGCGCAAGATTCATTTCCGACTTTGCGCCCCGCAGGAACGCCAGCTGCACCAGCCTGCCGCCCCGGCGGAGCAACGCCAGGTTTTTCTGCATATAATCTCCGCCCACCATATCTAAAATAACATCAACACTTTGTTTTGGAATAATTTCGCTGAAGTCCTGTTCGCGGTAGTGGATTGCGCGAGCAGCGCCGCGTTCAAGGCAATAAGCTGCTTTTTCCACCGTTCCTGCGGTGGCGATAACAGTGGCACCCAGCAATTTTGCGAGTGGAATAGCCAGGCTACCGATGCCGCTGGCTCCGCCGTGGATTAACAAGGTTTCACCCGATTTCAGGTTTCCTGTTTCAATCAAGGCCAGCCAGTTAGTGAATAAGGCTTCTGGCAAGGCCGCGGCTTCCCGCTGGCTCCAGTTCCTGGGAACAGGCAGGACCTGTCCGGCGTTAACCGCTGCATATTCGGCATATCCACCGCCTTCGAGCAGCGCCATGACTTTGTCGCCGACCTTCCAGCCCGTTACATGGGCACCGATGGCTGCTATCTCTCCGCTTACTTCCAGGCCGGGCAGAGGGGAGGCGCCTTCCGGCGGCGGATATTTGCCCTGCCGCTGGAAAATGTCGGCGCGATTGACACCTGCATAAGCAACCTTGATCAGAATTTCATGAGGTTGAGGAACGGGCGAAGGAAGATTATGATTAAAAATCAGCGTATTATTTTCAATGGCGATGCCGAACACCACTACACCTCCACCACCATACCCTCTTTTGCTACAAAACCGCCGCCGGGACGAAGTTGCTCAAGCTGGAGAGAGATAGTTTCCATGAAGGCATCGTCATGGCTGGGGTCGTGGTGGAACACCGCCAGCTGCTTGACGCCTGCTGCATTGCAGAGGCGGACGCCTTCCTGCCAGGTGGAATGCCCCCAGCCCCAGAAGCGCGGATATTCTTCATCCGTGTAGGTGCAATCATAAATCACTAAGTCAGCGCCCCGGATAAGATGCAGAATATTGGCATCCAGCTCGCCCGGTTTATGCTCGGTATCAGTAACATAGCACAGGGATTTTCCACGATAATTTACCCGGTATCCCGTCGCCCCCTCGGGGTGGTTCAGCGGCGCCGTCTGCAACTCAATTTCATCGCTGATTTTCAGGGTTTCGCCGGCTTCAAAATCGGTCCAGATCAGGGAGGCTTCCAGCAGATCAACGGTGATTGGGAAGAGGGGCTGATCCATAAGCATGGCCATGATATCCTTCAGCTGCCGCCCACGCGGCTTAAGATGCCCGGCCCATAATTTCAAACGGCTTTTGGGTGAATAAGCCGGCGCGAAAAAGGGAAAGCCGCAGATATGATCAATATGCGTATGGCTCATGAAAATATCGTAATTCAGCTGGGTATTGTGCTTAATGAGCTGATCGCCCAGATTTTTAAGACCGGTTCCGGCGTCAAAAATCAGATTATAGTCGCCGCAATGAACTTCCACGCAGGAAGTATTGCCGCCATAGCGCAAAGTGCCCGCACCCGGGCAGGCAATGCTGCCGCGCACGCCCCAGAATTTGACGGAAAAAGTATCTTTGCTGCGTTCTTCGCCATGCATGATTCCCAAGCGATAGCGCGGACGGGTTAATTATCCTTTAAAACCGAGTGCCACCAGAAAGGTTTCCGCCGAATCCTTACGGCTGGAAGGGGGTTTGGCGTGGCGCACGCTGGTGAAGCGGCTGCGCAGGGTTTTGAGCAGCTCCGCCTGTGCCCCGCCTTGCCAGACCTTACAGACAAACCCGCCACCGGGCTTTAAAACCTCATAGGCGAATTCGAGTGCGGCTTCAACCAGACCGATAATGCGCAAATGATCAAGCGAGGGATTGCCGCTGGCATTAGGCGCCATATCGGACAGCACCATATCGGCGCGGCCTTCCGGCAGCAATGCGCGGAGTTTCTCTGGCGCGCTGTCATCCATAAAATCCATTTCCAGGCAGGTGGTCATGGCTAAAGGTTCCACAGGCAATAAATCGATCGCGATAATGGTGCCGTTCTTGCAGCGCTCTGCGGCCACCTGGCACCAGCCGCCAGGGGCTGCGCCTAAGTCCAGAATGGTCTGGCCGGATTTGAGAAAATTAAATTTATCATCCAGCTCCAGCAGCTTGAAAGCAGCCCGGGAACGATAGCCCAGCTGCTTGGCTTTCTGCACGTAAGGATCGTTCAGCTGACGCTGCAGCCACTGGGTAGAGGAGGTCGTGCGGCGCTTGGCTGTTTTCACGTTCTGATGCAGACGGGGATTTTTCGTGCCCCCGCCTGTGCCGGATTTCTTTTTCATCGCCCAGCTCCTAATGCCAGCCGGTGGAGCAATTGGTTGCAGAGCAGTTCCGGCGGGGCGGGGAGGGTTTTGATCTGCTTCTCTGCTTCCAGCAAAGCTTCCAGCGCCCGCGAAATTTTCGCGTCGTTCCAGCGCCGGAGTTGTTCACGCAGACGCGGCTGCGCTTTGAAGAAAATACGCAACTGGGTAAATACCTGTTCCAGCGGAATACCCTCGGCGACCATGAGCTGTATCTGGCGCAAACGCAGGAAATGATTGTTCAGGATGCGGCAGATACCGATAGGCTGGGTGTTTTCCTCATAAAGCCGCGCCAGCAGTGACGGCAGCTGCGCGGGCTGGCCGGCACAGACTGCATGGCACAGATCATCAATGGCGATTTCGCGATTATCACCGCAAAGATCCATGGCCTGATCAAGGGTCAGGTGACGCTCCTCCCCCAGAAAAATATCGATTTTCTCGATCTCTTGCAGAGTCACGCCGCGATCATTGCCCAAATGGGCGGAAAGCCAGCCCAGAACTTCGCGATCAGCCGTAATGCCGCGCCGTGTGAATTGTTCGCCAATAAGCTGGGTCAGCTGTCGTGCTTCATCGCGGTAGCAGGCGAATGCACTCAGCTGCTTGTCTTTTTCAAATAAAGAGCGCCATTTGGAGGTGGGTTTAAGTTCGCCATCGGTTACCAGCAGGTAAGCAGTGGGATTGCCACTGAGAATATTCTCCTGCACCAGTTCAATCTGCGAATCCAGCGGTTCGCGCAACCAGACCAGGCGCTCCCCGCCCATAAGGCTGAAGCTGTTCAATGCGTCAGCCAGCAAAGCCGGGTCTTCCTTCAGCTGCGCGCCGGTAAGCTCCGTAAGATTCATAGGATCGGGATTCGCTCCCATAACGGCGGCGACGCATTTGCGCGCCTGTTCGCGCACGGCGCCTTCGTCCGGCCCGTAGATCAGGCAGGCCCGCGAAGTTTTCAGAAAGCCAGGGAAGTCCTTGAGGGTTATTTTCATAACGAGGCCTGGTATTTATGTCTTTAAAAAGGCTATCAGGCGATTGGCCACGTCATGGGCCAGTTGCTTGACGCCCCGGTTCAGGGCATCCCCTTCAGCTACATAAGTCGAGAAGTCGGATAACGAAGAGTTGTAGCTGCTCAGGCGCTTAACACTGCCCTGATGCACCGTGGCGCCACTTGTGAGGTCGATAAGAGTATAATCGGCTTTGAGAATGAGATTATAACGGCTGACGCGGGCATTGCTCTCAATCACGATAGGTTGTTTCTCCTCAGAGAAGTTAACCGCCAGGCGATAGCGCGGTTGCGGGTATTGGCCATCGGGATGCAGGAGATCCTCCAGCTCGATTTTAAGAATCTGGCCCGAACGGGTGGGAATATTATCAACCATGATATATTGCAGCACCGCGTTCTGCGAGGAAGACACGGGCGCATGAACGGGCCGAAAGCCACAGGCAGCCACTAAAAACAGGGCGATAAGCAGAAATGAACTACGCATGGGCCCTTTTTAGATCAAAAAAAAGGCGGCGTCATTAAATCGTAACGGTTTTGGGCTAGAGTATAAAAATTGCAGGAGAAACCCATGGCTGATGAATTTAATACTGCCGGCGTGAATCCACCCAAGAAATGGGTGACAAGCGTCATGAAGGCGGCCAGCATTTTAAGTATCGTTGGCGGGGCGGCGTTTACCAGTATTGGCGTTATGGCGATCGCCAATCCCAATGCGCCGGAACATGATCACCTGCGGGAAAACGGAACCTCTGTAACGGCGGTAGGCGGACTGGGGGTTGGGGTGGGTGTTACCATGCTCACTGCCGGGATTATCGGATCGCGCCTGGCCAATTACGCCGGCATCATGCGTAAGGCCACCAATGCCGATAAGGTGTTGCTCAATCGTGCTGATGTGAATCAGAAGATTGAAGAAGTGCGCAGTTTTTAAAACAGCTTCACCGCTACGGTCATACCTTCCGCCGTGGGAATTAAGATAGAAAGATATTTTTCAGGGTCGGCCAGACGTGCGTTAAATGCACGCATGGCGTTCCAGGCGGCTTTCGAAACCCGCTCGGTTTGGGCGAAATCATTTTTGTGCACCTGACCGAAGAGCAGCGTATTATCGCCGATAATCAACCCGCCCTTGCGAACATGCTGTTCGGCCCAGTCAAGATAGCGGATGTAACCGGGCTTATCTGCATCAATGAAAACCATGTCGAACGAACCGGTCAGTCTTGGAAGAATACCCAGCGCGTCCCCTTCATGCAGCGTCATCGCGGGATGCAGATTCTGGCGGATCAGCGCCGCATGTTTCGGGTCACGCTCAATGAGGTGAATCTCGCCGTCCGGCGGCAGAACTGCAGCCATCCAATGACCGGAATAGCCGGTGAGAGAGCCAATTTCGACGATGCGCTTAATATTGTTCATGCGAATAAGCAGCTGCAGGATTTTTCCTTCTTCGGCTCCTACAGAAATACCGGCGATTTCGGGCGCATGGGTTTCCAGCAACTGCCGAGCCTGCGTGGCAGCAGAGAATTCTGGAGCAAATAACGCCCGGATATATGAGAGTGCCTCGGAAGAATGCCTCATTTTTTCCCCGCATCAAAATTGCGGCCTGAACGCAATAACATTCAGGCCGCAACAGAATGAGTAATTAAGCCCGCTTTTTGGCTTTAGCGGCTTTCTTTGCCGGCTTTGCCTTAGCTTCAGGCTTTTTTGCCGTGCCGGATTTCACCACTTTCATATTGGCGGCATCCATACGCTTCTGCTTGAGCTCGATAGCATCATGCGCGGCAACAGCGGCAATATTGATAATCTGCGAGACGCTGGAGCCCATCGGCACAATCTGCGCCGGCTTTTCCAGGCCGAGCATAATCGGCCCGACCATGGTCCCGTCACCCAGTTCCTGCAGCATTTTAGTGCTCACATGAGCCGTGTGCAGTGCGGGCATGATCAGCACATTAGCCGGAGATTTCAAGCGGCTGAAAGGATAAAGCTCAAGCAGTTTGGGATTAAGCGCTACATCTGCGCTCATTTCGCCTTCGTATTCGAAATCAACCTTGCGCGCATCAAGCACCTTCACGGCATCACGGATGCGCTGCGATTTTTCACGCATGGGATTGCCGAAAGTGGAATAAGACAGCAGGGCCACGCGCGGCTCATGCCCCATATTGCGTACTTCTTTCGCAGCGGCGCAGGTAATATCGGCCAGCTCTTCCGGCGAAGGCAGTTCATTGACCACCGTGTCGGCGATGAAGATGGTTTGCTCACGTGTGATCATCATGGAAAGTCCCATAAGGATTTCACCTTCGCTCACATCGATCACTTTGCGAATATCGTTCAGGCACACAGTGGCATTCCGGGTCAGTCCGGTAATCATGGCGTCGCCGTCACCAGCCGCCAGCATGCAGCTGGCGAAAATATTACGATCATTCTTCACCATGCGAACGCAGTCGCGGCGCAGGAAACCCTGACGCTGCAGGCGAGAATAAAGATAATCGATATATTCTTCATTCTTTTTGCTCACGGCCGCATTCATGATTTCAATCCCGCGCGAACTCCGCAAACCGATATGTCGGAAGCCTTCCTCGATATGATTGGCGCGACCGACAAGAATCGGCGTGCCAAAGCCCATATCCCTCCAGCGCACCGCGGCGCGGATAATATTTTCATCTTCGCCTTCGGCAAAGATGACGCGTTGCGGGCAATCGCGCAGATGCTCGTATATCGGCATCAGGCTGTTGGCCGTGTGATCGCGGCGTCCTGCCAGTTGCTTTACATAGGCTTCGACATCTTTGATGGGACGACGGGCAACACCGGTTTTCATGGCTGCTTTCGCGACGGCGACCGGAATGGTGCTGATCAGTCGGGGATCAAAAGGAGTCGGGATAATATATTCAGGCCCGAAGCGCAGTTTTTTGCCCGAATAGGCGGCGGCAACTTCATCCGGCACGTCTTCGCGCGCCAGCTCGGCCAGAGCCTGGGCACAGGCAATTTTCATTTCTTCGTTAATTTCTTTCGCATTCACATCCAGCGCGCCGCGGAAGATGTAAGGGAAGCCCATCACGTTATTCACCTGATTGGGATAATCCGAACGGCCGGTAGCAATGATGGCGTCATCGCGAACTTCCAGTACTTCTTCCGGCAGGATTTCCGGAACCGGATTCGCCATGGCGAAAATGATCGGCTTTTTGGCCATGACCTTGACCATCTGCTTGCTGACTGCGCCTGCGGCGGAAAGGCCGATGAAAACATCGGCGCCAGTCATCGCATCCAGCAAAGTGCGCGCCTTGGTAGGCACGGCATGGGCGGATTTCCACTGATTCATTCCAAAGGTGCGGCCTTCATAAACAACGCCGTCACGATCACAAAGCAGCACGTTGTTATGGGGCACGCCCATACGCTTCAGCAGTTCAAGGCAGGCAATGCCGGCAGCGCCTGCGCCATTCACGACAACTTTAAGATCTTTGAACTTGCGGCCCGTGAGTTCAGCGGCGTTAATCATGCCGGCGGCGCAGATGATAGCGGTGCCGTGCTGGTCATCATGGAAAACAGGGATATCCATTATTTCCTTGAGCTTTTGCTCAATGATGAAGCATTCAGGCGCAGCAATATCCTCAAGGTTAATCCCGCCCCAGCTCGGCCCCAGGTATTTCACGCAGTTGATGAATTCATCGGGATCGGTCGTATCTACTTCAATATCGATGCCGTCGATATCGGCAAAGCGCTTAAACAGAATGGCTTTACCTTCCATCACTGGCTTGGAAGCGAGAGCGCCAAGCTTACCCAAACCAAGGACGGCGGTGCCGTTAGAGATAACCGCCACCATATTGCCCTTGGCCGTATATTTATAAGCCAGATCGGGATCGCGCGCGATTTCTTCACAGGGAACTGCCACGCCGGGTGAATAACCCAACGACAGATCGCGTTGCGTCATCAGCGGTTTGGTCGGAGTAATCTCAATTTTGCCGGGTTTACCTTCGCAATGGAATGCGAGCGCTTCTTCGCGCGTGATTTGATCTTTATCTTTAGCCATTGTTTGATCCTGCTGTTTTTCCTGTCAAAGGGACGTGAACATAACGAGCCAAGTGACGGTATGGCAAGAAAATCCGTTGTTGCGCTGCAGCAAAATCGGCGCTGACAGGTAATTTATGTCACCAAAAGATAATATATGAAATGTTGTTAACTGATGCGGGATCTTACACAATAGGCGCGTTCTTTCGCTTTGCGTAACTCTTCTTTGTTGAGAAAAGTCCCCCTGCAGTCTCTACCCCAATAAAGAAGAGTTACGTGACCGAGGAACATTTACTTCAAAAAACCGCTAACCTCACACACGCTATGGAAGTTTCTAATGAAACATTGCGCAGGCTGGCCCTGATCGGATTCATCGTTTTTTTTGTCACAATCTGCTTCCTGATGGACTGGCTTGGCCATGCGGAACCTGAGCAAACAATGTCAGTAGATGAGAAAGTTTGCTTCGGTCTTGGTTTTGGCGTTGCCGCTATTTTTATCGGCGCGGCGCTTATTGGCGCAGCGCAGAAGCAACAATAGGCAACAAAGACTGCGCGTCTAATGAATGTGAAGCGATGGGGAAACCTGTCGCTTCATTATTTTAAAAACTATTTCTGCTTATCTGCCTTTTATGCAAAGGGCGAATCCCCCCTATCGAGACTTTATTCATTCTCCGTCATGCCTAAGAGCAGAGTGCCGAGGCACCCAACAAATCGGAGGTTTTATGTCTTTTGAATGTCCCCAAATGTTACGCATCTGTCTAACCACGGCCATGGTAGCGATGACTCTTACTGCGCCGCTGATTGCGGGGGCAGCCACGTATAACACGGGCGCCGCAGGTACCAACAATAACGACACAGGTAATGCCGGCGCGCAGCCTTCCACCAACAGAAACTGGACCACTGAAAATAAATACTGGCGGGACAATTTTGTCTCCCGCCCCTATTACAAAAACAATATGGATTATTCCCAGTATGAACCGGCTTACCGGTATGGAACCGATTTGTATGCAAAATATCCCAATAAACGTTATGACGAGCTTGATCAGAAAACGCTGCGTTCTGATTGGGAGCGTATGAACGGTGCTGATCTGTCCTGGGATAGGGCTAATCTGGCGGCGCGTGATGCCTATGAGCACATGTATCGTTATCGCACCAGCGATGCAGGCAGCAGCAATCGCTAGGATTTAATTTTTGACAGTTTATCCGCCTGCCGGGTCGGTTCCGGCAGGCGGTAACGTGTGAGAGCTTCCAAGGTTAACCGCACCGCTGTTTCGTGATCGAGCCGATGACCCGGTGAAATAAAAAGCGGCAGGCATTTTTCCTTACTGCGCAACACGGTGCCTATTTGTTGGCCTTTATGCATAAGCGGTGAAGACATCCCTTTTTGCAGAGCGACTTCAGCGTAGTTTCCCACCAGTCGCGATTTAGCGACACCTAGCGCAGGTTTTCCGGTGAGCACACCCAGATGGGCAGCAATGCCAAGACCGCGCGGATGCGCCACTCCGTGGCCATCTACCATCAGCAGGTCGGGATGGCTTTGAAGCAGGGAAAGCGCTTTAAGAATAACCGGAATTTCCCGGAAAGAGAGCAGGCCGGGAATATAAGGAAATTCAGTCGGCATTTCGGCGGTAACGCTTTCAAGCGGCTGCCACTCACCCCAGCGCATCACCACAACGGCTGCCTGGCTCATGTCATTCTTGTGGCTGACATCCACCCCCGCCACAAGACGGAGCATGCCGAAATCATTTTCAAGGCTTACCTTGCTACGAAGTTCGTTTTGCTGCGCGATAGCGTCCGATGCACTGGCTGGGGTTTTCATCTTTTACAGATAGGGAGGCGGAAGGCTTGCGACAAGAGGGCAGGGCGGCTAAGTTGAAGCCCCATGCCACCACCCGCACTTAAAATTGTTTCCCCCACTGCTGCCGCTACGCCAGCGATGCAGCAATATCTGGATCTGAAAAGCCAGCATCAGGATTGTCTGTTGTTTTATCGCATGGGGGATTTTTATGAGCTGTTTTTCGAAGATGCGAAACAGGCTTCCGCCATTCTTGATATTGCGCTGACCAAAAGGGGGCAGCATGCAGGTGAGGATATTCCGATGTGCGGTGTGCCTGCCCATAGCCATGAGGCTTATCTTGAAAAGCTGATTGCCTCCGGGGTGAAGGTGGCTATCTGCGAGCAGCTGGAGACCCCTGAAGAAGCAAAAAAACGGGGCCATAAGGCTGTTGTCAGGCGCGAAGTGGTGCGTGTGGTGACGCCAGGAACCATTACAGAAGAGCGGTTGCTTAATGCCCGTGCGGCGAATTTTCTGGCGGCCATAGGCATGACTGGCGGTGAAGTAGCCTGGGCTATCGTTGATATTTCTACCGGCGAATTTCATCTGCAGGTATCCACCGAAGCAACGCTGCGCGAGGATCTGTTGCGGATGCAGCCCAGCGAAGTGCTGCTTGCGGATAATTTTCCGCAGCACATAGCAAAAATACTTGAGGAAGCGGGGTTGCGCCTGACCTTTCAACCTCCGGCCATGTTTAATCCTGCCAAAGGGGAAACGGCGCTTAAAAGCCAGTTTAGGCTGACCGCGCTTGATAGTCTTGGTGAGTTAGGTCGTGCTGATTTATCGGCCTGTGGCGCGCTGCTGGAATATCTCAATCTCACCCAGCGCGGCACCATGCCGAGGCTGAACCTGCCACGCCGCATGCAGGCACAGGAATTCATGGCTATCGACCCGGCGACCATGCGTAACCTGGAACTGATGCAAAGCCTCAATGGACAACGCAAAGGCAGCCTGCTGAGCGCTATCGACAAAACGGTGACAGCAGCAGGCGGCAGATTACTGGCGCGCCGCCTCAGCCAGCCGCTGACCGATGCAACGAAAATAGAAAAGCGGCTGGATCAGGTGCAGTATTTTCAGACGCATTCCGGATTACGTCAGGAACTGCGACTGCTGCTGAAGAGTTGCCCGGATATGGAACGGGCGCTTTCAAGGCTTTGCCTTGAGCGCGGTGGCCCTCGTGATCTGCTGGCTATCGCCAGGACACTGGAAGTGGCGCTACAGCTACGGATATTACTGATGCAACCTCAACATGATCAGGCGCTGGAGAAAACCCCTTTCAATATAAACGCATTGCAGGATCATGGAAATTTGCGCGAGCTTCTGCAGCGGTCACTGTTGCCGGAGCCGCCGCTGCTGGCGCGCGACGGTGGATTTATCAATCCTGGTTTTCATGCCGCGCTCGATGAGTTTCGCACCTTGCGGGATGAATCAAGACGCCATATTGCTGCATTGCAGCAACGCTATCAGCAGGAAACCGGTATTGCGAGCCTGAAGATTAAATATAACAACGTGCTAGGCTACTTCGTGGAAATAACAGCGCAGCACCAGGGCAAAATGCGCGAACCTTTCTTCCACCGGCAGACCATGTCGAACGCCATGCGTTATGCCTCGCCCGAACTGGCAGAGCTTGAGCATAAGATCAGTGAGGCGGCAGGGCGGGCCCTGAAGATTGAGCTCGAGATATACGAGCAGCTGGTGAACGAGGTGAAGGTGCTGGCGACAGACCTGGCCTTGACTGCGCGCGCATTGGCGGGCTTGGATGTTGCTTCCGCGATGGCAGAGCTGGCGGTAACGCAGGAATATTGCCGTCCGCAGATTACGACAGGAGAGGAATTCGCTATCGAGCAGGGGCGGCACCCGGTGGTGGAGCAAATGCTTAAGGGTGAGGGGCAAAGCTTTATCGCTAATGATTGCACATTGGAGCAGGCGCAGAAAATCTGGCTGCTGACAGGCCCCAACATGGCCGGTAAAAGTACTTTTTTAAGGCAGAATGCGCTGATTGCCATTCTTGCGCAGATGGGAAGTTTTGTGCCGGCGAAGTCAGCGAAGATGGGCATAGTGGACCGGCTTTTCTCGCGGGTTGGCGCGGCCGATGACCTGGCGCGCGGGCGCTCCACTTTCATGGTGGAAATGGTGGAGACGGCGACGATTCTCAATCAGGCCACAGCGAAATCGCTGGTAATTCTGGATGAAATCGGCCGGGGCACGGCAACATATGATGGCCTTGCCATTGCCTGGGCCGTGGTAGAGCATCTGCACGATGCCACGCGTTGCCGGGGATTATTCGCCACCCATTACCACGAATTGACGCAGTTATGCGGCAAACTGCCATCGCTGGCCAGTTACCACTTGAAGGTGAAGGAGTGGAAAGGCGAAGTAATCTTTCTGCATACGGTTGGGCAGGGTGCGGCGGATCGATCTTATGGAATACATGTGGCGGAGCTGGCGGGACTTCCGGCGTCGGTTACTCAGCGCGCAGGGGCGTTGCTGAAGCGCTTTGAAAGTGAAGGCGGCGCCAGCCTTCGCCCGGCCGGCTTGAGCGAACCCCTGCCGTTATTTGCGCATGCCGCACCGGCAGCAAAGCCGGAACCTGCACCGCTGGAGCGTGAACTGGCCATGCTTCAGCCCGACGAGATGACGCCTAAAGAGGCGCTGGAAGCACTTTACCGGCTGAAAAAACTTTAATCTTCATCAAACTGTAACATACAGAGGCCGCGGTTGCGGATATACTCCCTGAACTTTGCTTGTTCGTAACTGTGCCCTCTTGCGCAGCTATGACTGATTTTATGTTGTGCAGATGCACTGATGGCGACCACGCAAAATTATTCACCACAATGTTCATCAAAAAAACTTCATCATGAAGCTGAACAAAAAGATTCCCGCTTTTCTGGCGGCGCTCCTGCTCCTTTGCGCCACCCAAAACCTGAAGGCCCAGACCAAAGTACCCTGGGAAGAGTCCCTGATCAATGTGCGCTTCGACTCGCTGGTTAAGAGCATCGCCTACGTCGACAAGACCGGCGAGATTTACGCCCAGCACGAAATCACCCGGGTCGAGCTCGACTCGATGAGCATCAGCCTCGACGATCGTGACCTGACGATGCACCAGAAAATGTCCGGCACGATGATTTTCGACGACGGCACCGAAGTCCCGTTCACCGCCAGCCAGGACGATTTCATTCCCGATCCCGACGATCATGACCTGATTGTGCTGACGCTCGACCTGCCGGCGCCCGAAGGCCGCATCGAAGTTCAACTCGGCACCCGGTTCGACATCAAAGGGGCCACTTACCACCTGCTCAGCGGGCCGAAAAATCCGGAAACCGGCCCGGCGAACATGTACGGCATCGTACTTTTCGTCGAGCAATAGACTCAGTAGGACTACAATTTGAGAGTAACGAAGAAAGCAAAATCGGCCAATGGCAACCCCATTGGTCGATTTTGTTTTTAAGCCCGGAAACAGCGAAGCCCGGCTCCCCCTGATGGGGAACCGGGCTTCAACTGTGCGACTTCAGACCGCAGGGGCTAATGCTGGCGCTTCATCTTCTTCCGCTTCTTTTGGCGAAAAGATAATAGCCAGAGCAATCGCGGATACGACGACCACCAGGCTCACGAAAGGCGAGATGTGTATCCCGCAGATCGCCGGCAGCAGCGTTTTTACGCCAATGAAGCACAGAATACCGCCGAGCGTGGGCTCGAGGTATTCGTACTCACGCAGGCTTTCGAGGTAAAAGTAAAAACTGCGCAGGCCTGCGATGGCGAACATGTTGCTGGTGAAGACCAGGAAAAAATCCTGTGTAATGCCAAGGATAGCAGGAACGCTATCAATGGCGAAGATGATATCCGTGACCTCCACTGCAAACAAAGCGAGCCAGAAAACAGACCAGCCGAACTGACGCGCGGTACGCAAAGCCCAGGGTTCCTCTTCCAGTTCTATCTGGCTGGCGAAAGAGCGAATAAGCTGTCGCTGTGCCCAGGGCTTGAGTTGCGGCCACTGCTTTACCAGCATGACCAGCAATTCCAGCAGCACGGAGCTGATTCCCAGGCGAGCGATAAGCCATGCAATTTGCGTTTGCAGAATCTTGCCGCCAAGAATGAGCAGGCCAATGCCCAGCAAGCTGAGCACCCAGGCAAATTTGGCAACGGTGACTGCTCCGAGGAGAATAAAAATTCCCCGCAACACCATCGCGCCGATGATGCCGAATTGGAGCAATCTGCGCTGCATTGCAATATCGAGCAACAGAGCGCTGAAAATGATTTGGATGACAAAAAGATTATCCAGCGACAATGCTTTTTCTACCACAAAACCGGTGAGGTAGAGGTAAGCGTCGTGACTATTGCGCTCGAAGGCGATGTAGCCGCCAAACAGCACCGCCGAGAGGATATTGGCTACGGTGCGCTTCAAGGCTTGTTTCATTTGATCTTTGTCCTTCACGAGTGGCACTAACGCCATCGTGCTCAGGAACCACAGGGCAAAAATGAGCCATTCCATTGTGTAATTCATGAGTGACAATGTTTGATGATGACAGGGGATATTTCCCAAGCGCCACGAAAGTGACTATTTTCGAAGATTTACTGCAAAGGCGCAGCACAATCGGCAACATGCAGACTCTTGAGGTTGCAGAGTCAGGGATTAAATACGCGAAAAGTGTGCAGAGCTTTTGCCAGAAAGCAAATCTCAAGAAAAGTTATTCAGTATAACCTGCCAGGCAACAGGCGGGATGAAAGTTTTGTGACAATCCCGGCCGAGAATCTTCATCAAACTGTAACACAAAAAATTTTCAGGGCGGTTATGCTAAAGCGTATTTTTTAATCATCACAGTTTTAGTGATGTACACTGCAGGTTCAGTACATTTCATGTCAGTTCCTCGGGTGCATCACCCTTTTTAAACACCAGTATTATGGCATTTCCATGTTTCACAGGCCTGCCCGAGCATAAAGATGCTCGTCAGCAGTGCGACACTCCAGGTGATTGCGCCTGTCCGGGAGGGCAAGGTTGCAAGCAGTATTACAAAGAGAACGAAGCTGAAAGGCTGAAAACTCTTAAGGAGCTGAGAGAGGCGGATCATGCAATTCGTGATGCCAATCACGCATTAAACGAGGCAGAAGAATTCTACCAGCTGGATGAGGGGGATAATTACCCCTCCAATTCCGGCCTTGAGGAGGAGAGTCTTTAAACTCGAAACGCTTTTTCGCGGGCCGATCGATGGTTTTCAAGCCGTCGGTCGGCTTGCCTTTTTGGGGGTTATTGCAGCGTGACTGCCTGCACCCGTTTCCCGCATCTGTCGAAACGCTCAACGGTATCGGCATTGCGCACAATCCAATATCCGTCCTCAAAAGTAACATCACCCTGCGGCAGCACGATTTCCTGGCACTGCGCCGCATCACCAGCCCGGCTCATCAGCAGCCCGGCGACCCAGATGAACCCGCCGACCAGAATCACCCCCATCGCGTAAACCAGCACTTTCAGGGGCAGTAAGGATTTTTGTGTCATTTTAATGCTTTGTTAAATTTTTGCCGGAGCCGCTTTACTCCGGGCGCAAAATAGCCTAGTCTCGCGGAAATCCAATACAAAACGCACGGGGATTTAACCCCGGCTATCGAGGTGAGGGTCCATATGCCAATTTTCAATCTGGGAAACCATAAATCCACGACGGAAGAGACCAATAAAAAGCCGCGCGCGCATGTGATTGTGACCGGCAATGAAAAAGGCGGGTCGGGCAAAACCACGACCACCATGCACCTGATCGTGGCGCTTTTACGCCTCGGTTTCAAGGTGGGCACCATGGATATCGATTCCCGCCAGCGCACACTCACGCGCTACATGGAAAACCGCCGCAGCACCATTACCAAGCAGGGTGTTTCGCTGCCGGAACCCAGCCATCTGGTTATTCAGCGCAGCCCGTTCAACCTGCAGGAAGAGGCCGAGCAGGACGAATCCGAGCGCTTCACCCAGGCGATGGAGCAGCAGCTGGCCGAGAACGATTTCATCATCATCGACAGCCCGGGTAACGATACATTCCTCTCCCGCCTGGCGCATTCCTACGCAGATACGGTTATTACGCCCATCAACGACAGCTTTGTGGATCTGGACGTGCTGGCGAATGTGGACGGCGCAACCCTGAAAGTGATTCGCCCCAGCATTTACAGTGAAATGGTCTGGGAACAGAAACTCCAGCGCGCCAAGCGCGATAACGGC
>WBZO01000715.1_pt2 | contig 32747 bp, 24 predicted proteins | sample 5204261 | NCBI WGS metagenome assembly WBZO01 (sample SAMN12412400, study PRJNA552823) | activated sludge metagenome | isolation source: activated sludge from anammox sidestream of wastewater treatment plant... | place: USA: North Carolina | collected 2017-09
CATGATGCCCTGACGCAAGCCGAATGCCGCCGCCCGCAACAGGACGTTGCGCTCGCGTTCGTCGCCGGAAGTGAAATATTCGTCGATCGACCAGGAAAAGGGCGAGGAGTGCAGGCGCGCGCGCTGCAACACCGGGTCGTGGCGATGCATCTGCTGATCGATATATTTGTCGAGAAATCCCTTCGGCCAGCCTGACTCGAACAGGATCGCTTCACGATCAAAGCTCTGTTCGGGCGGAGCGGCCACGAAGAGAACGAAACGTTCAAGGCCGTATTGCCCCAGAGCGTCGGCGATGATGCGCGAGGTTTCGGCGGCGGTCCGGGCGGCCTGCATCCGAACGATGACATCGAAGACGGCCGGGTCGCAGTGCAACTCGTGGGTCGTCATAAGACCTCCACGGACAAAGCGGGCACGCCCCTTTGCTTGGGGTCTTGCGGAACGAAGAATTATGCTCTCGAGGGGAAACGTCCGATACGTTGCCGCATGCTGCGCATGCTTGCGAGCCGTCTGCCACCACAAGTACGCACGAATTCGAATCGAAGCCGATTGGTTGTTTACGATAAAATTCGACCTCGCGCTGTCAATGCGATTCGTTATGGCGATAAAACAATTTGATGTTGCAGCGCACGGCCGGACGAAGCGGTGCTGCAACTCATTCGCGCTTACGATGTCGCCGGGCTGTAATGTCGTATGCTAGGAGCGCGCTCCCGCGTGCCCACTGCCCATCCGTCGCGCCGTCAGAACTCCAGAGTCGCGTAAAGATATCCGGCCAGCGCACGCCCGCTGATCCCCTTGATCAGGCCGAAGGGACCTCCGGTCTCGATCTCGCTTTCGACATAGCCGAATTCCGCCCCGAACTTGAAATCCTCGACCGGTTTCCAGATCAGGTTTGCCGCATAGCGCCGCGTGCGAACCGAGGGATGCGCACGCGGCAGTGCGATGTCGAGCGCGAGATAGCTCGCCATCACGTTCGATTCCCACTGCTCGGACCAGACGAGATGATAGGAGCCGACGACGCTCCAGCCTTCAGTGCTCACCGGCACCGGAATCGTGCTTGCCAGGCTCGACAGATCGGCGGCCGTGCCGAGATAGGGCGACGCATTGACCGCGCGGGTCGCCTGCACACTGAATTCGCTGCCCTTGGCGCCGAGCTTGCCGGGCGCCGTCAGGCCCGCCGTCACGGCCCAGCCAAGCTCCCGGTGTTCGGCCGCGCGGCCGAGAAACGTCAGCAGCGGATGGGTTCCGTCGATGCGCAGTTGGTGCACGAGCCCGGCGAGTTGGAACGAGACGTCGTCGGCCTCGTAGGCAAGGCGGGCGCTGGCCGCCGGATCGTCCGGGTAGACGGTCACGAACTTGACGGACGAAGCCTGCGTCGTCGGCAACCCGGTCTCGTAGGCGAGCGTCAGCGACCAGTCGTCGTTCAAGGTGAATTCGTAGCCCGCAAGGCCAATCGTGCGCTGCGGCGCCGACGCCGAGAACTGGAAATCGCCGTCCCAGAAATTCATCTGGCTGTCGGTATAGCCGGCGCGCACTCCGGCCCATTTCAGGGAGCCCTCGGTCAGCGTCGCCGAACCGTTGCCCGGATCGCTGGAGGTTTTCTCGTATTTGACCGCGAACGATGTCTCGAGGTCCCCGATCCCGGTCTTGCGCCTGGTATCGATCTGGAAATCCATGGTCGTGGTCTTGACCTCGGAGGCACCCGACACGCTGCCCTTGCGGGTCGTGAGGGCCGAGACGATACCGGCCTTGGCCTTCTGCTTCTGGTAGGTGGCGCCGATGCTGCCGGAGAGCTCGACGCAGGCGCCTTCGAAGGCAAAGCGCTTCCACAAGGGCGCGGGCTTTGCCGCGTCATCGTCGTCGTCATCCGCGGCGCAAACATCCGACCAGGACGGCGGCTTCGGCGTCGACTGGGCGGCGGCCGCCCCCGACCAAAGCACGACGGCGAGCGCGGCGGCGCCCGCAATCCGCAATCTCTCCCATCCGTTGCCGGCTTGACTGGACACCACGCCCTCGGATCGAGGGGCTATTGGGCCGGCGCTTCAGCGCGCCGTCAAGCGCCGGCGGCGTGCGGTCCGGAGCGCCGGCGCGGCGCGTTTCGTACGCCGTGGCGCGCCCCGCGCCTGCGCGAAGGCCTGCGCGGCCCAGCGGGCGAGCTCCTCGGGATCGTCATAGAGCCGGTCCGGCATCCGCCGGTACGACATGACGGCGCGCTTGCCGTTGCGCGCCGTGTAGCTGAACGGCTCGAGCCCCTCGGCATCGAACGCGGCCGCGTTGCCCTCGCCGGCTTTCAGATAGATCGTCTCGCCGGCGACGAGCGCGAACATCGTGCCGTCGCGATAGATTCCGGCGCCGCCGAACATGCGCCGCACGCTCACGCGCCCGAAGGATGCGAAGAGATCGATGATGTGGTCGGCGTCGATCATCGCCAGGTTGCCGCCCATCCCACAGCCGCGGTCGCCACCGGACATTTCCGGACGTGCGCGCCGGCCGCAGCCGGAAAAAGCCCGCGCCTAATGGGCGCCGGCCGCCTCGCCCTGCACGGGGGTCAATTGCACGGACTCGCCGCAACCGCAGGCGGACGTCTGGTTCGGATTGTTGAACACGAACTGCGCGGACATCTTGTCGGTCCGGTAGTCCATCTCGGTGCCGAGCAGGAACAGCACCGCCTTGGGATCGATCAGGATCTTGACGCCCTTGTCCTCGACCACCTCGTCGGTCGGGTGGATGGCCTCGGCATATTCCATCGTATAGGCCATGCCGGCGCAACCGCCGTTGCGCACGCCGACGCGCAGCCCGGCGATCGGGCGGCCGGACTGATCCATCAGATCGCGGATGCGTGAAGCCGCGGCTTCCGTCAGCCGCATCACCTGGGGTCGGGGACGTGCCGTTGCTGTTGCCATCGCCATATCAATCCTGCCGTCGCCATAAGCACGACCGGCGTGACCGCCGGAATCGCAAGCCATGCCGGGCCTCAAATGTGGGGCCGCCCGGCACGAAACTCAAGTCACCACATGTTGAGCACGACACGCGCCTCGTCCGACATGCGGCTCGGATCCCAGGGCGGATCCCACACGACGCTGACCTTGACCGGTCCGACGCCGGCGACGCTCGCCACCGCGTTCTCCACCATCATCGGCAGCTCTCCGGCGGCCGGACAATTGGGCGTGGTCAGCGTCATGTCGACATCGACCGCGCGGTCGTCCTTGATGTCGACCTTGTAGATCAGACCGAGCTCGTAGATGTCGGCGGGGATTTCCGGGTCGTAGACGGTCTTGAGCGCGGAGACGATCTCGTCGGTCATGCGCGCGATTTCGTCCTGCGTCAGGGCGGAGACAGGCTCGGCCGGCACGCCCGCCGGCGCCGTCGCCTCGGTCGTTTTCGGATCGTCGGTCATGAGAAGAAATCCTGTGCCTTGATCAGCGCCCGCGCAAGGGCGTCGACCTCGTCCTTCGTATTGTAGAGCGCAAAAGATGCGCGGCAGGTGGCGTTGACGCCGTAGCGTTTCAGAAGCGGCATCACGCAATGGGTGCCGGCCCGCACCGCGACACCCGAGCGGTCGATGATGGTGGCGATGTCGTGGGGGTGCGCGCCCTTCATCTCGAAGGAGACGATGGCGCCCTTGTCCCTCGCGGTGCCGATGATCTTCAGCGAGTTGATCTCGCGCAGCCGCTCGTGCGCATAGCGCACCAGCGCGTCCTCGTGGGCGCGGATGCGCGCCTTGCCGATCGCCCCGACATAGTCGATCGCGGCGCCGAGCCCGATCGCCGGCACGATCGGCGGCGTCCCCGCCTCGAAGCGGTGCGGCGGGTCGCCATAGGTCACGTTGTCCTCGAACACGTCGCGGATCATTTCGCCGCCGCCGTTGAAGGGCGGCATCTGCGCCAGAAGCTCGTGGCGGCCCCAGAGCGCGCCGATGCCGGAGGGGCCGTAAAGCTTGTGGCCGGTGAGGACGAAGAAGTCGCAGCCGATGTCCTGCACGTCGATATCGAGATGCACCGCGGCCTGGCTGCCGTCGACCAGCACCGGGATGCCGCGCGCATGCGCGAGCCGCACCACCTCCTTGACCGGGACGATGGTGCCGAGCGCGTTCGACATCTGCGTGATGGCGACCATCCGCGTGCGCGGCCCGAGCAGCTTCTCGAATTCCTCAATCAGGAAATTGCCGTCATTGTCGATCGGCGCCCATTTGATGACGGCGCCCTGCCGCTCGCGCAGGAAATGCCACGGCACGATATTGGAATGGTGCTCCATAATCGAGAGCACGATCTCGTCGCCGTCCTTGAGGCGCTCGCGCCCGAACGTATAGGCGACGAGATTGATCGCCTCGGTGGCGTTGCGCGTGAAGATCACCTCTTCCTTGCGCGGCGCATTGATGAAGCGCGCGACCTTCTCGCGCGCGCCCTCGTAGGCTTCGGTCGCGGCATTGGCGAGATAATGCAGGCCGCGATGGACATTGGCGTATTCGTGCGTATAGGCGTGCTGGATGCGGTCGAGCACGGCCTGCGGCTTCTGCGCCGAGGCCGCGTTGTCGAGATAGACCAGCGGCTTGCCGTAGACCTGCAGCGCCAGCGCGGGGAAGTCCGCGCGGATGCGGGCAACGTCGTAGGAACCGTCCACCGCTGTCAGCATCTCACCCCCGCGCCGCCAGCCAGCCGGAAGCCATCAGCATCAACGCCTCCCGCACCACCTCGTTTGCCACGCCGTCGGCCGCCTCGCCGACGAACGCCTCGATCATCAGCGCCTCGGCCTGCTTCTGCGGAATGCCGCGCGCCTTCAGATAGAACAGCAATTCCTCGTCGAGCGCGCCCGCGGTCGCGCCATGGCCGCACACCACGTCGTCGGCGAAGATCTCAAGCTCCGGCTTGGCGTCGGCCTCCGCGCTTTCCGACAGCAGCAGGGCATGCGCCGCCATCTTGCCGTCGGTCTTCTGGGCGTGCTGGCGCACGACGATCTTGCCCTGGAACACCGAGCGCGCGTCGTCGTCGACCACCGACTTGAAGACTTCGCGGCTCGTGCAATGCGGTACGGCATGGTCGACGACGAGCGTGTTGTCGGCATGCTGGTTTCCACGCAGCAGCGAGGCACCGCCGATGCAGGCCTCGGTATTGCGTCCGTTGAGCGCAAGCGCAAGCTGGTTGCGCACGACCGCACCGCCGATCGTGAACGCGAAGGTGTTGAACGCGACCTCCGCGCCCGCCGCCGCCATCAGCGTGCCGACATGCAGCCCACGGCTGCCCTCGCGCACGATCTTGATGTGGTCGAAGCGCGCCTTGTCGCCGGCCGCCACCTGCACGACGCTGTTGATCTGGTAGGCGACGTCCGCGGTGCCTTCGTGGGTCTCGATCAGCGTTATCTGCGCGCCGTCGCCGATCTCGACCAGCGAGCGCGCGAAGACAGCGCATGGCGACGCCGCGGTCACCACCGAAACGACATGCAGCGGGCGCTCGATGCGCGCGCCCGGAGCGACCGCGATCACCGCGCCGTCGCCCATGAAAGCGGTGTTGAGCGACACCGCCATGTCCTCGTCGAGCGCACCGGCCGCGCCCGGCAGGGACAGGGCCGCCCCCTCTCCGCGCGCCAGCCGCTCGGCAAACGAGCCAACGGTCAGCCCCTGTTCGAGGCCGGCGAGATCGGAAAGCTCGGGCATGAACACCCCGTTCACCAGCACGATGCGCCGCGCCCCGGCCTCGGCGAGGAAGCGGCCGGCGTCCTTGGCGCGCGCACGGTCACGTGCGTCGGGCGGCGGGGCAAGCGGCACGGCCTCGCGCATCAACGCGCGCAGGTCGGTGTATTTCCATTCCTCGACCCGGCGATGCGGCAGCCCGCGCGCCTCGAAGCGTGCGAAGGCGGCCTCGCGCAGGGCTGCGACCGCGGACGGCTTTGCCAGCCGGTCCTTCAGGCCGGCAAACGCGTCCGCGAAGCCCTGCTCGGCCGCCGTCTTCACCTGGCGGATCTCGACGTTCATCTCAGGCCGCCTCGCTCTGGTATTGCGCATAGCCGGAGGCTTCCAGCTCCAGCGCGAGCTCCTTGCCGCCGGTCTTGACGATGCGCCCGCGCGAGAGGACGTGCACGACGTCCGGCACGATGTAATCGAGCAGCCGCTGATAGTGCGTGATCACGATGAAGGCGCGCTCGGGCGAGCGCAGGCGGTTGACGCCCTCCGAGACGATCTTGAGCGCGTCGATATCGAGGCCGGAATCGGTCTCGTCGAGCACAGCCAGGCGCGGCTCCAGCATCGCCATCTGCAGGATCTCGTTGCGCTTCTTCTCGCCGCCGGAGAATCCGACATTGACCGGACGGCGCAGCATGTCCTGGTTGATTTCGAGCTTGGCGGCGGCGTCGCGCACGCGCTTGAGGAATTCCGGCGTGCTCAGTTCGCCCTCGCCGCGCGCCTTGCGCTGGGCGTTGAGCGCCGTGCGCAGGAAGGTCATGGTCGCGACGCCTGGAATCTCGATCGGATACTGGAAGGCGAGGAAGAGGCCCCTGGCCGCCCGCTCGTCGGGCTCCATCCCGAGCACGCTCTCGCCGTTGAAGAGGATGTCGCCGTCGGTGATCTCGTAATCATCCTTGCCCGCCAGCACGTAGGCGAGCGTGGACTTGCCCGATCCGTTCGGGCCCATGATGGCGTGCACCTTGCCCTTCTCGATCGCTAGATCGAGGCCGTTCAGGATTTTCTTGCCGTCGATCTCGACGTGCAGATTCTTGATTTCAAGCAGCATGACAGGTCCCAGCTATTGGCCAATGGCGGAAATTTCGTCGATCAGTTCGGCAAGCGTGCGCTCGGCGCCGCCGCCGGAATCGATCACGTTGGTGGACGGCACGGCGACGTTCTCGGTCACCCGGAAACGGTCGGGACCGGCCCGCCGCACCAGCAGGAAACGCGTTCCGCCCTTGATGATGAGGTCGTCGTTCTCGCGGAACACCTGGAGATCGGGAAAGCTGCGCGCGACGCAATCGACGAGCTCGCCGGCCGGCTTGTTCTGGCCAAGGCAGGCGGCGGCGTGCGCATGAAGCGCTTGACGATCGATGCTCATCCGACGCTCCCTTCCAGCGAGATGGAGATCAGTTTCTGCGCCTCGACGGCGAACTCCATCGGCAGTTGCTGCAGTACGTCCTTGACGAAGCCGTTGACCACGAGCGCGGTCGCCTCCTCCGCCGACAGGCCGCGCTGGCGGCAATAGAACAGCATGTCCTCGGAAATCTTCGAGGTGGTCGCCTCGTGCTCGAACACCGCCGAGGAATTCTTCGCCTCAAGATAGGGCACGGTGTGCGCGCCGCACTGGTCGCCGACCAGAAGCGAGTCGCAGTTCGTGAAATTGCGCGCACCGGTCGCCTTGCGGTGGGCGGAGACGAGGCCGCGATAGGTGTTCTGCGAGCGTCCCGCCGAGATGCCCTTGGAGATGATCCGGCTCGTCGTGTTCTTGCCGAGATGGATCATCTTGGTGCCGGAATCGACCTGCTGGTATCCGTTCGAAATCGCGATCGAATAGAACTCGCCGCGCGAGCCCTCGCCGCGCAGGATGCAGCTCGGATATTTCCAGGTGATGGCGGAGCCGGTCTCCACCTGCGTCCAGGAAATCTTGGCGCGCGCGCCACGGCAATCGCCGCGCTTGGTGACGAAATTAAAGACACCACCCCGGCCTTCGGCGTCGCCCGGGTACCAGTTCTGCACCGTCGAATACTTGATCTCGGCGTCGTCAAGCGCGATCAGTTCGACGACGGCGGCGTGAAGCTGGTTCTCGTCGCGCTGCGGGGCGGTGCAGCCCTCCAGATAGCTCACATAGGAGCCCCTGTCGGCGATGATCAGCGTGCGCTCGAACTGGCCGGTATTCTTCTCGTTGATGCGGAAATAAGTCGACAGCTCCATCGGGCAGCGCACGCCCGGCGGCACATAGACGAAGGAGCCGTCGGAGAACACCGCCGAATTGAGCGTGGCGTAGAAGTTGTCAGTCACCGGCACGACGGTGCCGATGTATTTGCGCACCAGCTCGGGATGCTCGCGCAACGCCTCCGAGATCGGCATGAAGATCACACCGGCCTTCTTCAGCTCTTCCTTGAAGGTCGTGGCGACCGACACCGAATCGAACACCGCGTCGACCGCCACCTTCGAGGGCACGGAGCCGTCCTCGCGCACGACGCCGGCGAGGATTTCCTGCTCGCGCAGCGGAATGCCGAGCTTCTCGTAGGTGCGCAGGATTTCAGGATCGACTTCGTCGAGCGACTTCGGCGCCTTGAACTTCTTCGGCGCGGCGTAATAATAGATGTCTTGGAAGTCGATCTTCGGATACGACACGCGCGCCCAGGTCGGCTCGCGCATGGTCAGCCAGCGCCGGTAGGCGTCGAGCCGCCACTCGAGCATCCATTGCGGCTCGTTTTTCTTTCCCGAGATAAAGCGGACGATATCTTCGGACAGACCCTTGGGGGACTTTTCGGATTCGATCTGCGTCTCGAATCCGTACTTGTATTGATCCACGTCGATACGGCGAACCTGTTCGACGGTTTCCTGTACTGCCGGCATTTGTCCCTCTCCTCACGGTTTCAAGGACCGCGGGTTGGATTGATTGTCGGTTATGGTCGTTCAGTCTCCTGCGCGATCACTCCGCTGATGGTTCAGGCGGCAAGGCCCGTTCGCTCCTTAACTAATGATTTCGATAGCTTTTTCCAAGCGGCGAGGAATTGATCTATTTCGGCCGGCGTGCTGGTGGCGCCGAGGCTGACCCGCACCGCGCCCTGCGCCAGCGCCGGCGGAACGCCCATTGCGGCCAGAACATGGGAGGGTTGCACCCGGCCGGACGAACAGGCCGCGCCCGCGGAGACGGCGATGCCGTCGAGATCGAAGGCGATGACGGCGGTTTCGGCCTTCATGCCGGGAGCGGAGAAACAGACCATATTGGGCAGCCGAACCGAAAATCACCACTTCCGGCGCGGCGGCGCGCAGGCCCGCTTCCAGCCGCTCGCGCAGGGCGCCGAGCAGGGCCACCTCCTCGGCAAAAGACTGTTGCACCGCCTCGGCGGCGGCGCCGAAACCGGCGATGCCGGGAACATTCTCGGTTCCCCCGCGCAGGCCGCGTTCCTGGCCGCCGGCGGCGATCATCGGCACGGCGATATGTAGGCCGGGCCGGCGCACGAGGGCGCCGACGCCCTTCGGTCCGCCGATCTTGTGCGCCGAGAGCGACATCATGTCCGCGCCGAGCGCCGAAAGATTCACCCCGATCCGGCCGGGCCCCTGCACCGCGTCCACATGGAGAAGGCCATCCGCCTCGTGCACGATGGCGGCGATGTCGCGGATCGGCTGCACGACGCCGGTCTCGTTATTGGCGAGCATGACCGAGACGAGCGGGCGCGCGCTCTGGCGCAGGAGCCGCCGCAGGGCTTCGCAATCGACGAAGCCGGATTCGGTGACGGGAATGACCTCGATGGCGTCGGCCGGAAACCGTCCACCCTTGAGGACCGAGACATGCTCGATAGCCGAGACCAGGAGCCGGTCGCGCGGCACGCGGGCGCCCGCGATTTCGAGCGCGGGATGCAGCGCCAGTGCGTTGGCCTCGGTCGCGCCCGAGGTGAAGGTGACCCCGGCGGCCTCGGCGCCGGTGAGGCGGGCCACCTTTTCGCGGGCGTCCTCGATCAGATGGCGCGCGCGGCGGCCCTCGGCATGGACGGAGGACGGGTTGCCGACCATCTCGAGCGCGGCGACGACAGCCGCGCGCGCCTGCGGCCGCAGGGGCGCCGTCGCGTTCCAGTCGAGATAGGCGCGTTGCGCCATACTTACCTCGTTACCATTGGCAGGCCGCGGCCTGCCGCTCCTTTAAATCAACCTACCCGATCCCACGACGCGAGACTTGCTTTTTGCCCCTGCGCTCATGGTAGAAAGCCGCTATCATGCTTGTTGGGCCCATGCGCACCGTTCCCGGCCATTCAGGCGCCACCGAAATTTAGAATGGTTCTAAATAGTTACGTGTGTCCGGTGGTCCCGTCAAGCGCATGCCTGACCCGACGGTGCCGCAGGCGCGCAGCCACCCGACACCGCTGAGGTCAAATCACCCGAATGCCCGAGGTTATTTTCACCGGTCCTGCCGGACGGATCGAGGGTCGCTATCATCCTGCCGCGCAGAAGAATGCGCCGCTGGCCATCGTGCTGCATCCGCACCCGCAGTTCGGCGGCACGATGAACCACCAGATCGTCTACCAGCTCTATTATGCATTCGTGCACCGCAACTTCACGGTCGTGCGCTTCAACTTCCGCGGCGTCGGACGCAGCCAGGGCAATTTCGACCACGGCACCGGCGAATTGTCGGACGCCGCCTCCGCGCTCGACTGGGCGCAGTCGATCAACCCGGAAGCGCGCTCGTGCTGGATCGCCGGATTTTCGTTCGGCGCCTGGATCGGCATGCAGCTTCTGATGCGCCGGCCGGAGATCGAGGGATTCATCTCGGTCGCCCCACCCGCCAATCTCTACGACTTCTCGTTTCTCGCCCCCTGCCCGTCGTCTGGCCTGATCGTGCACGGCGACAAGGATGCGGTCGTCCCGCACAAGGACGTGACCGGCCTCGTCGACAAGCTGAAGACGCAGAAGGGAATCGTGATCGAGCAGAAGGTCATTCCCGGCGCCAACCATTTCTTCGACGGCAAGATCGAGCCGCTGATGCAGACGGTCAACGCCTATCTCGACAAGCGGCTGAAGACCGACCGCAAGACCAGCGCCGCCTAGGCATCAGCGGGCGGCGGCGGTGGCCAGACGCACCATGCTGCTGCTGATCGCCGCGCTCGCCGCCCTCCTGATCGCCGCCTACGGCGCCTATCATTATTCCGTCGTCGTCCCCGGCCGCTCGCATGCCGGCGCGTTGCCGCCGCTGACGCCGGAAGAGGCGGCGCTGTCGCAGCGCCTGCGCCGCCACATCGAGGCGATCGGCGCACGCGAGCACAATCTCGACCATTACGACGCGCTGGAGGATACCGCGCGCTATATCGAGCGGACGCTCGCCGGTTACGGGTTCGAGCCGGGACGGCAGGTCTATCGCGCGCGCGGCCGGGACGTACGCAACATCGACGTCGTGTTCGCGCCCGCAGGAACCGATCCCGAGACGATCGTGATCGGCGCCCATTACGACAGCGCGCGCGGCACGCCCGGCGCCAACGACAATGCGACCGGCACGGCGGCGGTGATCGAGCTTGCGCGCCTGCTCGCCGATCTGAAGACCGGCGCGCCCAGGCGTTTGCGCTTCGTGCTGTTCGTCAACGAGGAGCGGCCCTATTTCGCGACCGAGGAGATGGGCAGCCTGCATTATGCGCGCATGCTGTCCGAGCGCGGCGAGCGCGTGACCACCATGTATTCGCTGGAGACGCTTGGCTACTTTTCGAGCGCGCCGGGCACGCAACGCTATCCCGCGCCGTTCGGCATGATCTTCGCCGACCGCGGCGATTTCGTTGCTTTCGTCGGCATGCTCAATTCGCGCCCGCTGCTGCAGGACACGATGCGCTCGTTCCGCTCCCACACCGCGTTCCCGAGCATCGGCGGGGTCGCGCCCGGCCTGATCCCCGGCATCGGCTGGTCGGATCACTGGGCGTTCGCTCGCTACGGCTATCAGGCGCTGATGGTCACCGACACCGCGCCGTTCCGTTATCCGCACTATCACCGCCCGACCGATACGCCCGACAAGGTCGATACCGACTCGCTTGCCCGCATCGTCAAGGGGATGGAACGCGTCGTGCGCGACCGCATGCGCTGACCGTTCAGGGCGCAATCACGATCCCGCCGGTCATCGCCGTAGGCACGCCCGTCGTGGTCGGGAACGTGATCGGCAGCCCGCGCAGCGTGCGCACCGCCATGAAGGCGAAGGCCTGCGCTTCCAGCGCGTCGGCGTTCCAGCCGACCGCATCGGCCGTCTCGACACTTGCCGGCGCAAGACGGGCGGCAAGCATGCGCATCAGCGTGGCGTTGTGGATGCCGCCGCCGGCCACGACCCAGGTGCGCGGCGGCGCGGGCAGATGCGGCACGATGGCCGCGATCGACGCTGCGGTGATGGCGGTCAGGGTCGCGGCGCCGTCTTCCATGGTGCAGGCGTCGAGGCCGGCCTCACGCGCGACCCAGGCGCGGAAATCGTTGCGGTCGAGCGACTTCGGCGGCGGCATCCTGAAGAAGGGATGCGCCAGCACGCGCGCGACCGCCTCCTGATCGACGCGGCCGCGGGCCGCATACGCACCGGCGGGATCGCGCCCTTCTCCGTTGCGCTCGCGCATGAAGTCGTCGATCAGCGCGTTGCCGGGGCCGGTGTCGCAGGCATAGGGATCGGGCACGCCGTCGAGGAAGGTGACGTTCGCGACCCCGCCGACATTGAGCACCGCGATCGGGTGCGGGCGGTCGAGCACGCGCGCGAGCGCGCGATGATAGACCGGCACGAGCGGCGCGCCCTGCCCTCCCGCGGCGACGTCGGCCGCGCGGAAATCACAGACGACCCGGATCCCGAGCGCGCGCGCGAGCACGGCACCGTCGCCGATCTGCACCGTCAGCCGGCGCTCCGGCCGGTGCAGGATGGTCTGGCCATGAAACCCGACGACGTCGATCGTGCCTGCGTCGAGCCCGTTGGCGGCGAGGAAAGCGCGCACCGCCTGCGCGTGCAGCCGCGTCGTCAGCGCCTCGGCCTGCGCGACCGGCCCCGGACGCGCGCTGCGCTCGGCAAGGTCCTGCGCCGCCGCAATCGCGGTCCGCAGAAGAGCGGCCTCGGCGTCGGTGTAGGCATAGGTCGCGGCCGGCCCGAAGCGGGAAACCGTCTCCCCGTCGCTCTCGATCAGGGCGACGTCGATGCCGTCCATCGACGTGCCGCTCATCAGCCCGATCGCGCGCACCGGCCCTGCCCCCGCAGTTTGAATCCCGCGCCGAACCTGATACACCACCGCCGCCACCGTGGCGACAAGGCAACGCAATGAGCGTCTACAAATCAGATTTCCTGCGCACGCTCTCCGAGCGTGGCTTCATCCACCAGGTTTCCGAGCCGGAGGCGCTCGATGCCCTTGCCGCGTCTTCGCGCATCACTGCCTATATCGGCTACGACTGCACGGCGCCTTCGCTCCATGTCGGCCACCTGCTGCCGACGATGATGTTGTACTGGATGCAGCAGACCGGCCATCGCCCGATTGCGCTCATGGGCGGGGGCACGACGCGCGTCGGCGATCCCTCCGGCAAGGACGAAAGCCGCAAGCTGCTCACCGACGCGATCATCAACGAGAACCTGCGCAGCATCCGCGCGACGTTCTCGAAATTCCTCACCTTCGGCGACGGCCCCGGCGACGCCGTCATGGCCAACAATGCCGACTGGCTGAACACGCTCAATTATGTCGACTTCCTGCGCGATGTCGGCCGGCATTTCTCGGTCAACCGCATGCTGTCGTTCGATTCGGTCAAGCTGCGGCTGGAGCGGCAGCACGAACTGTCGTTCCTCGAATTCAACTACATGATCCTGCAGGCCTACGACTTCGTCGAGCTGCACAAGCGCTACGGCTGCATCCTGCAGATGGGCGGCTCCGACCAGTGGGGCAACATCGTCAACGGCATCGATCTCGGCCGCCGGCTGATGAACGCACAGTTGTTCGCGCTCACCTCGCCACTGATCACGACCGCCTCGGGCGCCAAGATGGGAAAGACCGCCGCCGGCGCGGTGTGGCTCAATGCCGACCTGGTGAGCCCCTACGATTACTGGCAATACTGGCGCAACACCGAGGACGGCGACGTCGAGCGCTTCCTGAAGCTGTTCACCGTGCTGCCGCTCGACGAGATCGGGCGGCTGGCGGCGCTGCAGGGCCAGGAAATCAACGAAGCCAAGAAGACGCTCGCGACGGAAGCGACCGCGCTCCTGCACGGCCGCGCGGCGGCGCAGGAGGCCGCCGAAACCGCCCGCCGCACCTTCGAGGAAGGCGAACTCGCCGAAACGCTGCCGACCTTCGAAATTCCGCGCGCGGAGCTGGAAAAGGGTCTCGGCGTGCTGAGCGCGAACGTGCACGTCCAGTTCGTGCCATCGACCAGCGAAGCGCGCCGGCAGGTCAAGGGCGGCGGCCTGAAGGTCAACGATGTGACCGTGACCGATGAGAGGATGGTGCTCACCCCGAAGGATCTCACCCCCGAAGGCGTGATCAAGCTCTCGCTCGGCAAGAAGCGCCACGCGCTCCTCAAGCCGGTCTGATCAGCGCGCCGGTTCCGCGCGCGAGGTGAGGTTCGGATCCGGCGGCTGCGTGCCGGTATTGACGTTCGGGAATTCGAAGAACTTCCGCAGCAGGCCCGGCGCGATCGCCGAGATCGGGTTGACGCGCAGCACCGGCGCATTGGGCGCGCCCGACACTTCGTAGGTGATGCCGAGCAGGCCCTCGTTGCTGCCGCCGAGGAACAGGCCGACGATCGGAATCTGCCCGAAGGCGTTGTTGAGCCCGTAGAGCGGCACGAACGTGCCGCGCAGACGCACATCGTTGCGCGCAAAGTCGATCAGGCCGTCCATAGTCGCCCCGATGGCCGGTCCGCGCACGATGCCCTCGCGGATGGCGAGCTTGCCGGGCGTGCGGGTGAATTCCACGCGCAGGCGCGTGAAGGCAACGCCCTTGCCGCCCGCATTGGCCGCGCCGGCGACGCGGTCGAGATTGGGTTCGCCCTTGATGGCGAAGTCGCGGATGTTGAGCAGCCCCTCCTGCGGCGCCTGGTCGGCGGTCGGCGGGTCGATCGCCACCCACATCTGGCCGCCATTCATGCGCGCGTAATTGTCGGTGAAGCGGAACAGCGCGCCGGCGTCGTCGGTCTCGAAATACAGGACCTGGCGGCCGCGCGCGGCGCCGCGCAGTTCGCCCGTCAACTGGGTGTCGCGCCCGATCTTGGAGGCGAACGAGAGCGTGCGGATCTGGCCCGCGCGGCGCGACATCTTGAAATCGACCCCGCGCAGCGCCTCGCCGTTATGGCCGGCGACCGCGCCCAGCTTGACGTCGATGTCGAGGTCGCCGAACTGCTTCTTCGGCTTGTGGTCGCCGGACTGGCCGAACACCGACTTGATGAAACTGCGTCCGTCATAGACGTCGCCGCGCATCGACAGGCGCAACGCGCCGTCGCTGCCGCGTTCGGCGCGCAGCGACGCCTTGTCGCCGTCGGACAGCGCAAAGACCGGGAAATTCGCCGCGACAAGGTCGCCGTTGGCATCGAGCTCCGCCTGCCCCTTCACGTTCGCGCCCGACCCGTCGATGACGACGTTCTCGAAGCTCGTCGTCTTGTCCTTGTGGACGACCATGAAGGCGATGCGGTTGGGCTTGCCCGGCGGCTTGCCCCAGCCCGGCAGGAGATTGTCGATCGCGGCCGGCGTCAGGTCGGCTTCGACATTGAACCGCGAGTCGCGGTCGTTGACGACGCGCCCGGCGAGCCGCACCGGCACCGGGCCGGCGAGCGCGGGACCGACGTCGAAGCCGAAACGCGAACGCGCGGCATCGTCGAGCGTCATCTGCAGGCGCACCTCGGTGTCGGGCTGATCGCGCAGCTTGCGATAATCGAGCACCGCCGGCGTGCCGTTGAGCCGAACGTCACCCTTGATCTGGAAACCCTGGGCGTTGGCCGAGACCTTCAGAAGCTGCGCCTCGACCTTCTGGTTGAGCATCATGCGCTCGGCGACGAAATTCGTCACGTCGATGCCGATATTGTAATTGATCGAGCCCTTGGGCGGGTCGCGCGTGATCGGCAGGCCGACCGAGATCTGGCCGACGACGCTGCCGCGGCTGGTCGCCGGATCGAGCGGCGCATTCGAGGCCTCGCGCAGCCGGTCGAGCGCGACCAGCTCGGCGGCGGCCGCCACCGGCCCCTCGATCCTGAACTGGGCGCGCGCCGGCGGCGCCTTGGGATGGGTGTCGGGCACCTCGAACGTGCCGTTGGTGATCGTCAGCTTGCGTCCGGATTCAAGTTCCACCGTGCCGCGCCCGACGCTGATCACGACATGGCGGCCCTTGATGCGCGTGGTCAGGTCGGCGTCGCGGATCGGCGGCAGGCCGTCGACCGGACGCAGCACCGCCTTGGCGACATCGATCTCCACCGACAGCCCGTCGCTCGGGATCGGCGGGCCGTCCTCCTTCAGCGTGTCGATCGGCGCATTGGCGGCAAGCTCCATGCGCGCGATCTCGCCCTCATGGATGTTGGCGAGCACCCAGTTGCGGACTTTGGAGGCGACGAAGACCGGCCAGATGCGTTTGGCGAGCGCGCCTTTCATCGGCGTGCCGGCGAGACCGCCGGAAATCACCGGCTCGCCGGAGGAGATATCGAGCGTTCCTGACATCGCCAGATTGACGCCGCCGCCGGCGATCTCGCCCTGCGACAGGGCGATGCGTCCGCTCGCATAATCGAAGGTGCCGCGCATCAGGATGCGGTTGAGCACAAGCGCGCTTTCGCCCGGCTCGCGCGCGCCGAGCACGATGGAGCCGCCGGTGGCGGTGAAGCGCCACGGCCCGCCAGCCTCGACCGGCGCGTCGAACTGGCTCATCATCGTGACGCGGTTGTTCCCGGCGGCAACCTTGAACGGCGCGATCAGCGTGCGCCGCGTCTGATCCCAGTCGAGCGAGACTTCGGCGCTGTCGAGACGGAACGAGCCGTCCGGATTGTTCGGGTTGCCGATCATGCCGGGTTCGGCGAACAGCCGGCCCTCGATCGTGACCGGCCGGAAGTCAGGACCGATCTCCGCGCGCACCGCGCCGGAGATCGGAACATCGGCCTGGAACTGGCCCTCGTCGAGACGCATGGCGAGCAGGAGATCGCGGGCAGAGACCTTGCGCGCCTCGACCTGAAGCAGGCGCCGCTCGTTGCCGAGCGGCACCACCGCCGCCGTCATCTTCCAGGGGCGGTCCTCGTTTTCCGAGCCGAGGCTGAGCACCACGCCGCCGCGCGGCAGCCGGTTGAGGCTGAAGCTGATGTGCTCGAAGGTCCAGGTCTTGCCGTTGCGCTGGTCGTCGACGGTCAGGCTGCCGTCCTTGAGACCGACTTCGCCGAGAATCTCGCTGTCGGAATCGAGCCGCGCGGTGCCGTCGATCCATCGCATCAGCGCGGAGAAATTCTCGCCCCCGGTCGGCAGCCGCATCGGCGGCATGGAGGCCGGGGAATTGTCCGGCGCCGGCACCGGCACGGCCGCGCCCTGCGCGGGGCGCACGATGGTCGGCGTGATCGCGATCGGACGGCGGTCGGCGCCGGTGGAGATCGTAACCTGTCCGTCGTCCTCGATGCGCATGGCAAGCTCGGCGCCCACCAGGCTCACGCGCTTGGCGCGGAGTTCGCCGGTCAGCAAGGCGACGACGGACACCGCGACTTCCGCTTTCGGCGCGCTCGCGATCACCGCGCCGTCGGCGTCGCGGATCAGCATGTCGCGGATGCGCACCGCCGCGCGGCCCTGATTGTCGCGCTCGATCTGCGTGCCGCCGATTTCGACGCGATGCCGGCTGCCGATCGTGTGTTCGATGGCGGACGCGAGGATGGGCGTGGCGAAGTCGAGCGACAGCGGCCCCGCCGACAGCCGCCACCACAGGCCGCCCGCGCCGAGCGCTGCCAGCAGCAGAAGACCGGTCACCGCCATGAGCGTGCGGCGGACGACGCGATGACGCACGATAACGGACAGCCGCCGCAGCCATCGCCGCGGCGCCCCCTGCACGGGCCGGCCGCTGCAATGCTCCCGGAAGCTTTGCTCCAGGTCATGCAGCGCGGCCAGCCGCGGCGTGCGAAATCTGTCGGTCATGCCCGGTCGGACGTCCCCTTGTCCGGCACCAGACCCCGATCCGGTCCCGAGCCCTTGTCCGGCGCGTAAGGCGCGGCACAATGGCGGGCCGAAAGCACGGCCTGATCAAGACATAGGCCCGGAGCCTGGGAGCGTCCCCGGGCCATTTCCCCCCACCCAAACGCAACTGTCAGATTGATCTGCGGAAAACGACGAAAGGAAGGCATATGACACCCTCGGAAGGGGATCGTGCCCCCGCATTCAGCCTGCCCCGGGACGGGGGCGGCAAAGTCTCCCTCGCCGGCTTTCGCGGACGCAAGCTGGTCCTGTTCTTTTTTCCAAAGGCGAATACCGGGGGCTGCACCCGCGAGGCGCAGGATTTCTCCTGCCTGGCCGCGACATTCTCCAGAAACGGCACGGAAATTCTGGGCGTCTCGGCCGATCCGGTGCCCCGGCAGGAGGCGTTCAAGAAAAAACACAAGCTCGCCGTGGCCCTTGCCTCGGACGAGACCCATGAGACGCTCGCCGCCTACGGCGTCTGGGCCAAAAAATCGATGTACGGGCGCACCTTCATGGGCATCGTGCGCACGACCTTCCTGATCGACCCCAGGGGCCGGATCGCGCGCATCTGGCCGCGGGTGAAGGTGCCCGGTCATGCCGAGGAGGTGCTCGCGGCGGCCCGGAGCCTCAAGGCGGACTGAGCCCGGGGGCATGACATCAAGGCCTCTTCCTTCCTCGACAGCGGACCCCAGTAGCCAAAGATTTGCAGAAAATTAACCATGGCCCGCTCAAATCCTACGACAGGCGTCGGGCCGCTTTCCTGCGGAGAACCGGCGGGGAGCGTTGATGTCGTACCGCTACGGTTCACCCGAACACCGCCGCGATTCTGGCCGCTTTGTCGACACCCGCGGACATGATCACCCGCGAGCGGCCCACCCGCACCCGGCCGCGCCGTCGCACCCCCATCCCGCCAAGCCTACCAAGCCCGGGCGGCGGTTTCGCGCCGCCGACTACACGCTGACCCATGGCGGCCATCAGATCCGGCTCGGGCCGGTCGCCTTCTGGATCGTCGTCGGCACGCTCGTGATCATGGCCGGCTGGTCGGTCGTGACCGGGACCTATTTCGCCTTCCATGACGACGTGATCAAACGCCTGATCGCGCGCCAGGCCGAGATGCAATTCGCCTACGAGGACCGGATCGCCGAGCTGCGCGCCCAGGTGGACCGCATCACCAGCCGGCAGCTTCTCGACCAGGAACAGTTCGAGCAGAAGCTCGACCTGATCGCGCGCAAGCAGGCGGCGCTGGAATCGCGCACCACGGCGCTGACCGCAATGGGCGCCGATCCGGTCACGACCGGATCGGTCAAGCCGGCCGGCCGCGAGCCCGCCCGCGGCGGCATACCCAAGCCTTCCCCGATCAGCGACACGATCATCTTCTCCGCGCCGCCCGACCGCGAGGCGCGCCTGCAATCGCGCGAAGCGCCGTTCTCCCTCGCAGCCCTCGCCACGCGCCGTCCGCGCAGCGGCGTCGAGGCCGCCCTGATCCGCATGCAGCAGGCGCTGGAGCGCGTGGACGCCCAGCAGACCGCGGCCCTCGGCGCGATCGAAGAGCAGTTCGACACCAAAGCGCGCCGCATGCGCGGCGTCTTCTCCGACCTCGGCATCGATCCCGGCAAGCCTCCCGCCCCCTCGCCCGCCGACCGCGCCCGTCTTGCGCAGGCGACCGGCGGTCCGTTCGTGCCGGCGCCCGTCCGCGGCGACGGCAGCAACTTCGAGCGCCAGATCTACCGCATCAACCTCGCGCGCACGCATGTCGAGCACCTGACGCGCCGGCTCAACACGGTGCCGGTGCGCAAGCCGGTGTTCGGCGAGATCGACATGAGCTCGCCGTTCGGCATGCGCATGGATCCCTTCGTCAGGGGGCCCGCGATCCATACCGGCCTCGACATGCGCGGCGACACCGGCGATCCGGTGCGCGCGACCGCAAACGGCACGGTGACGGTCGCCGGCGTCAATGGCGGCTACGGCAAGATGGTCGAGATCAACCATGGCGGCGACCTGACGACGCGCTACGGCCACCTGTCGGCGATCGACGTGCAGGTCGGCCAGACCGTGCGCGCCGGCCAGATCATCGGGCGCATCGGCTCGACCGGGCGTTCCACCGGGCCGCATCTGCATTACGAGACGCGGATCAACGGCGATGCGGTCGATCCGGCCAAGTTCCTGCGTGCGGGGATCCGCCTCGGCGCGAGCTGATCCCTAAGACCCGCGCCCCGAGGGGAGCCGGCCAATCGATTTCCATATTCAGACGTCTCCCGATTTGATCCAATAGCCGGATTCGCCGTGGCCACGGGGGCATTGCAGTGCTGCAAGTCATCGAAAACTCCGCCGACAAGTTCATCGCCGAAGTCCGCACCTGGATCATCTCCTCCACGCGCTACATGCTCGACAGGACGACGCGCCGCGCACGCTTCGAACGCAAGGCGTTCGGGATTTCCTACAAACCGGTCGACGTCGCGTTCGACGACATTGCCGGGCTCGACATGGTGACCATGCGCTCGCGCGGGCAGCGCACCCACAGCATCGTCCTGCGGCTGAAGTCGGGAAAGCGGCACTGGATGTCCGGCGACGCAGCCGACAACACGGCCGGCCTCGCGCGCCAGCTGCGCGAATTCGTCGGGCTTCCCGAGCCGACGGCGGGCGAGGCCGCGCAGGCGGTCTCCAAGCCGATGCGCTGGATGATGCGGGGCCTGCAGATCGCGGGCGTGATCGTTGCCGGCCTCATCATCCTCGGCAAGTTCACAAGCAGCGGGAAACTGCCCGATTGCGACGCCAAGGAAGCGACCGACGCCGTCAAGGAGATCTATGAGGAACGCGCTAAGAAACCGGTCGCCCTAAGCGGCGTGAAGACCGTCGCCAAGTCCGACGACCAGCGGCGCTGCATCGTCACGATCGCGATCAATGGCGACACCGCGACCACCGGATATCGCGTCTACTGGCAAGACAAGAAGGTCATGGTTCGCCCGACCGGCCTCGTCGGCACGGGCGTGATCGAGCCGGACCGGCTCGGGCGGGTGCTCGCCGCCGAGCAGGCATTCAACCGGATCGCCAACGCCTCCGTCAGCGGCCTGCCGCCGCGCCTGACCGACGGCAGCACCGCCGCGCTGTTGGGCGCGATCTTCGACGCCCCGCAACCGCCGGCGCCGCTCGCCTATGCGGAGATCGACAAGACGATCGACTGGTTCAACCGCGGCGACGCGATCGGCGGGCGCTATGTGAACGCAGGCCTGCGGCCGGCGGACGTCGAGCAGAACCCGGTCAGCGAAGCGACGCAAAAGCGCATGCAGCAGAACGTCGTGACCTATGCCGCGGAGTTCGGGCGCTATGTCGATTTCCAGATGAAAATCCTTCGTGTGATCGCGGAGGCGCAGCTTGCGCATCTGGCGACCGGCGCGCCGGAAACCGCAGACTCGGAGGCCTTCAAGGCAAAGGTGAACGACATCCGCGAGACGTTCGCGCAGACGATCGGCAGCAACGTCATCGCGATGACCTATGAGGGCATCAGCGACCAGCATCGCGCCGAACGGCTCGCGGTGCTCGCCCAGGTCGCGCCGACGGCGGCGCGCTTTCTCACCCCCGAGCAGGCGAAGGCCCTGCGCGAGCAGGCGTTGGGCACGCTGCCTTACTTCCGCAGTCCACAGATACAGGCAAACGTCAAATCGGCCATCGACACGATCGCAAAGCCATAACGGCGTCGCGGCCGGCGCGAAACATTCCTTGATCGCCGCGCCTTCGACATGCCCTTGACACGGCACGCCCGCTCGAACACGCTTGCGTCGTCACTGCTCAAGCGCGGAGGTCAGAATGGAACCACCGACGCAGGTTCCCGCAAGGATCGTTGCGGCAATCGTCCGGGCTTCGACGTAGCGGGAAAACGACGCGGAACGCGTTCCGGGAGCGGCCGGCCGGCGCGGCATCAGTGAGGCATCGCGCCAATTCGGCGCTCCCGGAATGACGTCGCCCGTGCCGTTCGCGGAATGATATTCACGGAATGATGGCGTGCGCAGAGTGATGTTGCTCGCGGAGTGGTGTTGGTGGTGTTGTATGCGGAGCTGTGCTGCTGCTCACGACGCTTGCCTTGTGATGCTTGCTTCGTGACCGCTTGGCCGGCCGGCATGATGGGCCAGCCGGCGCGAAAAGCGCGCAAGCATTAAAAAAACGCGCAGGCACTCAAATGCACGGGCACACAAAGATACGTCGGCAGCGGACGCGCGCGGGAAATTATTCGACGTCCTCGATCTCGAGCGGGCCGCCGCCAAAGGCGCGCTGGGCGAGCGTCGCGCCCATGAACTGGTCGAGATCGCCGTCGAGCACCGCGCCGGTGTTGGACGTCGAGACGCCGGTGCGCAGGTCCTTCACCATCTGGTAGGGCTGCAGCACGTAGGAGCGGATCTGGTGGCCCCAGCCGATGTCGGATTTGGCGGCATTCTCGGCCGCGGCCTTCTCCTCGCGCTTCTTCAGTTCCAGCTCGTAAAGCTTGGCGCGCAGCATGTCCCAGGCCTGCGCGCGGTTGCGGTGCTGCGACTTGTCGGTCTGGCACTTGACCACGATGTTGGTCGGGATGTGGGTGAGGCGCACCGCCGACTCGGTCTTGTTGACGTGCTGGCCGCCGGCGCCGCCCGAGCGCATCACGTCGGTGCGCACGTCCGATTCCTTGATGTCGATCTGGATGCGGTCGTCGATCACCGGATAGACGTCGACCGCCGCGAACGAGGTGTGGCGCCGCGCGTTCGCGTCGAATGGCGAGATGCGCACCAGCCGATGCACGCCGTGCTCGGTCTTCAGCCAGCCATAGGCATTGTGCCCCTTGACGATGATGGTGGCCGACTTGATGCCGGCCTCTTCGCCGGACGTCTCGTCGACGATCTCGACCTTGAAGCCGTGCTGTTCGGCCCAGCGCACATACATGCGCAGCAGCATGTTCGCCCAGTCCTGGCTCTCGGTACCGCCGGCGCCGGCATGGACTTCGAGATAGGCGTCGTTGGCGTCGGCCTCGCCGGAGAGCAAGGCCTCCAGCTCGCGCCGTGCCGCCTCGGCCTTCAGCCGCCGGAGCGTCTCCTCCGCCTCGGAAATCGTGCCGGCATCGTTCTCGGCTTCGCCGAGCTCGATCAGCGTGACCTGGTCGTCGACCTCCTGCTCGATCCGCCCGATGGCGTTGAGCTGGTCTTCGAGCGCGGTGCGCTCCTGCATCAGCTTGGAGGCGCGCTCGGGATCGTTCCAGAGTTCGGGGTCTTCCGCCTGCTGGTTCAGCTCGGCAAGACGGGCATTGGCGCGGTCGACGTCAAAGATGCCTCCTCAGCAGTCCGACGGACCGCTTGATGTCTTCGACAACGGATTGCGTTTCAGCGCGCATGAGCAACCTGGCGGGAACGGGATGGCGGCGCCGGACGGCGCCCGTGGGGCACGGATGTAACCCCGGAACGCCCGCTTCGCAATGGCGTCAGTACAGGCCGCCGGTCCCGGAGCGGATCGTGGGGAGCTGGAAGAAACCGCCGCCGCGATTGCCGGCGTCCGTCATCGGCTGGCCGTTGGGGTCCTGATCGCCATAGCCGATGACCGAATAGCTGTCGGGCGGCGCGGTGCCGGGCTTGAAGGCCTCGAGGATCACCCGCTCGGTGCCGGGGCTGGCGCGCATGCCGGTGCGGGCATCGATGCGGATCAGCTTGATGCCGGCCGGCACGCGGAACGGCACCGCCGGCTTGTCGGCGAGCGCGACTTTGAAGAAATCCTTCACGATCGGCGCGGCCATGTGGCCGCCGGTCGCGCCGCGACCGATATGGCGCGGCTTGTCGTAGCCGAGATAGACGCCGACCGCGAGATCGGGCGAGAAGCCGACGAACCACACGTCCTTTTCGTCGTTGGTCGTGCCGGTCTTGCCGGCGATCGGCTTGCCGACCTCGCGCAGCACGGTCGCGGTGCCGCGCTGGACCACGCCTTCCATCATCGAGGTGATCTGGTAGGCGGTCATCGGATCGATGACCTGCTCGCGCCGGTCGATCAGCAGCGGCTCGGGCTGGCTCGCCCACTGGTCCGCCTTGCAGCCGCGGCATTCGCGCTGATCGTGGCGGAAGATCGTGTGGCCATAGCGATCCTGGATGCGGTCGACGAGCGTCGGCTTGATGCGCTTGCCGCCATTGTCGAACATCGAATAGGCGGCGACCATGCGCAGCACCGTCGTCTCGCCGGCGCCGAGCGCGAACGAGGGATAGGGCGGCAGGTCGTCATAGACGCCGAAGCGTTTGGCATATTCGGTGATCAGCGGCATGCCGATGTCCTGCGCCAAGCGCACGGTCATCACGTTGCGCGACTGCTCGATGCCGAAGCGCAGCGTCTGCGGGCCGTAATATTTGCCGGTGGAGTAGTTTTCCGGCCGCCAGACGCCGAGCCCCGCGCCCTGGTCGATCTCGATCGGGGCGTCCATCACCACCGTCGAGGGCGTGTAGCCGTTATCGAGGGCGGCGGCATAGACGAACGGCTTGAACGAGGAGCCGGGCTGGCGCAGCGCCTGGGTGGCGCGGTTGAACTGGCTCTGGTCGAACGAGAAGCCGCCGACGAGCGCGAGCACGCGTCCGGTCCAGGGATCCATCACCACCATGGCGCCGGAAATCTCCGGCACCTGCCGCAGGCGGTATTGCGTCTCGCCCGCATCCTTCTTCTCGAGCGGCTCGACATAGATCACGTCGCCCGGATTGAGCACCTGCGTGACCTTGGTCGGCGCGCGGCCGCGGGCGGGCCCCTCGGCCGGCTTGGCCCATTTCACGCCCTCCATCGGGATGATGCCGACCTGCCGCTCCTTGACGACGGCGCCGCCGGGCTCGCGCGCGGGCTGGAAGCCGATGCGCGCGGACTGGTCGGACGTCTCCAGCACCACCGCCATGCGCCAGCCGATGTCGGACAGCGCCTTGACCTCGGCGAGCTTGACGCCCCAGTCGCCCGAAACGTCGATCGTGGTGACCGCGCCGCGATAACCAAGCCCCTCGTCGAAACGGACCACGCCGCCGGTGAAGCTCTTGCGCGCCAGCACCTGCATTTTCGGGTCGAGCGTGGTGCGCACCGACAGCCCGCCCTCGTAGAGCTTCTTTTCGCCGTAGCGCTCGAACAGCTCGCGGCGCACTTCCTCGGCGAAATACTCGGCGGCGAAGATGTGCGCGCCGGTCGGCCGCGCGGTGACGTTGAGCGGGGTCTTCTTGGCGGCTTCGGCCTCGGCGGCCTTGACGTAACCGTTCTCCTGCATGCGGTCGATGACGTAGTTGCGGCGCTCGATGGCGCGCTCGCGCTGGCGGAACGGATGCAGGTTGGACGGCGCCTTCGGCAGCGCCGCCAGATAGGCCGCCTCCGCGATCGTCAGTTCGTGCACCGACTTGTCGAAATACAGGAGCGAGGCGGCCGCGACGCCGTACGCGGAGAAGCCGAGATAGATCTCGTTCAGATACAGTTCGAGAATCTTGTCCTTCGAATAGGTCCGCTCGATCTTCAGCGCCAGCAGCGCCTCCTTGATCTTGCGGTGGAAGGAGACCTCGTTGGTCAGGAGGAAGTTTTTCGCAACCTGCTGGGTGATCGTGGAGGCGCCCTGGGGACGGCGGCTGGTGCCGATATTCTGCAGATAGAGCACGCCCGCGCGCGCGATGCCGGTGAAGTCGAGCCCGCCATGCTCGTAGAAATTCTTGTCCTCGGCCGAGACGAAGGCGTTGATCACCATCTTCGGCACCGCCTGGATCGGCAGATAGAGACGGCGCTCGCGCGCATATTCGGCGAGCAGCGCCCCGTCGGCGGCGTGCACGCGCGTCATCACCGGCGGCTCGTAGTCCTGCAGTTGCGAATAGTCCGGCAGGTCCTTGGAGTAATGCCACATCAGGCCGGCAAAGCCCGCGACCGCGACCAGGAACACGATCGTTCCCACGGCAAACAGGAATCCGAGGAAGCGCAGCAAGAGCCTCATGGTTCAAAACCCGTCGTCCCGGCGGCGGCGCCAGGAAGCGGCGCCCGCGCCCATCGACCTTTCAGGAGAACGCGCCGCGCACTCCCCTGCATCCTGACCGAAAACCGTAAAGAAGACCGGCAGAACCGCTCGAATCCGCCACTCCGGCAACCTACAGGATCGGGCGGCGGCCGGCCACCGCGCCCCGCCTGATCGCCGTTTTTTATGGTCAAACTGAGGCTTGGCGGCATCAGCGGCCGGCCGCCTCAGGGGGCGCCGGCCAGCCGGCGCGCGAAGAACTTGTCGACCGCCTGCGCAATGGTCCGGGCCGCCTTCGTCCGCCAGGCGTCCGACATCAGCGCCTTGAGGTCCTGCTTGTTGGAGACATAGCCGAGCTCCACCAGCACCGACGGCACGTCGGGCGCGCGCAGCACCTTGAAGCCGGCCGAGCGCAGCGGATGGCGGTGCAGGCGGATGCTTCTCTGCAGCTCGGCGACGAGCCCGCGCGCGAACTGGTGGGAGAAGGTCTTGGTCTCGCGCTGGGCGAGATCGAGCAGGATGTCGGCGACGTCGCTCGGCTCGTTGGACAGATCGATGCCGGCAATCACGTCGGCGCGGTTCTCGGCGTCTGCCAGCCGGGCGGCCTCGGCATCGGAGGCCTTTTCCGACAGCGTATAGACGGTGGCGCCCTGCGCGTCGCCTTCGCGTTTCGACAGCCAGTCGGCATGCAGTGAGATCAGCAGCGCGGCGTCGCGCTGGCGCGCAAAGGCGACGCGGTCGCCGAGCGCGACGAAGGTGTCGTCGGTGCGCGTCACGGCGACACGAAACTTGCCCGACTTTTCCAGCTCGTCGCGCAGCAGGACGCCGAATTCCAGGACGATGGCCTTTTCCTCGATGTCGCCGCCGGGCGACTTGGTGCCGGTATCGAGACCGCCATGGCCGGGATCGATCACGATCAGCGGACGCGGATCGCGCGCGCCGGGCGCAAGCGAGGCACGCGGCTCGCTCTTGCGCGGATCGGGCCGCGGGGTGCGGTTCTCCTGCGCGATCGCGCGCAGGAACGTCGCGCGGTCGGTCGCGGCCAGATCGAGCACGAGGCGCGCCGGCTGACCGGCGGCGGAATCGAGGACGAACGCCTGCTCGATCTTCACCGGCTTCTTCAGGTCGAGCACGATGCGCGAGCCGCCCTTCATCACGAGGCCGTAGCGGAACGCGCTGACAAGACCACGCCCGCTCTCGCCGGTTTTCGGCGGCACCGCGAAGGTGATCTGCGGCAGGTCGATGACGACGCGGTAGGGATCGGCGAGCGTGAAGGCGTGCAGGTCGATCTTGCGCGTGAGATCGACGACGAAGCGCGTCTGGCCGTCATCGCCGCCGAGCCGGATATCGGTCGCGACCGGAAACGGCTCGGGCTGCGCGGCGCGCGCGGCTACGCCGGGCCATCCCGCCGCCAGCAGCGATGCGATGAGAAAAAGACCGAAGCGGCCGGCCAAGATTCGACCCTCCCGCCCCACTCTTACTCCGTAAGGCGCCGGAAGTTAAAGCCTCGTTAACCCATCGCACTCCCGGTCACGCACGAGGTGCGGGAAAAGCCGGCCACCGGCGGAACCCTTTGCGTGGGCCGGAACCCTTTGCATCGCCACCACGTTGATTGGCGGGGCGGACCAGAAAGGACAATGCCATGGCAAACGAACAGCAGGGCGGCGGCAACTTTGCAAACAACCCCAAGCGCGCTACCGACCCCGGCCGCAAGAGCCACGACGCGCCGAACAAGCAGCAGCAACAGCAGCAGGGTGGCGGCCAGCAGCAGCAGGGCGGACAGCACGGCCGGCCCGGCAATGCGCCGCACGATCCGCAGCGTCAGCGCACGCCCGACGGCTCCGGTCACGGCGGCGGCCAGCAGCGCTGAACGCCGCGCGCCTTCAGCGAGCGGCCGATCAAAAGCAAAAGGCCCGGCGGTGAACCGGGCCTTTTCCGTCTGCGAAATTGTCCGCCTGCGGCGACGACGGCGCTCGCGCGCCGCCCGAGGATCCGATCAATCCTTGAGGTCGGCCGGAACCTTACCGCCGTTCTCGGCCAGCTTGTTCATGACCTGCCTGTGCAGCCAGATATTCATCTTGGCCGAGTCGTTCATGTCGCCGGTATAGCCGAGCTCTTGCGCAAGGGCCTGACGGTTCTTGAGGCTCGAGTCGAGGTCGAGCACCTTCATGAGGTCGACGATCGACTTGCGCCAGTCGAGCTTCTCTTTCTTCTGCGCGGCGAGGTCGGACACGACCTTCTCGACGTCCACCTGCGCCATCGGTTCGGCGGCCTGCGCGCTCGTGCCGGTGATGAGGCTGCCGGCCGATTTCGCTGCGCCGATGATAGCGTCCATGATCTTTCCGAAAACACTCATAGATAGGCCCCTCTTTGCGTGAACCCTGGAAGTGTTTCATACAACGCGCATGTGCTGCATGAATGCTAGCTGACCTAGCGCGACATTATATGGCGGGGAACCTGGCCTTGAACAATAGCGGCCGCGACTTGCGGTCGCCCGGTCTGACGAAATCAAACGGAAGGCCGCCGCGGCACTCGAGCCTGACAGGAATCAGCCGGCGCCGAACGTGGCGGCCCGGCGGCCGCACGGGGGCAAGTCCGATGCAAATCTGCTCCGGCTATTGCCAAGACTTATGATTCATTGCTCCGGCCATGATTTTTGAAGGGCTGGAAGGTACCCGGCAGCCGCCGGTGCCCGTTTTGGCCGGGCCGCCCCCAATTTGGCCGTTGCCATCCGGCCGGCGGACCCCTAATAAAGGCATGCTTATGGTTTATGCAGTACCGGTTGTACCCGCGTTCGGGCATCCGGCACGCCCGCCTCGATGACAGGCTCCGGAAAGAGGTCCGCGAGCAGAGGCGGCGGGCGCCAGCGGTCGGGACCGACCCCCTGCCACGACGCAGGCGGCGGACGATCGTATAGGCCGATGCCCGGGAATGTATATGGTCGAGCGAGCGACCGGGTCATGCGTTCCGTTTCGGCGGAGCGCCGATCATCCCGTCGGGCCCGTCCGGCCAGGCGCGATCCAGGGACCGTAAGCGACAGGAACGCGGCCGCGCATGCTTTTTGCGGCGGCCGCCGCGCTACGGGTCGAAACGCCATGGTTCAGTCGTCGAGGAAAGCCGCTACCGGCGTTGTGAGACATCACAACGTGCGCGTCTGCGGCCGGCTGCGGCGGCGCATGGCCTCGGTCCTCGACCATTCAACACACAATCCGGCGGACAGCCCTCGTCGCCCCCCGCGCCCGTTGCGGCGCGCGACGCTCGCGCTGCGTTCCGCCATCGAGAGACTTTTCAATGGCCAACAAAATGCTCATCGACGCCACCCATACCGAAGAGACGCGGGTGGTGGTTGTTCGCGGAAATCGCGTCGAGGAATTTGATTTCGAAAGCGCCAGCCGCAAGCAGCTGCGCGGCAATATCTATCTAGCGAAGGTCACGCGGGTCGAGCCGTCGCTGCAGGCGGCGTTCGTCGATTACGGCGGAAACCGTCACGGCTTCCTCGCCTTCTCGGAAATCCATCCCGACTATTACCAGATCCCGGTCGCCGACCGGCAGGCGCTGCTCGAGGAAGAAGCGCGCTCGCACGAAGAGGACGAAGAGGACGAGCGGCGCAGCCGCCGCCGGCATCGCAGCCGCAGCGCGCGACGCTGGCGCGGCGGCGATGCCGTCAAGGTCGCGGCCGCCGAGGGCGCGGGCGAAGCGCCGGCTGCCGGCGAAGAAGGAACGCCGCCGGCCGGCGATGCCGAGCCCGGAACGGCCGTTGAGGCCGGTGCGGCCGAGCCGCCGACGGCGATGACGCCGGAGGACGAATTGTCCGCCGACGCCCTGCCCGCCGACGCTCTGGCGGCTGTGCCGACCGGCGATGCCGACGAGAATGGCGCCGCGCGCGACGAGGACGACGACCTCGAAGACGAGGATGAGGACGACGAGGAAGAAGAAGACGAAGAGGACGAAGAAGAAGACGGCGACGACGGCGAAGAGGAAGACGACGACGACGAAGACGACGAGGACGATGACGACGATGAGGACGACGAGGACGAACGCGAATCGGCCGGCGCGACCGCAGACGCGGAGCCGCTGACGGCCGCCGCGCTGCGCGAGCCCTCCGACGATAACGGTGACGACAACGGCAACGGCAACGGCGGCGAGGAAGGCCACGAGGATGACGTGGTCGAGGATGTCGGCGGCGACGCCGACGTGCTCGAAGAGGTCGCCCCCCGCGCCCCGCGCCGCCGCCGTCAGTACAAGATCCAGGAAGTCATCAAGCGCCGGCAGGTCATGCTGGTGCAGGTCGTCAAGGAGGAGCGCGGCACCAAGGGCGCAGCGCTGACCACCTATCTCTCGCTCGCCGGCCGCTATTCGGTGCTCATGCCCAACACCGCGCGCGGCGGCGGCATCAGCCGCAAGATCACAAGCGCCGAAGACCGCAAGCGCCTGAAGGAAATCGCCGAGGAATTGCAGGTGCCCGAGGGCATGGGCGTGATCCTGCGCACCGCCGGCGCCAGCCGCACCAACCCGGAAATCCAGCGCGACTTCGAATATCTCCTGCGCCTGTGGGAGACCGTGCGCGATCTCACGCTGCGCTCGACCGCGCCCTGCCTCGTCTACGAGGAAGGCTCGCTCATCAAGCGCTCGATCCGCGACCTCTACCACAAGGACATCGACGAGATCATCGTCGAGGGCGAGACCGCCCATCAGGAAGCGCACGACTTCATGCGCATGCTGATGCCCGACAATACCGAGACGGTGCGGCTCTATCGCGACTCGCTGCCGCTGTTCACGCGCTTCGGCGTCGAGGCGCAGCTCGACGCCATGTTCCAGCCGACCGTGCAGCTCAAGTCGGGCGGCTACATCGTCATCAACCAGGCCGAGGCGCTGGTCGCCATCGACGTCAATTCCGGCCGCGCCACCCGCGAGCACTCGATCGAGGAGACCGCGCTCAAGACCAACTCGGAGGCCGCCGCCGAGATCGCGCGGCAATTGCGTCTGCGCGACCTGGCGGGGCTGATCGTCATCGACTTCATCGACATGGACGAGAAGCGCAACAACCGCATCGTTGAGCGGCGCCTGAAGGACGCGCTCAAGAACGACCGCGCGCGCATCCAGGTCGGCCGCATCTCGCATTTCGGCCTGCTCGAAATGTCGCGTCAGCGCATCCGCTCGTCGGTGCTGGAAAGCTCGACCGAAATCTGCCCGCATTGCGGCGGCACCGGCCATGTGCGTTCGGTGTCCTCGGTCGCGCTGCAGCTCCTGCGCGCGCTCGACGAGACGCTGATGAAGGGCGCGACCCACAATCTGATCGTGCGCACCCGTCCCGACGTCGCGATCTATGTGCTCAACCACAAGCGCGCGCATCTGCGACGGCTGGAGGAGCGCTTCAAGGTCACGATCACGATCACGACCGATCCGAGCATTACCGGCCAGCCGGCCTATGCCATCGACCGCGGCGAACAGGTGATGAGCCTCGACCAGGCGCGCGCGCTCGCCGTGCAGTTCGACAGCGCGCTGCAGCGCGCCATCGGCGACGAGACGGAGAGCGAGGAGGCCGCGGCGGCGGGCGAGGAATTCGAAGGCGCGGAAGCCGGCGACGAGGATGCGCGCGGCGGCGACGGACGGCGGCGGCGGCGGCGCGGACGGCGCGGCGGACGCGGCCGCAGCCGCGGCGAGCCGCGCGAGGCGGCATTCGCAGCCGACGAGACGGACAATGCCGAGCATGAGGCGGGCGAGCCCGCCGATGCCGGCGAAGGCGAGGAAGCGGACGTCGAGATCGGTGCCGAAGGCGAAGGCCGCAGCGAGGACGAGAATGGACGCCGGCGGCGGCGCGGACGGCGCGGCGGACGGCGCAATCGCCGCCAGCGCGAAGGCGCCGAGAACGGCGAGACGCCCGAAGCCGGCGAGGAATTCGAGGCGGCCACGGCCGCTGGGGAAGAGGCCGAGACGCCCGTTCATGCCGAGCGCGAACTGCAGCCCGAGCGCGAGGCGCCGCCCGCTCGCCTCGCCGAGGAAGAAGCGCCCGCCTCCCCGCCGCGCCGGCGTTCGACCGTGCGCGAGCGCGCACCGGTCTTCAATGCCGACGATGCCGGCGACGCAACCCCGCCGGCCCCGTCGCCGTCGGCTCCCGCGCCGGAGTCGGTCGCGACAATGGCGGAGGAGGCCGCCGACCGGCCGCGCCGTGTCGGCTGGTGGTCGAAGCGCGGCTGAGCGTGACGGCGCCGCGGCCATGAAATCGGCCTGGTCGAACCGCGACGCCGAAGCCCTCGTTTCGCATTATGCCGGCCGGGACATCGGCCGCGATCTGGCATTGCGCGTCTATACGACGCGCCTGCTCGGGCGCGACCCGAAGCTCGTGCTGCACGGCGGCGGCAACACCTCGGTCAAGATCCGGATCAGGGACCTCAATGGCGAGGACGTCGACGTCCTGTGCGTGAAAGGCTCGGGCTGGGACATGGGCACGATCGAGCCCGCCGGCCTGCCGGCGGTGCGGCTCGAAAAACTGCGCACGCTGCGTGCGCGTGAAACACTGTCCGACGAGGACATGGTGCGCCTGCAGCGCGCCAACCTGATCGATCCGATGGCGCCCAACCCCTCGGTCGAGACGCTACTGCACGCTTTCCTGCCGCACGCCTTCGTCGACCACACGCACGCGACCGCGGTGCTCTCGCTGGTCGACCAGCCCGACAGCCGCGCGCTGTGCGACGACGTCTACGGCGCGCGCATGGGTTTCGTGCGCTACATCATGCCGGGCTTCGGGCTTGCCCGCGAAGCCGCCGCCGTGTTCGAGCAGGACCCGACGGTCGAGGGCCTGATCCTCGACAAGCACGGCATCTTCACGTTCGGCGCCGACGCGCGGCAGGCCTACGAGCGCATGATCGCGATGGTCACGCGCGCCGAAGACTATCTGGCGAAGAACCGCAAGGCGGTGTTCGTCGCTTCGGCGATGCCGCAGGCGGTCGCCGCGCCCGCCGAGGTCGCCCCGCTCCTGCGCGGAGCGGTGGCGCTGAAGGATGCGCGCAGCGAAGGTGCCT
>WBZO01001701.1_pt1 | contig 32712 bp, 24 predicted proteins | sample 5204261 | NCBI WGS metagenome assembly WBZO01 (sample SAMN12412400, study PRJNA552823) | activated sludge metagenome | isolation source: activated sludge from anammox sidestream of wastewater treatment plant... | place: USA: North Carolina | collected 2017-09
ACACATTCATCAGAGCGGTCTTTCGATAAAAATGACTGCTCGTACGACTTGATTCTCGTGAATCTCAAAAATTTAGACGGCTCATCTCAAAAATCAATGAGAGGTGAGGCTTTTTCAGGGACGACTAGGTAATTTATTTATGCATAAAATATCAAGGTCTCATTGACGTTTGCTTAGTTAATCGGTATAGTGACCGACTTTTCCGGGGTGTAGCGTAGCCTGGTAGCGCGCCTGGTTTGGGACCAGGATGTCGGGAGTTCAAATCTCTCCACCCCGACCAATTTTCGTGTCGTTGATGCGGGCCAAAGCCCGGTTTGAGTAGAGGTGCCCGTAGCTCAACCGGATAGAGCACCAGCCTTCTAAGCTGGGGGTTACAGGTTCGATTCCTGTCGGGCACGCCAAATCCGATCTTATCCTGATCAGGTTACATTGGCTTTCAGATCCATGGTGGCTGTAGCTCAGTTGGTAGAGTCCCGGATTGTGATTCCGGTTGTCGTGGGTTCGAGTCCCATCAGCCACCCCACAAGTGTATTTTTATTACTGCTCCAGTACAGTATTTATTGCGTTCCAAAAACCGCTTTCCATAGCTGAAAAACAGCTTGTCTGGCATCTCTCAAATAATCGCTGGTTACGCGTGCAAATTTCTGACTGGTTTCCTTTGATAGCGTGGAACCAGTAGCTTCAGGCATACCACTGAGCCGGAGCTGATGTTGAGTGCGTCGAAGTTCACGGTAGGCGACGAGTGCAGCATTCGCTTTTTCTGCAGATGTGAGCCCAAGTTCTCCTGCTAATTTGAGCAAGGCGATGTTTCCAATATTGCCTGTTAATTGAGGGTAGCGATGCGCATAACCCAGAACCAGATATTGCACAATAAATTCTACGTCGATGATGCCGCCGTGATCATGCTTGACGTCGAACAATGACGTGAGATTGGGGTGTGCCTCTAACATTTTTGTGCGCATGGCCAGAATTTCTCGCTTAAGATTGGTGAGATCGCGTGGCTGGCAGAGAATATCTTTACGGATTTGTTCAAATTTTTCACCTACTTCACGATTGCCAACAACAAAGCGTGCGCGCGTCAATGCTTGGTGCTCCCACACCCAAGCCTGCTCGTGCTGATACAGAGAGAAAGCTTCAATGGAATTGACTAGCAGTCCGCTGGTGCCATTAGGGCGTAATCTCAAATCTGTTTCATAGAGCACCCCTGCAGAAGTGTGACTGGTTAGCCACAGATTGATATTTTGGGCAAGTTTAGTGTAAATCTCTAGGGCATCAGGATGATCATCCTGATAGAGGTAGACCACATCGAGATCAGAGACATACCCTAGTTCTTTCCCACCCAATTTACCATAACCGATAATGGCAAAAATAGGGGATTCTCGATGCTTCTTTTTCAATCCTTGCCATGCAAGCTGAACGACCTGGTCAAGAATTAGATCCGCCAGAGCGGTCAAATGATCACTTAATGTTTCCAGCAACAAATTCCCTTCGAGATCGACAGCAAGCAAACGAAATACTTGTGCATGTTGAAAATGTCGCAATACATCCATTTGCCATTCTGTCATTTGCGCCTTGGGGATATTGGTATGGTATAGCTGATGGATCAACTCTGTTTCAAGTGTTGTCCAATCCGGCAAAGTGTGCAGGCCAGAAGGCGCAAGTAATTCATCCAGCAGAATGGGATGCCTACCTAGATAATCACTGGCCCATTGACTGACACTAACCAGTTTGGCTATCCGCGGTAAGGTTTGAGGATATTCTTGTAATAAAGCGAGATAGGCTGAATATTGCCCAATTTTTTCGAGTAGTCGCAACATGCGTTCCAGCGTGATCTCCACAGGGGGAAAGCGGGCGGCTACTTCCATTAAGGTAGGCATCAACTCCAGGATACGTTCCTGATTAGGGTGGCTGAGCTGGCGGAAAATAGCACCATCGTAAAATTGCTGAACACGTGTAGTGATTTTGTCGGGCTCAATATATCCCAATACCTTTAATTGATCACTGAAAGCTTTGACTATTTCGCTATCGCCTGTTTGCTCAGGTCTGATTCGAGCAAATGCTCTAGGTTTTACGGTTTTGCGACGTGCTGCAAAAATCTGTTCAAAATGATAGGTAACATTTTGGCGATGTAGGTCAAGGTGCTCGAGAAAACTACTGTAATCAGTAAATCCCATGCTTTTGGCGATTAATAACTGATCCTCCTGATTTTGCGGCAGATTTTGTGTTTGTTGATCATCCAGATATTGCAGACGATGCTCAAGTTTGCGCAGAAAATGGTAAGCCTCAATTAGCTCCATAACCGTTTGCTCTGGAAGCGGTTGCTTTTGCTTTAATCGCTGTAAAACGCCAAGAGTAGGGCGAATGCACAAATCGGCATCTCTTCCACCACGAATTAACTGAAATACTTGTGTGATAAATTCGATTTCCCGAATACCGCCGGGTCCTAACTTGATGTTATCGTGCAGCTCACGTCGGTCGACTTCTTTACGCAGTTGTGTATGTAGGTTACGCATGGCTTCATAAGCACCGAAATCCAGATACTTACGAAATACGAAAGGGCGTACGATCAGCTCCATTAAAGCTGCTTCAGTGATGGATGAGCCAGCAATTACCCGGCTTTTGATCCAAGCATGACGCTCCCATTCGCGACCCTGGGTAATAAAATAATCTTCAAGCATAGTTAAGCTGATGGCAAGTGGGCTGTTTTCCCCGTATGGACGTAATCGCATATCGACACGAAATACATAACCGTCCACGGTATAATCATTCAGGCTTGCAATCAGTTTGCGCCCAAGTTTGACAAAAAATTCATGATTGGTAACAGATTTCCTACCATCTGTTTCGCCATCTTCAGGATAAATGAACACCAGATCCACATCAGAAGATACGTTAAGCTCTCCTCCACCCAGCTTGCCCATGGCTACAATTAGTAATTGCTGTTTGGCCCCGGTTTTTTCTCCTATGGGCTCACCAAAACTGTCTGGTTGGGTCATTAATTGATGGAGAAACTTGAGTGAAAATTGGATGGTTACATCAGCGAGAGCGGTCATGGTTGACATGACTTCGTTCAGATCGGCAAACCCAGCTAGATCACGTGCTGCTAGCCGGAGGATAGTACGTTTGCGTAGTTGGCGTAATAAGTGATGGAGATTTGTTTCATTTACTAATGGCGTTGCTGGATTTTGCAAAAAATCGAGCATTTCTTCTCGTGCAAAGGGAAGATGTAATTGTTTTAGTAGTTCTTCATAGCGTTCAGGTTCGCTTTCCAATATTCGTTTTAGGTACCGGCTATAAGGCAGTATGCTGTTTACAATGGAAGCTGCTTGTGAAGGGTCAATTGGTGTCGTCATATAGGAAGAGCGCTATGTACATCAGGCTGATTGGCAGCTTCGCGTAAAATACTTGGCTTTTAATTTTGTGGCGATAATATCCTGTTAGAAGGCACACAAATTGTTATTTTTTCAAATGAAAAATAAATTTCAAATAACGGATAAAAGATTCCGGAGATCAGTTTTATCCTGAGCTGATCTATGTCACACACTCTTTTACGCTACAGCATGATCTGCCTGGGTTGGATGGGTAAATGCTTATTAGTAGGTATCCTATTTTTCTGTTTGATTTTACTTGCGTTACGTTACTGGATTTTGCCAGATATCGGGCAATATCGCGCAGATATTGCAACTGCCGTTACTCGTGTTGCTGGACAAACAGTACAGATTGATGCCATCCAAGCTAATTGGGATGGATTGCGCCCACATTTATCAATGCGAGGTGTGAGCGTATATGATCGCCGGGGAAATCTGGTATTGGTTTTCCCAACAATTGAGGGTACGGTTTCGTGGCGCTCGGCAGTGCAAGGAGAGCTTAATTTCCATAAGATCACAATAGATCAACCTGCGGTGTTAGTGCGGCGAGATAAGGAAGGGTTACTACATATCGCTGGGGTTACTTTAAGTGGAGATCAACAGGAAAGTGGTTTCTTTGATTGGTTACTACGCCAGCGACGCTTAATGATTAGGCAAGCTGTTATCTATTGGCAGGATGATTTACGTCGTAGTGCGGTACATTATTTTGAATCCGTCAATTTACATCTACAAAATAAATGGGGTGGCAAACGTCATCAATTTGGATTACGTGCGGAATCATCTGGTGCGCTATTTTCCAAGGTAGATATTCGTGGGGATTTGAAAGGGGAATCCATACAAGCACTATCTACATGGCAAGGGCGTTTGTTCGTTCAATTGCAGGATTTTAATCTGGAAAACTGGCAAGAATGGATGCCATTACCTGCCAATCTCACATTCAAAGACGGACAAGGTAGTATCCGTACTTGGATGGATATTAATGCGGGCAAACTTACTCGCTGGACAACTGATATTAATTTACGAAAAACAGTTGCGCGTTTTGCACGGGAATTGCCTCCACTAGCGGTTAATCATCTATATGGTCGTAGTGGATGGAGCAAGATAGAAGATTTGCAAAAAGAAGAAGCGCAATGGTTTGTTCGTGATTTTAATATTGAGTTAAAAGATTTGCCGCCTGCTGGTCCCATTGCTGCTTCGTGGCGAGAGCTGAATTACAAAGATGGTAAACATTTACCTAAATACCAGTTGCAGGCAGAAAAAATTGATCTGAATATACTGTCCAAATTGGCTACCAGTCTGCCATTCAGCGACACCTTGCATCAATCGCTGTCTGATTTATCACCGCGTGGTGCAGTGAAACATGCAAATATCGAATGGCAAGGTTATTGGTCAGAACAGCCACCTTACAGAGCAAATGTTGCCTTTAATAATCTTGCGATACAACCATTCGATAAATATCCCGCATTGAGTGGCATTAGTGGAATGATTAGTGCTACAAAAACAGGAGGCTCTCTAGTTTTATCTTCACAAAATGTAGTTATCAGCAAAAAACAATCATCCAATGAAAAAATTCGGCTGGATACGCTAATAGGGCGAGTAGATTGGCAAAATAACCGCGACCGTAAAAAAATTCGATCAACATTGAACAATGTCAACTTTGCTGGTGAAATCGGAAAAGGAACATTTGAAGGTAGTTATGTCGTGAATGATGATTTATCTGAGTCGATTGATCTGACAGGACATTTGTCTCAGGCTGATCTATCTCTTTTACGCCAAAATATTACTTGGCTGGCAGATGAAAACATAATGAATACTGTCAGTAAAACGGCTGTTTCCGGCCAATTACATGATGCTAAATTTCGTATCAAAGGAACATTGGGTAATCAATCAACTAATAGCAAAGAGAGATTGTTCATACATGCTGACACAGATATTCGTAACGCCAGCATCAAAATAGCCGATGACTGGCCAACAATTTCCGAGATGACTGGGCATGTCTCCGTACAAGATGGTGTTTTAAATGTGTCACTTACATCTGCTGGCGTTGCTGGTATCAAGTTACGGGAGTTTACATTGCAATCCGCCGATCTATACGCAAAGCAGCCAGAAATCAAAGTAAAGGGTGTAGCAGAAGGAGAAACTAGTGAAGTAGCTACTCTATTGTACAAGGCAGATATTAACCAGCATGTTAGTGACTTACTCAGTCAGATCAAATTTTTCGGAAAAGGACGATTGCAAGCTGATGCTGCTTTATCAATAGCACAAGAAACAATAGCTATTAACAAAATGCGGGGACGCTATCAATTTGTAAATAACCGAATCAATCTTGATCGGTACATTCCTGATCTTGAGCAGGTAAATGGGTTATTCATTTTTACTGAAACCAATGTAGCGCTGGAGGGAATACGCGCCCAGGTTCTAGGCGGTTCTGCCGAGATAGCTTCTGTTATTACTCCGGAAGGAGCTATGCGTATTACAGCTAGTGGACGAGCTGATTTCGATCACTTTCGATCAGATGGAAATAACACTACTGAGCCGTTAAATCTATCATCCTTGTGGACACAATTTATGCAAGGCGGTGCGGATTGGCGAATCAATGCAGATATTGGGCATGATTATATAGGTGTTGTGCTTGAATCTTCTCTGAAAGATACAAAATTTACTTTGCCAGCGCCACTTACCAAAGCTGCTGGAGAAATGATTCCTGTGCGAGTGGAGCGCTATTTTACCTGGTCACATGATGATCATATTCGTTTGCGTTATGGCGACATCGTTACTGCAGAATTTCAACGAGTTCATGAGAAAACACACTATTACCGTCCACTCCGGGGCGTCATCCATTTTGGTGGAACAGGAATACTGCCACGAGATCAGATTACCCAAATTAAAGGTTCTGTTACCAAAATAGAATGGGATCAGTGGCGAGAGCTATTCCGTAGACACGCCGAGATAGATGCCTCTGTTGATCATACAGTACGTGGTTTGGATAATATTCTGACAAAACCAATTCAATTTGATTTAAAAATTGGCCAACTTGAATTTCTAGCTAGCTATTTCAACGATGCACATCTTGCTATTAACAAGCAGGATGATATTTGGCAAATGCAGGTTACTAGTCGTGAAATAACAGGCAAGATAGACTGGCACGCTACGACCCCGCAGAGGTTGATTGCTCATCTGAGCAAACTGATCATGCCGGAAGATGCTCCTAAATCAATATTGTTATCGTATCACACTGATACTCCAGGAGATTGGCCAACTACGAATATTGAAGCTGACGAACTAATTGTAGATGATGTATTACTGGGTCAGCTAAAGTTGAATGCCACACAAAAACAGGAAGGTTGGCAAGTGGAGAATCTGGACATCAAACATCCAGATAGCACGTTACAAGCCAGTGGTTTGTGGGAAAATCACATCTCTCCTTTCCGTGTATTTAGCCATATTCGGTTACAATCAAATAATATCGAGAAATTTCTCAAACGCCAGGGTTACCCGGATCGTGTTGCCCGTGGTGAAGGGGAGGTATCTGGTGATTTGCAATGGATGGGTAAACCATTTTCAATTGATTTTCCTTCCTTATCTGGAGATTTGCAGTTAGATATCCGACAAGGGCAATTTACGGGATTAAAACCCGGTATTGGCAGGTTATTAGGAATTTTTGATTTAAAATCGCTACCTAGAAGATTAACGCTGGATTTTTACGATGTATTTGGTAAAGGATTCGGTTTCGATCAACTGGATGGACATCTTGTTATCCAAAAGGGTATAGCCTCAACTAATGATTTATATATTGCGGGCAGCTCTGCTGAATTGGTTTTAAGTGGAGAGTGGGATTTGATAAACGAAACCCAAGCTTTGAATTTAAAAGTGTTTCCATCATTCGGGTTAGCAACACCGATTGCGGGAATCGCTGCCATGATTGCTTCCGGAACCCTACAAGATCCTTTTGGTCGTGTGCTGCTTAATGAATACACCATCACAGGGAGTTGGGATGATCCAGTTGTAGTCAAGTTGAGTGAGCATGACAAGCAGACAGAACAACCGGAAACTGGGCAACCGTAATGTAGTGTAATCATCTGATCCAAAGCGTGATACGCTAAATCGATCGTTAGTAACAGTTAATTATGTACCCAAATTGGATGCAACGTTGCGAAGAGACTAGGTATTTACGCTCTTGTTAATAAAATGAAAATATAAATTTAGAGCAAAAATAAACTTTGAAAAAAGGGAGGTTGATCATGAACAGCTTGATAATATCGATTGAATATAGGAGAAGAGGAAACTATGTCGACTGATACCGATGTTGAATTGACCACTTTTTCCAGCTCAGAAACCGGTACCAAAGTGCGGGTAGCGGCTGTGCAGATGGCTTCAGGACCTAGTGTGACGGCTAATCTGGAAGAAGCGTTTCGCTTGATTGAAGAAGCTGCATCAAAAGGGGCTAAATTGGTGGTATTGCCAGAATATTTCTGCATTATGGGAATGAAAGACACCGACAAACTAGCTGTTCGTGAACAACCAGGAGCAGGACAAATTCAAGATTTTTTGAGTGAAACAGCCAAACGATTTGGTATCTGGTTAGCTGGCGGATCAGTACCTTTAATTTCCCCTGTTTCTAACAAGGTATATAACAGTTGCCTGGTATACGATGAGCATGGTCAGCAAGTAGCACGATACGATAAGATCCATTTGTTTGGGTTGTCCTTGGGTAACGAGAATTTTGCCGAAGAAAGAACAATCGACGCAGGTAATAAAGTAGTTGCAATTGATTCACCTTTCGGACGAATGGGGTTATCCATTTGTTATGATTTGCGCTTTCCTGAACTGTACCGCATGATGGGTAAAGTGGATGTTATTCTGGCTCCCGCTGCATTTACAGCTATTACCGGCAAAGCTCATTGGGAAACACTTATTCGTGCTCGCGCAATTGAAAATCAGGCTTATCTGATTGCTCCGGCACAGGGTGGATTTCATGTGAATGGACGTGAAACGAATGGTGACAGCATGATTGTTGATCCGTGGGGAGTAATTATTGATCGCCTTCCTCGTGGCGCGGGAGTAGTACTTGCAGAGATTGATCGTGCCTACCAATCCAGTGTACGAGCAAGCTTGCCTGCTCTTGAACACCGCTGTTTACTGGCTTGCTAAAAAATTTGATTTATCGACCAATTGTTGTTTCATAGATTTTTTTATTGGTTCTATTGTCTCAGTAAATTTGACCTTTTATTAATTCCCCAGAATGATGGATTCATTTGCTGTAGCTGATCAATACTTATTAGCCCCGTATGAATTGAATGCAACCCGATTGCAAGATGTATTCGGCCAAATTCTTACGCATCGGATTGATTATGCTGATATTTATTTCCAATACAGTCGGTCGGAAGGCTGGGTGCTGGAAGAGGGTATTGTCAAATCAGGTAGTTTTAATATCGATCAGGGAGTAGGAGTACGTGCAATCAGTGGTGAAAAGACTGCTTTTGCCTATTCAGATGACATTAGTAGCCAAGCATTGATCTCTGCTGCGCGTGCAACGCGCGCAATTGCTGCTCAAGGAGCTGGAACACAGGCACGGATAGCTACTTTATCAGGCAGTAATATTCAACAGGCATTATATTATCCATCTTTGGATCCTATTGCGCTTTGCCAAGATATAGATAAGATCGGATTACTTGAGCGATTAGAGAAATTTACACGTGCCCTGGATAAGCGAGTGATTCAGGTCATGGCCTCGCTTGCTGGAGAGTATGAGGTAATCATGGTTGCACGAAGTGATGGTTTGTTGGCGGCTGATGTACGCCCTTTGGTTCGGGTATCTTTACAGGTCATAGTTGAGGAAAACGGGCTTCGGGAGCAAGGGGTTGCTGGAGGAGGAGGGCGCTTTGATTATGGGTATTTTACAGACTCAGTATTACAGGATTATGCTCGCAAAGCTGTTCACCAGGCAGTAACTAATTTAATTGCAAAACCAGCGCCGGCTGGAAATATGACGGTTGTATTGGGTAGTGGATGGCCGGGTATTTTATTACATGAAGCGATTGGGCATGGTCTTGAAGCAGATTTTAATCGAAAAGGAAGCTCAGCCTTTTCCGGGCGGATAGGGGAACGTGTTGCTGCTCCGGGAGTAACAGTAGTCGATGATGGAACGATACAGAATCGTCGTGGTTCATTGAATATTGATGATGAAGGCAATCCGTCACAATGTACCGTATTGATTGAAGATGGTATTCTTAAAGGTTATCTTCAAGATAATTTGAATGCCCGGTTGATGAATCAGCCTGTTACTGGGAATGGTCGCCGCGAATCATTTGCACATATTCCCATGCCTCGCATGACAAATACATGCATGTTGAACGGCGATAAAGAACCAGAGGAAATTATTGCCTCTGTCAAGCACGGCTTATATGCTGCTAATTTTGGAGGCGGGCAAGTTGATATTACCAGCGGCAAATTCGTATTTTCTGCAGCAGAAGCTTACATGATTGAAAATGGTAAAGTTACCCATCCTGTGAAAGGAGCTACGTTGATTGGTAATGGTCCTGATGTCCTTACGCGTGTTTCTATGATTGGTAATGATCTAGCGCTTGATCCTGGAGTTGGGACTTGTGGTAAGGAAGGACAAAGTGTTCCGGTTGGTGTGGGACAGCCAACCTTGCGTGTAGATGGCTTAACGGTAGGGGGAACTAGCGGGTAATTTTGCTACTAATGTTACTAGGTGTGTTTATTAAAGATATTTGTGAGAAGTAAATATATAATCCAAATAAAAATAGCTTGATAATTACGCTACCAATCATATTTTTAATGTATGGCTGTAATTGATAAAAAGTGGTGAAGAAACTACTCTTAATTAAGAGAGTAGTTGTTTTATTATTTGTTTTGATATCAAACGTTAAATATACGGAATATTCTTTAACAATGTTTTATTGCCTTGTAGTGAATACCAAGGCATAGAGTGAGAACTGGTAAGGAGTTTCAATTACAAAACGATGAAAACTATTTTAAATCTAGGAATTTCCTGGTATGAGTGAGTTGACAGGGGCTGAAATCACAATACGTTGCCTGCAAGAAGAAGGAGTAAGCCATATTTTTGGCTATCCAGGAGGGGCTGTACTATTTTTGTACGATGAGTTATTTAAGCAAGATAAAATTAAGCATGTTCTAGTTCGTCACGAACAGGCAGCGCTTCATGCAGCAGATGGTTATGCGCGTTCTAGCAATAAAGTAGGCGTAGCATTGGTTACATCCGGTCCAGGTGTTACCAATGCTGTAACAGGTATCGCTACAGCTTTTATGGATTCTATTCCAATGGTAATAATTAGCGGCCAAGTGCCAACAGCTGCTATTGGGCAAGATGCATTTCAGGAAGTCGATACAGTAGGTATTACACGTCCTTGTGTTAAACATAATTTTCTGGTGAAAGATGTAACAGAGCTTGCTACAACGATTAAAAAAGCTTTTTACATTGCATCAACCGGTAGGCCTGGACCTGTTTTAGTGGATATTCCAAAGGATGTTACTCAACAAAAAGCTGAATTTAATTATCCGGCAAGTATAGCTTTGCGCTCTTATACTCCGATAGTTGCTAGTGATATTCAGCAGATTAAAAAAGCTATTCAGATGATTCTAGGAGCAAAGCGCCCCATGGTTTATTTCGGTGGCGGGGTGATTCTGGATAATGCTGCGGCAGAATTAACGGAATTTGTCCGAATGCTAAATTTCCCATGTACAGGAACGCTCATGGGGTTGGGAGGATATCCCTCCACGGATCGACAATTTGTCGGAATGTTGGGTATGCATGGGACTTATGAAGCGAATATGGCGATGCAATATTGTGATGTGTTGATTGCAATAGGCGCTCGCTTTGATGATCGGGTTATTGGTAATCCTAAGCATTTTTGCAATGAAGAAAGAAAAATCATTCATATTGACATTGATCCCTCTTCAATTTCTAAGCGCGTCAAAGTAGATATTCCTGTTGTAGGGAGTGTATCAGCAGTCTTAAAAGAATTGAATATGCTGCTTAAAGCAAGCAGAGAGACGACGGATGCAGCTGCTCTGTTGAAGTGGTGGGAACAGATTGAGTTATGGCGTGCGCGCGACTGCCTGAAATATGATCGCTCAGCTAATATCATTAAACCGCAAATGGTAGTTGAAAAATTATATGAAATAACCGGTGGCGATGCTTTTATTACTTCTGATGTTGGGCAGCATCAAATGTGGGCGGCACAATTCTATAAGTTTGATAAACCGCGTCGCTGGATCAATTCTGGTGGCTTGGGAACGATGGGATTTGGTCTGCCTGCTGCAATGGGCGTACAAATGGCCAACCCAGGAAGCAAAGTGGCATGTATCACTGGAGAAGCAAGTATTCAAATGTGTATACAGGAACTGTCTACTTGCAAGCAGTACCATCTACCAATCAAGATTATCAATCTTAATAATCGCTACATGGGAATGGTGCGGCAGTGGCAGGAATTTTTTCATGGTAATCGTTATGCTGAATCCTATGTAGATGCTTTGCCTGACTTTATTAAATTAGCTGAAAGCTATGGTCATGTTGGTATGCGGATAGATAAACCAGGAGATATTGAAGGAGCATTAAAAGAAGCCTTTAAATTGGATGATCAGCTCGTGTTTATGGATTTTATTACTGATCAAACTGAGAATGTTTTTCCCATGGTACCAGGTGGCAAGGGGTTATCTGAAATGATTTTGGTATAACAGCATGCGTCATATTATTTCTTTACTAATGGAAAACGAAGCCGGCGCATTATCGCGTGTAGCTGGTTTGTTTTCAGCTCGTGGCTACAATATTGAATCCCTATCTGTTGCGCCCACTGAAGATCCAACATTATCTCGTATGACTTTGGTGACAAACGGCCCTGAAGAAGTCGTTGAACAAATTACTAAACAACTCAATAAATTGATTGAAGTCGTTAAATTGATTGATTTGAGTGATGAAGGTTATGTCGAACGAGAGCTTATGTTGATTAAAGTAAGGGCAGTAGATAAAAATCGCGAAGAGCTAAAACGGCTTGTTGACATATTTCGAGGTAATATCATCGACGTTACCAATAAGATCTATACGATAGAGCTTACAGGCACCCGGTCAAAATTAGATGGCTTTTTGCAAGCAGTGGACCGTAGTCTAATTCTGGAAATAGCTAGAACAGGAGTATCAGGACTCGGCCGTGGAGAACGGATTCTAAAGCTATAAATTTTCACTAGGATCTACGGCAGATTCTAGTTTCATCGATAACACATCAACCGATGTGACTGCATATATATTCAAGAAGGAAAATAATGAAAGTTTATTACGATAAAGATGCGGATTTATCCCTCATCAAAAATAAGAAGGTTGCTATTATCGGTTATGGTTCGCAAGGACATGCTCATGCTAACAACCTGAATGATTCAGGTGTTGAGGTGGTAATTGGTTTGCGTAAAGATGGAGCTTCATGGGAGAAGGCTAAAAAAGCTGGCTTAACTGTAAAAGAAGTCAGTGAAGCAGTCAAAGATGCTGATGTTGTTATGCTATTGTTGCCTGACGAACAAATGGCAGCAATTTATCGTACGGAAGTTGAGCCTGTGCTAAGGAAAGGTGCTACTTTAGCCTTTGCGCATGGTTTTAATATTCATTACGGACAAATTATTCCTCGTGAAGATCTGGATATCATCATGATTGCTCCCAAAGGGCCAGGTCATTTAGTACGTTCTACTTATGTTCAGGGTGGTGGGGTCCCTTCTTTGATTGCTGTTCATCAAGACAAATCTGGTCGAGCACGCGACTTAGCACTTTCTTACGCGGCTGCCAATGGTGGTACCCGTGGGGGAGTCATTGAAACTACTTTCAAAGAAGAAACCGAAACAGACTTATTTGGTGAACAAGTAGTACTGTGCGGTGGTTTAACTTCATTGATTCAAGCCGGCTTTGAAACTTTAGTAGAAGCGGGATATGCTCCTGAGATGGCCTATTTTGAATGCTTGCATGAAGTCAAGTTAATCGTAGATTTAATTTATGAAGGTGGCATTGCCAATATGCGCTATTCTGTATCTAATAACGCAGAATATGGCGATGTATCCAGAGGACCACGTATTATTACCGAGGCTACTCGTAATGAAATGCGTAAAATTCTGCGTGAAATTCAAACAGGAGAATATGCTCGCGAATTTATTCTAGAGCATCGTGCTGGTGCCCCTGTACTTAAATCAAGCCGTCGTCTTGCTTCTGAACATCCAATCGAAACCGTTGGTTCCAAATTGCGTGACATGATGCCATGGATCAAGAAAAACAAATTAGTTGATCAGGCAAAGAACTAAATATATGCCAACATCTTACTATCCTCATCCTTTTATCGCACGTGAAGGTTGGCCTTTCATCGCTGGGGCATTGATTCTAGCATTATTGGTACAACTTTCTGTCGGTTGGCTATGGGCGCTTCCTCTATGGTTAGTAGCCTTGTTTGTTTTACAATTTTTTCGTGATCCACCGCGGATCATACCAACTCTCGCTGGAGCAGTGCTAGCTCCGGCTGATGGACGAATTGTTGCGGTAGATAAAGTTCAAGATCCTTATCTCTCACGTGAAGCATTAAAAGTTAGTGTTTTTATGAACATTTTTAATGTTCATTCAAATCGTAGTCCAGTGGATGGCGTAATACGGGATCAATGGTATTTTCCGGGTAGTTTCTTAAATGCAAGCTTGCCTAAGGCTTCTTTGGAAAATGAGCGTAACGCTTTGTGGATCCAAACAGAGGATGGACGTGATGTGACTTGTGTGCAGATAGCCGGTTTAATTGCAAAACGAATCGTTTGTCATGTCAAACCTGGAGAACATCTTGCACGAGGACAACGTTTTGGTTTTATTCGCTTTGGTTCACGGGTTGATGTCTATCTTCCATTAGGAACGAAAATCAATGTTGGAATTGGTGACAAAGTACGTGCTACCGAAACAATACTGGCTGAATTTCACTAATTGTCTTAGATCATTATTCATATTCATTTATGCCAGAAGTTGATTCAGAGCAACTGCCAGTCAGCAATGTGCGTTGGAGAAGACGAGGTATTTATTTATTACCCAATCTCTTCACAACCGCAGCGTTATTTTCTGGGTTTTACGCAATAGTGCAGGCAATGAATGAGCACTATGAATACGCTGCAATTGCAATATTCGTAGCCATGGTATTTGATGGGTTAGATGGCAGAATAGCGCGTTTGACACATACACAGAGCGAATTTGGAGCAGAATACGATAGTTTGTCCGATATGGTTTCATTTGGTGCTGCGCCTGCGTTGATTATGTATGAGTGGGCGCTAAAGGACATGGGGAAGCTGGGTTGGATCGCTGCTTTTATCTATTGTGCCTGCGCCGCTTTACGGCTTGCTCGCTTTAATGTGTCAATTGAGATCGTTGATAAAAAATTTTTTCAAGGATTACCTAGTCCTGCAGCTGCCGCTTTAATTGCCGGTACGATGTGGGTAGCACTAGGTTTTCATGTTGCTGCTGATGATATCAAATGGTTAGCATGGACGATGACCTTATTTGCAGGGCTAACCATGGTAACCAACATTCCTTATTACAGTGGTAAAGAAATCAACTTGCAAAAAAAGGTTTCCTTTTTTGTTGTATTACTACTGCTGTTATTCTTTTTCGTCTTAATCCCAAGCCATCCACCGCTTGTTTTGTTTGGATTATTTCTGTCTTATGCGCTATCTGGCTATGTTATGAAGATTTGGCGGCTATATAAAAATAAGAAGCGCAGCGAGTTGCGTAAGGAAGCGTAAAATAACCCAGTTTCTTTATTCTGCTTCTATTTTGCTAGCATATCAGTCGTCTAAAGATGGACGACAATAGTTATCGGGATAAATATGAACTGCCAACCAAAGAGCTCCGTGAGAAGTTTGTTTGACGGTATGGAGCGTATTGGCTGGCAGAAATAAATAATCCCCCGCATTCAGTTGGATAGTTTGTCCCTTAACTTCAAGCTCAGCAGTTCCCTGTAATAATATAACCCATTCGTCCTGTAGCTGCTGGTATGAACAGGGAGATTGCTGAGCAGAGCTGACAATACGTTCTATCACTAGGTTTTTACACGCAAGCAGTGTCTCGAAGATTTCACCTTTAGATGGTGTGGAAAACCCGGTAAATAAATTGCCTGTTTGCATGTACGAGGATTTACAAATCTTGTAAATAAAAATTATACGATAGTCTAATTTTTGGATTGTAATGCCTCGTATTGTTGTTCGTATTGCTTAACTTTGGATAAATCACCTATTTTTCTTGCTGCTTGCATTGCAAGAGCAATTCCATTGCGTCGATTAGGCGTATGCTGTAGTGAAGCTTCCAACTCTTTCAACGCAGCTGCAGGTTGGTCTAGTGTGAGTAATAATTCTCCCAGCAATTCACGAGCAGGGATAATAGAGCCTGGCGTAACATTATCCTTTTCGGTGGAATCTTCCAGATCAGCTGAGGCGCGCATCAAGCGTAACGCTTCTTCAGTTTTATTTTCAGCAGCAGCAATCCAAGCTGCGACAGCCAAGCGCTGAATCTCGATTTGGCCAGCCGTATAATCCTGATGCGCTGAACGATCATGATCACGCAACATCTCAAGGCGTTTTAAGCTGTGCTGGGCAATATCTAGGTTGTTAGTTCTAGCAGCGCCCAACCCTTTGGCAAAATAGGTAAGCGCCTCACACCAACCGAACTGCTGCCAAGGAAAACTTGCTGGATGAACGTTTAATTTTGTAGCCTCTTGCCAATCGCCTCTTTCAACCGCAAAACGAGCGGGAATAGCCGCAAAAGCGTAGGCTATCGTGGTATTGTGTGGGTGAACCTGATCAGTGGTCAATATTTCTTGCACGATGGCGCGTGCTTTTTCTGTCTCTCCCTGTTGTAAATAGGCATATAACAGGTAATCTTTATAATGAATATCATCACCGTAGTTATCTGAGGCATGTGCTTGTGAAGCCTGATATGCTGCTAAGTTGGATTGGACAACATCTGACCAAAGGCCCAGTCGAACGTAAATGTGTGAGGACATGTGCAAGGCGTGCGGTACTGTAGGTGCAATCTGTGCATAGGCGCGTGCTGCATCTAAGCCATAGATCGCTAGCTCAGGGTAATCGCTGCTATGAATGATGTAATGGGCTACACCTGGGTGTTGCGGTTCATCTTTCAGAATTCGCTGCAATAGTTGTAATGCCTGCTTTTGCCGAGTAAAAGTCTTGTCTTCCAGCGAGACATTTGAAATTAATGCCAATGCATAAAATAAGGTAGCTTCATTATCATCAGGGAATCGTTCGGCAATTTGCTTCATAGCCTGTTCATACGCTAACTTTCGTGTGGCGTAATCACGGTTGTCATCTACAGCTGGGTACAACAGAGCAATTGCATCTAGATAGGCTTTCTCTCGATCAGTTTTGATTGTGAGTGTTCGCGCTTGTGCAAGCGCATGGCGGGCTCGTTTTACTTCATCTGGAGTAGGGGTAGTGGCCCAGAGTTGTTGATAAAGACTCATGGCAATCCCCCAGTATCCCATTGCACAATCAGGATCAATCGCTACCACACGCTGAAAAGCTTTTTCAGATTCGTCATACCAGAATGAATGTAGCATCGCTAGTGCTTGGTTGAATTGTGTTTGTGCTGCAGCAGTACAGGAAACAGAGAAATTAACTTTTCCAAGTTTTTCCTGATCAATATGGATAGATGAATGGTGATTACTATCTGCGATAGCAATTCCTGCCCAGAGTAAGAAAATAAAGGTAGAAATACGCTCGAATACAAGCATCATGAATCCTCCGGAATAATCTATAACTCAATCAATTATCCTAAAATCAGCAGGTTACAATTAATAGCTAGATTAAGATTATATTGAGTATAGCTTTATTCTCGCTTTTTCAAAAACGTCTTACAGTTTATTGACAAAAATTGAAAACTACATCTGTGCAGAAATATTTCTTAAAAAAGGGGGGGTTAGATGGATGTGATCTCAAGAATACTATTGGTATTACCTATTTTGTTGCTGTCAGCTTGCGCATCTAATGATATTTATCGCAAAGATTTCAATATTTGTGAGGTGACGACGCAGGAATCCTGTGAATCACACGCGATCCAGTTGCACAATAAAGGAAGTGATGAAGAGTATCTGCTTGGATTTGTTGAAATAGATGACCAGGGTCAATTACGTGATCGGACACAAATGAAGGCAGTACTCAACCAACTATATGAGCTGGCAGCCAAAGAAAACTTGCTGATCAATGTTTTTGTACACGGTTGGCATCACAGCGCAAAGCCGGGTGACTCAAACGTAGAAAGTTTTAAAAAGATTCTGGCAGAGTTAAGTGAAATTGAACATACGCAACATGAAAAGCATACGCATATAGACAAAACAGCACGCAAAGTTGTTGGAGTTTATGTTGGTTGGCGAGGTGATTCAATTGAAATCCCAGTAATAAATGATATTACTTTCTGGGATCGTAAAAATACTGCCCATGAAGTTGGTTATCTTGGTATGGCGGAGTTATTGCTTAAGCTAGAAGAGATTCGCAATGTTAAAAATGCACAGAAACCCCCGATTAAAAGCCGTTTAGTTATTTTAGGACACAGTTTCGGTGGTGCGGCTGTCTATAGCGCTACTGCACAGATCTTGGCGGATCGCTTTGTTGGTAGCACAGCGACTAAAAGTTATGTCGGTAATGCGGAAGGATTTGGCGATCTGGTCGTGTTGCTAAATCCAGCTTTTGAGGCAATGAAATATGCTCCCCTGTATGATCTAGCACAGGCACGTTGTAGTTATTTTGAAGATCAACCACCGCGGTTGGTTATTCTGACTTCAGAGGCGGATTATGCTACTAAATTTGCCTTCCCAGCCGGTCGGATTTTTTCTACATTTTTTGAAACGCATGGCACAATTGAACGCAATGATTGTGATCGACCATTGGTTTACAGCGAAGGTGAAGCGGATCGTAAGACAGTGGGACATTTTAAACCATTACAAAGCCACGAACTGCACCCCGCGGATGAAAAACGAGTATTAAACTACCGGAATATACAAGCAATCTGGAAAACTCAGTTATCAGAGGAATCAGTTACACTCGGGCACACTCAGCTGTCCAGTCTGGGACATACTGCTAAACTTAATCCCTATCTAAACATAAAGGTGGATAAACGGTTAATCAAAGATCATAACGATGTATTTCGCCCAGAAATCATGGAATTTGTCCGTACGCTTATTGTTTTATCCACTGGAGAATGAGGCTGTTACTGGCTAGCTGATGTTTGCATGCTGTACAGCTTCAGCCTTCATTTAAAAAATGCAATACCTCCTCTAGATCACGCGTACGTTTCATCGGTGGGAGGCTTTGCCAGATTCGTTTCCCATAGGGCTTAGATACCAAACGTGGATCGCAGATCATCAGTACGCCTCTGTCGTGCTCATCACGGATCAGACGGCCAGCGCCTTGCTTCAAGCTGATGATCGCATGTGGTAGTTGATATTCCAGGAAAGCATTACGACCTTCCTGCGTGTATTTCTCGATCCGAGCAGATAGCACAGGATCATCTGGCGAAGCGAACGGTAAGCGATCAATAATAACGAGTGACAGCGCTCGACCACGGACATCTACTCCTTCCCAAAAGGATTGGCTACCTACTAATACCGCATTGCCTAGTTTGCGAAATCGATCTAAGAGAGCAGTACGAGTTTCTTGCCCTTGTAACAGCAATGGAAATTCAAGTTGTTCTTGATCAAAAGCTTCTTGTAGTAATTCATAGATTTGCTGCATATTGCGTAAACTGGTGCACAAAATGAATGCTCGTCCACCATTCGCCTTGATGATAGGTAACACAGCCTGAATGATGCTCTCGGTATAATGTTGGGTGTTGGGATCCGGTAATTGGGTTGGCACATAAAGTAATGCCTGATTGGGAAAATCGAATGGGCTATCCCAACTCGCCATCCTAGCGTCTCCTAACCCCATTATTCGATTGTAATGAGAAAAATCTTTTTTGACCGATAGCGTTGCTGAAGTAAAAATCCAGGCACGTGCCGAGGCATTCAGTTGCTTGCTGAATGTTTCCGCGATAGACAAAGGAGTGGTATTAAATTGCAGACTTTGGGTATAAGTTTCGATCCAACTGATTACTTTGCTGGATGTAGTTTGTTCCTGCCATTGCCTAAATTTATTTAGGATAGCTTGTGCACGTAACCAGCAATTTTGTAACTCCTGAGAACGAACTGACTGGGTTTCAAGTAAAGTGACTAGCTGTACTAATTTTTCTTGAAGCGCTTGTTGCGCATCGCTAAATCCATGACGCTGAGCAGCAACAGTAGAAGAAAGGCGTGTATGCTTTTCGGGAACTATGGCGAAGATAGCCAATGCTGCTTTTTCTACTGCTGCTAGCGTATCAAACAGTGGTGTAAATTCTCGCGCGACGAGTAAGGCTTCGTTATGAACATCACGTGTCAATGTGACTATTTGGCCAGTACTGACTGATTCACCAAAAAACAAACTCGCCACTTCTGGTAGTTGATGAGCTTCATCAAAGATGACAGTATTGCAAGCAGGTAACAGCTCAGATAGACCTTCATCACGCAGCATAACATCCGCAAAAAACAGGTGATGATTGACTACAATCATATCGGCTGCCAATGCGCGTTTGCGAGCTTCCATCACAAAACACTGTCGATAATAGGGACAATCTGATCCTAGGCAATTTTCTCGGGTGGAAGTTACATATTGCCAAACAGCCGCTTGTTCTGGCACTTTATCCAATCCACTTTTATCACCATGACCACTAGTATTTGCATAACGTTCAATCAATTTGAGATATTTTGCTTCAGTACGATTGGCAAAATGAATATGATCTGAATTCAGCGTACGCTCAAGGTGATAATGGCAGATATAATTAGCGCGCCCTTTTAGTAGTGCAACAGTTACGGGAATTTTCAATGCTGCACGTATGGTTGGAATATCTCGCTGAAAAAGCTGATCCTGCAATGTTTTGGTGCCAGTCGATAAAATAACTTTTCCTCCCGACAATAATGTCGGCACCAGGTAGGCAAAAGTCTTTCCTGTACCCGTACCGGCTTCAGCAACTAGGATTTCCCTATTTTCTATAGCCTGTGCTATGGCCTGTGCCATCTCTAGCTGCTGGGTACGTGAGCGATAGTCTGGTATATTGCGAGCGAGCAAGCCTTCTGACGAAAAAATAGCGCGTAATTCAGCCATTAAATCAGACATTGAATAACCGGATTAAACAAAAAGAATTTTTCAAAATATATGAAAGTATTTAACTTTGGTGCTTTTCTTGTTAGGGAATATGGTGTTTTGATTTGAATATATACTCAAAATCACCGGTAACTGGATCTTTGTTTTGATTATTACTTTGGAATAAGTATCAGATAATAACGCTTACATTATAAGAAACACGCTCTAAAAAACTTGTTTTACTCCTGCTCTGCATGCGCTCTCTTATTAAATTATATCTAATACTCCTCATCTACCTGTTATTACTATTGCCACGATGGGTGCAGGCCGAGTTGCTATCTGAATCAGATAATTCTCAACCGATTCATATCGAAGCTGATCGAATTGATGGTCATTACCAACAAGAAATTGAAGCAACTGGTAGTGTACGAATACGGCGAGGTGATCAAACATTATCGGCTGATCGTGTCAAGTATTATCAGGAGACCGAGGATGTAGAAGTTGAAGGTAACGCATTGCTTGAACGTCCCGACGATACGTTGTGGGGTACTTTTTTACAAATGAATTTACAGACTGACATCGGTGAGTTGCATGATCCCCGTTATCGTCTTAAAGATGGGAGTGGGCGAGGTAGTGGCAGCCTATTACTGCTGGAAGGAGAAAATCAGTATCGTATCAAAAAAGCACGTTACACCACTTGTCCTGAAGGAAATCATGACTGGTATATCTTGGCGGATGATCTGGAAATAGATAATGAAAAAAAAGTGGGAACAGCGCGCCATGCCTCGATTCGATTCAAGGATGTGCCAATACTTTATCTACCCTGGATGAATTTTTCTTTTAGTAAAGAACGGAAAACTGGTTTTTTGTCCCCCATTATGGGTAATACAAGCAAAAGTGGCGTTGAAGTTTCAGTTCCTTTTTACTGGAATCTCGCTCCTAATTACGATGCTACGATTACCCCGCGATTAATGAGTCGGCGCGGACTCATGCTAAATAATGAATTTCGTTATGTCGGCCAAGCGCTGAATGGTCGAATGCAGTTTGATTTTTTACCAAATGATCTGGAAACTAAAACAACCCGTTATGGTTTACAGCTGAATCATTTCCAATCCCTGGGAGCTAGTTGGTTTGGTATGGTTAACTACAATAGAGTTTCTGATCATAACTATTTCCGGGACCTGGGAAATAATATTCTGTTTACTTCCCAGACAAACTTGCTACAACAGGCATTAGCAAGTTATTACGGCGGGTTAGGGCGTAATGGTATGGTTACCTTTAGCACGCTTGTACAACAATTTCAGACTATTCAAGATCCCAGAGCGCCTATTATTTCTCCTTACAAAATCTTGCCGCGATTTACGTTAAATGCGGCAAAAAGCAACGTTTATGGCTTTGATTTTGATTTTGCCAGCAGCTTTACTCATTTTTCTCATCCGACACTACCGCATGGTTTACGTTTAACAGCGTTTCCCAGCGTTAGTCTACCGTTAGAAAATTCCTTTGGTTTTATCCGGCCGCGAATCGGGTTGCACTATACCAAGTACGATTTGAATATGCCGGCTTCTCCTGGAGCAAACGATAAGCACCTTGACCGATCCGTACCAATATTTAGCTTGGATAGTGGTGTGGTGTTGGAGCGGGATACAGCATTAGGTGGAGAAAATTTCATTCAGACTTTGGAACCCCGTGTTTTCTATACCTATATTCCCTATCGGAATCAGCAATTGTTGCCTAACTTTGATTCAGCGGAAATGGACTTCAGCTTTGCTCAGCTCTTCATGGAAAGACGGTTTAGTGGTGAGGATAGAATCAATGATGCTAACGAAATTACATTGGCTGTTTCTTCGCGCCTGATTCATTCAGCGACAGGTAATGAACGTTTGCGTTTTTCTGCGGGACAAAGAATTCGTTTTAGCGATCGCCGGGTTTTATTGACTTCTCCGCAGATTACTAAGGCAGGGTCTGATTTTATTGCTGAGCTTTCTGGTAATCTGACTCAGCATATTAAAACTGATGCAGGAATTCAGCTTAACCAAAATAATCTACTAGTAGAAAAAATCCGCACTGGTATTAGTTACAATCCGGCTCCGGGTCAGATTATCAACGCTGGCTATCGGTTTACCCGAAACATTCTGAAACAGATTGATTTATCTACACAATGGCCTATTGCAAAAAGATGGCAAGGTTTTGCAGCCATGAATTATTCTCTGCGAGACGAGAAATTGTTGGCTGGTCTACTTGGACTCGAATATAACGCTTGCTGCTGGTCGCTGCGCCTGGTTGCTAGCCGTTTCACAACCGCAACACAAAGCTCCTCAACCAATATTTTTATTCAATTGGAATTGAACGATTTAATGAGAATTGGTACCAATCCGATACGCATACTACAACAGAGTATTCCAGGCTATACAAGGACAGAACTGCAATGACCCGATTGAATTATTCAAAATTTAGAAAATTAGTATTAACGGGAATTTTGCTTGTCATGGGAGTAATCAATGCTTTTGCTCAAAATTTTTACTCTGGGAATGAAATTAAGCCAGTTGATCGTATCGTGGCAGTCGTAAATGAAGAGGTCATTACTCAGCAGGAAATCAACGAGCTACTACAAAATACAATTCAACAATTGCAAAAACAGGCTACACAGTTGCCTCGAATAGAAGTGTTGGAAAAACAGCTACTCGAGCAGCTGATCATGAAACGTATACAGCTACAGCGCGCCAAGGAAATCGGATTAACTGTCAGTGATAATGATCTTGATCAAGCGTTGCATCGAATTGTGCAGGATAACCATCTTACGATGGATGAATTTCGGCAAGTACTTCTACAGGAAGGGACTAATGTCAATGCATTTCGCGAAGAAATACGCGATGAGATGCTAATACAGCGACTGAAAGAACAGGCAATAAATGAACGAGTCAATGTCACCGAAAGTGAAATTGATAATTTCTTAGAAAATCAGGCTAATTCTCCAACAGCTAATGAAGAGTATCGTATTGCGCATATCTTGATCCACACTTCGGAGCAGATGGATGAAGCCCAAATTAATGAACGACATCAACGCGCTGAACGAGCTTATGAAGATCTCCAACAAGGTGCTAGTTTTGCGCAAGTGTCCGCAGAATATTCCGATGCGCCTGATGCAATGCAAGGAGGAGAACTGGGGTGGCGTCCGCTTGCCCAGATAGGATCGCCTTTTGCTGAATTATTGTTACAAATGCAGCCAGGAGAGATAACACCTATCGTACGCAGTCAGATCGGATTTCATATTATTAAATTACTTGAACGCCGAAAACTGGAAAAATCAGTGACTATTATTGAGCAGACACACGCTCAACATATTCTGATCAAAGTAAGTGAAATAATTTCTGAAGAAGATGCACATCAATTAATTGATCAAATCAGAGAACGTATTGATAACGGAGCTGATTTTATGGAAATGGCAAAAGCCTATTCAGAAGATGCCAGTGCCTCTGCTGGCGGAGATTTAGGCTGGGTATCTCCAGGAGATACCGTACCGGAATTTGAACAGGCGATGAATGCGTTATTGCCAGGACAAGTGAGCCAGCCTGTACGTACCCCCTTTGGTTGGCATTTAATCAAGGTTATTGAGCGACGTTCACAAGATGTAAGTGAGCAAAAACAACGTGAAACAGCGCGCAAAACTATTCATGCTCGTAAAGCAGACGCTGTGACACAGGAGTGGTTACAACAACTCAGAGATCAAGCTTATGTGGAATATAAAATTGACAGTAATTGATGTCTATAGGTATTGGGTATGACCATCACCGTTATTCCCCGGTTAGTAATTACTGCTGGAGAGCCGGCAGGTATCGGTCCAGACTTATGCGTACAAATTGCTCAGCGAGAGCTACCTTGTCAGCTGGTTGTGATTGCTGATCGTCATATGCTTATCCAGCGAGCCGAAAAACTAGGGTTGCCTCTGTATATATCTACTGCTGACTGGAATAAAGTACAGCTTCACCAAGCTGGTAATTTGTCAGTTATGCACGTACCAGTAGCAGAACCTGTGATAGCGGGACAGCTAAATGTCAATAATTCTGATTATGTATTAGCTACACTACGATTAGCAGTAGAGGCTTGTAAAATGCATCAAGCAGATGCAATGGTTACAGCACCAGTACACAAAGGCATTATCAGTGAATCAGGCATTACGTTTTCTGGACATACCGAGTATTTGTCAGCGCTGACAAACAGTCACGCCGTGATGATGTTAGTCGGAGGGGGAATGCGTGTTACGCTTGCCACTACCCATTTGCCTCTTAAGGATGTTCCTGCTGCAATTACTCCCGAGCGCTTGGAGCAGAAGTTACGTATTATCCACCATGATTTGATCACACGGTTTTTAATTGAAAATCCGTGTATTGCCGTAGCTGGGTTAAATCCTCATGCGGGAGAATCTGGTCACCTGGGTCGAGAAGAAATTGATGTAATTATCCCTGTGCTGGAAAAATTACGTCGTGAAGGGATGCATTTACTGGGTCCTCTTCCAGCGGATACCATGTTTAACCCTACGAAACTAAAGACATACGATTGTATTTTTGCCATGTACCACGATCAGGGATTGCCGACACTCAAACACGCTAGCTTTGGTCATGGCGTAAATATTACTTTAGGTTTACCGATTATCCGGACATCAGTTGATCACGGCACCGCACTGGAATTAGCGGGAACGGGACAAGCTGATCCAGGTAGCATGCTGACAGCAATTGAAGCAGCACTTATGCTGGTTAAGAATACGCTTCCTAATCCATCCTCCACTAAACAATTAGCTGCAAATTCATAATATGCGGCATCTTCCGCGTAAGCGTTTTGGTCAACATTTTCTGATCAGCCCGCATATTATCGATCAAATTGTTCATATCATCCGTCCCATGCCAGATGATTGTGTGGTTGAGATCGGACCGGGGTTAGGTGCTTTGACTAAGCCTTTATTAGCCATACTGCAGCAACTACAGGTTATTGAAATTGATAGAGATATTGCTGATTATTTATCCCGTAATTATGCCGAAAAGTTAGTTGTTCATAACGTTGATGCTTTAAAATTTGATTTTTCAACGCTAGGGACCAGGTTACGAATCGTTGGAAACCTACCTTACAATATTTCTACGCCGTTACTATTTCATTTATCCCAATTCAGCTGCTTGATTATTGATATGCACTTCATGCTGCAACTAGAAGTGGTAGCACGTATGGTTGCGCAACCCTCTACTCAGGATTACGGACGTTTATCATTGATGTTACAAAACAGATTTATTATGGAACAAATGTTAGATGTGCCTGCTGAAGCGTTTGATCCACCGCCGCGCGTCCAATCTGCTATTGTGTCTATGCGTCCAAGAGAAAAACCAGTTATTCCGCTTGATCAAGAAAAACTGTTCGGAGAGCTGGTCTTGGCTGCATTTTCTCAGCGGCGTAAAACATTACGCAATACATTACGTCGTTATTTAACTACCAAGGATTTTGATCAGCTAGAGATCGATGCTGGATTGCGAGCAGAAAATTTATCGTTAGAACAATATGCGGCGATTACTCGTCATCTCGATACAATCAAGCAAACAAGTATGTAGCCTATTTATCTGTTTCATGTGTATGTTCGTGTTCAAGTAACCATTCTTTGCGATGCAGACCTCCGCCATATCCGGTTAATTTACCATTAGCGCCAATTACCCGGTGACAGGGAATAATAATGGAAATAGGATTGCGTCCATTGGCCATTCCCACTGCGCGTGCTGCTTTGGGTAGATTGACATGCTCAGCAATATCCTTGTAGCTGACAGTTTTACCATACGGAATGATAGTTAATGCCTGCCAGACTGCTTCCTGAAAAGGGGTGCCGACTGGTTTCAACGGCAGATCAAATTCGTGTAGCTTTCCAGAAAAATAGGCATTTAACTGTTTAACGGTTTCTTTAAATGGAATAGCATTTTCATCCTGCTGCCAATCATCCTTCATGTGAGGTAAAAGCTTTTGCGCTTCTTTCTCCATATACAATCCAGTGAGGTATTTTCCATCGCTGGTAAGTAACAATGGATCAACAGGACTTTCCATAATCATGTAATAGTTCATTGTTTATTACTCACGGAGGTGTTATTTGAGGTGAATATACGGTTATTCGGTAACATTAGCTTCAGAGCATTATCACGCAGAAGAAAATGGTGCCATAGCGCTGCTCCAGCATGAATAATAGCAAGGTATAACATGATTAATCCTAGGGATTCATGTACTTCCTTGATATCGTGAGATAGCTCTTTATTAATAATTGGCGTAACGACAGGAAGTTTAAATCCAATCACATCGATGGTTTTTCCTCCCATTTGCATAAAAAGAATCCCCAGAATCGGTAGAAGGAACATGCAGCAATACAATGCACCATGCATAATTTTGATAAATAATATTTTTTTGCGCCCTGGAGTGGGAACAATTTCTGGTAGCGGTGATAACCAACGAACAATTATTCTTAGCGGTAGCAAAGTCAATATGGCCAGCCCTGCCAGTACATGCAGGTGTTTGAGAAATTCACGCGCATCCGATCCTTTCTCAAAAATTCCTTTTGCGTAAATTAGCGCCCAGGCGGCAATAAGGATAAATGCCATCAACCAATGCAGGCTACGTAAAAACAAATTTGCTTTTAGATCGCTAGAAGTTTTCGTGGTTTGCATATTTAACCCTTTGTTTCAAATTTGATTGAGACGTCATTTTCTCATCCTCCTGCACATTGTTGCCATAAGTGAATTGCGCCATACGCACGCCAGGGTTGCCATTTTTCAGTGCATGCTAACAATTCAACTGGTTTTTCTACTTGCAACCCACGTAACAATCCAAGATCAGAAGCCGGGAATGCATTGGAATCACCCAGTGCGCGTAAGGCAATATATTGTGCAGTCCAAGGACCTATTCCTGGGAGTTTCAATAACCGCTCGACTATTCTTGCTCGATTGACTGATTCCGGTTTTAACGATCCATCCATTATAGTTTGCGCAAACCGTTGAATAGTCTCTGCACGCCGTCCAATCAGTCCAATATCTATCAGCGTTTGTAATGAAGCGTTTGCAATCGCATCAGCCGATGGTCCCGTTCGATCTAAGCCAGTAAAAGGCGTATCTATTGCTTGACCAAAGGTATCGACAAACCGGCCAAACAAGGTAGTTGCTGCTTTGACAGTTATTTGTTGTCCCAATATTGCGCGTAATCCCAGTTCAAAAATATCCAATGTGCCTGGAATACGCAAACCTGGATGATTAGTGATAAACGGTTTTAATATTTCATCATTATTCAAATGGGCATCAACAACAGTTGGATAAGCATCTAAGTCAAATAAACAGCGCAAACGCACTTGTAATTTTGCTAGGCAGGGTAGCAGTGATGGAGCAACCTGCACTTGTATTTGATGTAACTTGCTATCTTGTTTTGCAACTAGCCAACCTTGATAACCATCCAGATTGACGGTTAGCAGATAATGATTATTTTGTATCTGGCTTAGGCGGGGATTACTGCGACTACAAAGAAAGCGAATCAAAGCATTCCATGCTAAGGGTGGACGGTAGCTTAGTCGCAACAATATAAAACTTGCTTTTTCATCTGGAGATTTTTTACGCAAAGAAAATGGGCTTAATCGATATTGAGCGACAAAGGTATTCTCAAGCTGAAATTCATCAGAAAAATCACAAATATGTGCTATATCGTTTATTTCCAGTGTTGTATCAGTTAGTAACTGCTTGGCTAATAACAAACGCTGTGTCATTTTTAGTTCAGTCGTACTGACACCATATACTTGTTCGATGATCTGATGAAATTGGGATGACTGTAGCTCAAGCGTGTTCATCAATAATTCGGGATTTTTATGCACCAACAATCCTGTCCGAATTCGATCTGCCGTAGAGTGAGCAGTGTCAGCAGCACTTACTCTGGAATTACCTGGTGCAAGTTCAGGTCGACAACGTAAACAAGGACGATAACCATCTCGCTCTGCACTGGCTGCACTGGTATAAAACGTACAACGATCTATTTGCGGTAATCGTACCCGACAAACAGGACGGCAATAAATTCGTGTAGTTGATACACCTACAAAAAATGAACCATCGTAGCTGGAATCATGTGCTTGAAGCGCCGCATAACATTCTGCTGGATTCAGTAACAAAGACATTACAGTGAAATATGAAATCTCCAAAAGAATAGGTTATATCAAAACTACCTTTCAGCTAACTTCTTTCCTTAATTTAACATAATGTAAATTATACGAAATTATAAAAGCACTTCTAATATTGATTGTTTTGAAGTAATAGATCATTTCTGTAAATATGATTTTTGTAGATAAAGTAAAATCTCCCTCCCCCGGAAGAACGATCAGTAGAGGAAAAGTAAAAATGATTACAGGTGTTTACGTCACTTCTCTTGTCGGCATTGGCTTGGTCGCCGCCATTTTCTATTTTGTCATTCGTAACGCCAAACGAGAAGACACTGATTATCAGCAAATTACCCGAAAATGGTATCGCATACGTGGCATCTGGTTCCTCTTTTTGCTTACACTGGGCACTGTTGTCACCTATCTCACGCTCACCCCATTTCCGATTCCTGATCAAGGAAAAAAATATGCCGATGGGGAATATCAGACGGTGAATGTCGACAGCCATCAATGGTATTGGGTTATCTCACCAGGAACAGTTAAAGCCGGCCAGCCGGTAGAATTCCTGGTAACTGCTTCTGATGTCAACCACGGATTTGGTATCTACGATGAAAATCTACGATTGCTGACACAAACGCAGGCAATGCCTGGCTACACCAACCGCATCGTTTACACCTTCGACAAACCAGGTAATTTCAAAATTCTTTGCCTGGAATACTGCGGTTTAGCACACCATGGCATGATCAGTTCACTGATCGTGGAATAAACAGCCTGTATTTTGCTTATTACAACCGTAGCCCTAACAAAAAACGGAGTGCAATAAATATGGATAGTTCAATCCAGGAAAAAATTGAATATTCAATCGTTGAAAATCGAAACGCATTTATCGCCGTCAAATCTTATCTGATTATTGGATTGCTACTGTTTTTAGTATTGATGTTTGCCGGTTTTTTGATGCGCGCCGCACAAGGAACCTGGCTTGAAATGAATGCTGATATTTTTTATCAAGTCATGACAGCACACGGTGGAGGCGTCGTCGGTGCGGCCATGCTCGCTTCAACCGGTGTGCAGTGGTATTTTCTGCGCCAGCATGTGCGCTTGAGTAACAAAATCTTCTGGGCAAATTTCTTTATTTTTATTGCTGGTGCAATACTGACTTTTGCTGCTATTTTCAAAGGTCAGTATGGCGGTGCCTGGACTTTCCTTTACCCATTGCCAGCCATGTCCGTCGGTGTCTGGTCGATCAATGCCGCTGCGGCTTTCCAAGCTGGATTGCTGGTCATCGGCACCGGTTTTCTGTTGCTCTATTTGGATATGGGACGTGCCATCCTTGCACGTTATGGCAATCTTGCTCGCGCATTGGGTCTACCACAGCTCTTTGGTCTGGAACCTGTCAATTACAAACATCCCGCCTCGGTTGTAACCAGCACGATGGTCATCATTGTCAATTTCGCCAGCATTGCCGCCGGTGCCATTGTTATCATTATGGGAATCATCAATCTGTATTTCCCCGAATTTAAGCCGGATGCATTGTTGATGAAGAATCTTATCTACTTTTTTGGTCACGTTGTTATCAACGCCACCATTTACGCATCCGTTATCGCCGTGTATGAACTGCTGCCACACTACACCGGCAGGCTCTGGAAAACCAACCGGCCTTTCTATTTCGCCTGGTTTGCCATCGTTTTCATGGTGATGGGTGTCTACCCGCATCACCTGATGATGGATTTCCCGATGCCATCCTGGGCTGTGATCGTTGCACAAGCGCTTTCTTTTGGTAGCGGTATTCCTGTCCTCGTCGTCACTGGTTACGGTGCACTCATGATCGTCTACCGATCTGGTATACGTTGGACTACAACTAATAAATTTCTGTTTCTATCCATGTTTGGCTGGGCCGCCGGAGTAATTCCTGCAATTTTGGATGCGATGATCGAGAACAACTTGGTGCTGCACAATACCTTATGGGTTCCTGGTCACTTCCATTTCTATCTGCTGCTCGGCATGCTGCCAATGCTGTTCGGGTTTACCTACCACTTGACAGGCGAAGGCGATCACACAGCGGCGCCGCGACTGTTTGACAGCATCGGCTTCTACGCCTACGCCATCGGTGCGTTCATGACCTCGATGGTTTTCCTTGCCAGTGGCGCGCACAGTGTTCCACGCCGCTGGGCAGTACATTTTCCTGAATGGGTCAGCTTCGCCCAGGTTGGCACCATTGCTGCGGTCATTACCGTTTTTGGTATGCTACTAATCACGCTGCGCGGTCTGTTCAGCTTACCTTGGGCACGTGATCCTAACCAAGCAGCCCTTCTGCCAGACCAAGCCAATGTTGTCAGCTAAACCTGCAATGCATGCTGGCTTTCGCGCTGATTAAAATTCGAGATGAAAACTTTGCTAGCAACGCTGTTGGTGACAATACTTGGCGTTTCCGCGCTCTGGATGGGAACCGATGGCGGACAAGCGTTCACCGCTGAAGAAGCGCGTCGCCTTGAAATTCGAACCACGCCTCGCCAGGTTCCCGAGTGGGTTTTAGAAAATCAGGATGGCGATACTTTTCGTATTCAGGATTGGCACGAGAAAATTATCGTCGTTGATTTCATTTACACCAGCTGCCTCACTGTCTGTCTATCGCTGAGCAGCGACATGCGAAAATTGCAGCAGACTTTTGCGCCGCTGGTACAAGCGAACAAACTACGCTTTTTGAGCATCAGCTTTGATCCGGAAAAAGACACGCCGCAACGCTTGAAAGAACACCTCAGCCACTTTTCTGCCGATTTTAACAGCTGGACAGCCGCCCGCTCGACCAGCGCAGCACAAAACAAAGCGATCCTCGATTTTTTCAAAGTTATCGTTATTCCGGACGAATATGGCGGCTATATTCACTCTGCCGGTTACCATATCATTGCGCCATCCGGCAAACTGATCGCTATTTTTGGCGCTGAACAAACCACTGAACTTCATTCCTACCTACAACAGCTTCAGAATGACACGACTAACTCGTCTTAACCTCAACAGTATCTATCTACCACTCATCGCACTTCTTCTATTGGCCACGCCGCCACTGCAGCGCTTATTGGAACAGAGCATGATTACGCATATGCTGGTTCAGATTCCGCTGCTGGTTATCACCGGTTGGTTCATTGGTCTCAATCTGCCTGAACATTGGCAGAACCGGATTGCGCCCTGGAATCGAAAAGGCATTACCGGCATCGTATTTGTGATTTTCACGATGGCTTACTGGATGCTTCCACGCGCACTGGATGACGCCTTGTCTGAATGGCCGGTCGAACTTGCTAAATTTGCTACCTTGTCGTTAGCAGGTATTGCTTTGCAGTTGAGCTGGCACCAGCTGCACCCGATCGCACGTGGCATTCTGAAACTGGAATTTTGGGCAACACTCATGCGCCTGGGCTGGTTGTATATTGATTTACCGGAACGGCTCTGCGCAAACTATCTGCTCAGTGAACAGCGTATCCTCGGCCAATTGTTACTGGTAGCAGGCGGGCTATGGGCTATCAGCTGGATCATTCAAATCATGTTCGGAAACCAGGTGCCTACCGGAAGATCTCAACGCGAGAACTTCTGAATTGCTTAGGTAACGTGGTCACAAGATATTTGCCCAGATAGCGATACATCTGGTTGTCGGGACAAGATAATAAAGAGATAAATGATCAGGTCTAATGTCGACTGGCGTTGCTAGATCGCCATTTGCAATGCATCATAGATGCCAGACACAGCCTGCCTTCCTGAGTTCAGATATAGAGGGGGGAGTAGACCACGGAAGTTTCGTAGTCGACCCTGAAAAAGTCCCACCTTTCATTGATTTTTGAGAGGCGCCGTCTAAATTTTTGTGATTCACGAGAATCGTAAGCCTCCAACGCTACCACATTAACGCCCTGATACAAGATTGCTATCTTTGAGTTTTTTATAAGGAGGAGCGATGTCATCATCAGAAGCGCGTCGGATTCATATTGAAGCATGGCAAGCTGG
>WBZO01001702.1_pt1 | contig 32678 bp, 23 predicted proteins | sample 5204261 | NCBI WGS metagenome assembly WBZO01 (sample SAMN12412400, study PRJNA552823) | activated sludge metagenome | isolation source: activated sludge from anammox sidestream of wastewater treatment plant... | place: USA: North Carolina | collected 2017-09
AAGGGAAGCTTGACACCGGGGGAAGCGCCGCTATAATGCTCGCCTGTTCCGCGGGAATAGCTCAGTTGGTAGAGCGCAACCTTGCCAAGGTTGAGGTCGGGAGTTCGAGACTCCTTTCCCGCTCCAAGTTATGATCTACAGACTTCCACTGACGTCTGTAAGTCGTTGATTAAAGGAGCTTAGGCTCCTTTTTTCATTCCAGCGAGTGCCACGGAAATCCACTCACAGCCAGCGTTTTTGAGGCGCCAATTGAGGCACAAGAATGCGGGTGGGGCGGCTACCGGATAGTTGCTGGGGCTGAGCGGGAACCATGACGAGCATAGGACCTAAGTCATAACTTAGGAGCCTCGAAATGGCACTCTCTGATCTGACCGTCCGGCAGGCAAGGACCACCGGCAAACGCTATACCCTCTCTGACAACGACTGTCTGGGCCTGATGGTCTCTGCCGCAGGCGGCAAGTCGTGGATGTTCCGCTACTACTGGCTGGGTAAGCAGAAGCGCATGTCCCTGGGCGGCTACCCCGCCCTCAGCCTGCGCGAGGCCCGCACCGAGCGGGACAAGGCCCAAGCTCTGCTCGCCAGGGGGATTGATCCCCAAATCGAACGTGACCAGCGCCGGCACGCGGCCAAACTGGCGGGCGAATACACCTTCAAGAACGTTTTCGATGCTTGGGTCGAGCATCGTCGCAAGGAACTCAAGGAAGGCCGCCAGAGCACGCTGTCGCAGATCCTGCGCATCTTCAACAAAGACGTGCTGCCCACCCTGGGGAAGATGTCTATCTACGACATTCGCCGCCCCCAACTCCTGGGGGTTCTGGCGGCGATCGAGAAACGCAAGGCATTCACTACTGCAGAGAAGGTCCGCACTTGGTTCAACCAGATGTTCCGCTATGCCTTGGTCGTTGCCGAAGGGTTGGAGGTCAACCCGGCTGCCGACTTGGACGTGGTGGCGGAACCCAAGCCTCCGGTGACCCACAATCCCTACCTGCACCTGCCCGAGATGCCCGAGTTCCTTCAGAAGCTCCGGCTCTACACTCCCCGCGGCTGGCAGACCCAGCTCGGTGTCCGGCTGCTGTTCTTGACCGGGGTACGCACCGGCGAGCTGCGGTTGGCCGAACCGGAGCAGTTCGACCTCGACCGTGGCTTGTGGATCATCCCGCCGCAAATCGTCAAGCAGCTTCAAGATGAGATGCGCAAGGCTGGCAAACGTCCGCAAGACGTGCCGCCCTACATCGTGCCGCTGTCCTTGCAGGCCATTGAGGTCGTGCGCTACCTGCTGGGCGTGATGCGGCCGGCGCAGAAATACCTGCTGGCTCATACCAGCGATCTCAAGAAGCGCATCAGCGAGAACACCCTCAACAAGGCCCTGCAACTCATGGGCTATGAGGGACGCCTGACTGGGCACGGCATCCGAGGCACCATCTCGACGGCACTCAACGAGATCGGCTATCCGAAGATTTGGGTGGATGCGCAGCTTTCGCATTCCGATCCCAATAAGGTGAGTTCGGCTTACAACCACGCCAAGTACGTGGAACCGCGTCGCCGGATGATGCAGGACTGGGCCGATCGCCTCGACCTGCTCGAACAGGGCGAAGTGGACGCCGCGAGCGCGCACTTGACCATTCGCATCGACGGGGTGCCGGCGATGGCGGAAGTGGAGGAGTCCGTGAGTGCGGCAGCCACGGTGGCCGAGCCTGCTGCACCTAGCGTCCCGCCCGTGGTGGCTACGCCCGTCATTGTGACCCCGAACAACGGCGGGATCACGTTCCAGCGGCTATCGCAGATTCCGCCGCCTCCGACGCATGCCCCGGAGCCGGAAGTCTCTGCCATCCAGCGCGAGCGTGAGGAAATGCTGGCCATCTACGAGTCGCCGAACAATCTGCAGGTCCCGCTGTTCGGCAAGCTGGCCGGGAAGTCCAAGGACCAGATCAACCGCGAGCTGAAGGCAGGCAAGCTGCTGTCCATCAGCCTGGGCAACCGGGGGCAGCGGGTTCCCGACTGGCAACTGGTGCCGCTCAAGCACAGGCTGGCCCAGGTGCTCATGAATCAGTGCCCGCACGCGGACTCGTGGGCCCTGTACCGCATGCTGACCCGGCCGCACCCTGACCTGGGAGATCGGGCGGCCATTGATGCGGTGACGCCGACCAACGTGCCTGCGGTCATCCGGGTCATCATGGGCGACTACCAGCACCAAGCGGATGCGCCCGAGGTCGTTGTCCCACCGCCCATCCCCGAGGATGTACGGCAGAGCGTCCATAAGCTGTTGAATAGCGCAGTGGTGCTTGAGGGGGTCTAGTCATCACACTTCGACGTATGGCCGGGATGAAATTCCCGGCCATACGGATGCCATCACGTTGCGCCTGCTTCGGTAATTTGTAGCGCTCTGCGCTCGAACCGCTCAGCAACGGAGTCGGCTTGCCCGTGAGGCCGCTGCAGATACGTTGCAATTTCATACGGACCATCAGCGAGCGGTCGCATGGTGATCCCCCATCCATGAGCGCGCTCGATGCGTGATTGCCTGGATATTCCGATGCCATAACCGGAGGAAATCCATAGCGCCATGATCTCAAAGGAAGTGACGTATTGAACGCTTTGTTTGCCAGCGGGCGCCAGGGGGGACAGCCGCTGCTCCAGCCTTGGACAGGCTTCTGGTTTCCATCGAAACAGAGGGTGGTTCTGCAAGTCGGAAATGGTGAGCTTCGCTTGATCGAGCAGCCTGGAACATAGTGGCATGGCAAGTGCCGCGTTCTCACTCCACAGCGGGCGATATATCAGTGACGGATCGTCAGCAGCCTGAAGCGACACCCCGACGTCGTAGCGGTCCTCATGAAGCCCCGAAATCAGCTCGTCGCTCGTCACCTCGAAAAGTGCAATGGAAACTTCAGGCTCTTCCGTGCGCTGCAGCGCAAGCAGTGCTGAGAGGTGTGGCGATGGTACGCCAGGGGCTATGGCAAGCCTGAGCTTGAGAAATTGGCTGGTGGCATCGCACATAGAAAGCCCCGAGAAGCGGAGGGTTCAAGAAGCCGAGCCGACATGATAGCCAAAAGAGTTATCTTTAACGTGGTTAAGTATCATCGATTGCATGACGCTTCTGTTGATGCAGAAGCGCAGCGTTCAACGGGGGCGTCCCCCCGGTACAACTACATACGAAGCCGAGCCCGCATTGGCGTTCGGGCGAGCGGTGCGCGCCGCTCGCATGGAGCAAGGGATCGCCCAAGAAGCGCTTGCCTCGCTGGCTGGGATTGAACGCTCGCATATGGGGAAAATCGAGCGTGGGGAGCATATGCCCACCCTCGCTCTGATACTGAAGATCTCTATGGCGCTCAGAAAAAGTGCAGCCGAGCTGATAGGTGCAACAGAGCGCAATCTTCGCGACGACACCGATGGTTGACTGAAGCTGAGGGCAGCTACGTCTACTGTTCTTCCAGGCGTTCGAGGAGACGAGCAATGAATCGCTCGGTTAAAGCTGGAAAGTTATCGCCATCAGGCCGAAGCAAATACGTTGTGATCATTGCTGACTCCAGTGCCAGTGGACGAAACACCACATCCGGCCGTTGGTTGACTGGAATCTTGGTCGCCGTCATGAAGCCTACGCCGTACCCAGCACCAACCAAGGTGAGCATCATGTCCAAGGAGGAAACGCGATCGACGATAGTCGTCTTGTCCTCCAGCGGACGCAAAAGGCGAGTCAGCTCGCGGCAGTAACCTTCGCAAACCTGCGGGTCACACATGACAAGGGGATGGCCCCCCAGTTCATGAAGTGGAACCTCTTTGTGGGCGAGCAGCGCGTGTCGAGCGGGTACGGCAATCACCAGCGGGTCTTGCCAAATTGGTTCAGCAACGATGCCTTCACCGACATCTGCCGTGTGTGCGAAGCCGATCGTGAAGTCGCCCGACCGCAGCCCGCGTACTTGTTCGGCCAAAGGCACCTCGGACATGCGTATCTCGACCTCGGGCTCTTCAGCGCGGCAGCGTGCCAGAAACGTCGATAGTCGTGGATCGGTCGCTCCGTCGGATACTGCGATTCGCAGGCTGCCCCGCAGGCCCGATGCAACGGCCTTGGCGTTCTCTCTGGCCTGTTCCAGGACAGTGAAAAGTCGGCGGGTGTCCTGCAAGAACACAGCGCCGGCTGCGGTCAACTGGGTGCCCCTGCGATCCCGATCAAAGAGCACCACTCCCAGTTCGTCTTCCAGTTCTTTGATGGCGCGAGAAAGCGGTGGCTGCTCGATATGGAGGCGTTCGGCCGCACGGGTGAAATGCAGTTCCTCCGCGAGAACTACGAAGCAACGAAGATGCCGCAATTCCATCGGCGACGCTCCCTGGATTCTTCATAGGTTTCCATTCCGTTCATGGGCGCGCCTGGGTTCGCCTTGCGGGCAATCGGTTGATGCGCGCTCGCCATACGCCATAGCTGATGGCTCCGATTGGTGCGATCAGGCAACAGGATGTGTGTTGCCTTTTGGCTCATGGTGTTCTGGTCAAGGCTTCGCATTGCGCTTGTATTCATCCTTGATGGACTCCAGTCCGCCCAATGCGAAGTTAAAAAGGTGGTCCGCAATCGCCTGAGAAGGCATCTGGAAAATTTCCTGCAGCGGGCCGGGGAAGGTGCGGCCGCCGACCAACAGCATCAGGCAGGGGGCGATCACGCAGAGCAGGCAACGGGTCAAGGCGGGATCTTCAGCGGGAATCTCGGTGATTTCGCTGAGCATGCGCCTCAAGAGCGCCAACTTCGGCAGTCCCTGATCCTGGACAAGGATGGGCAGGTGTGAGGTCGGCGCCAAAATCTCTCTGGCCAGCACGCGCAACTGCCACGCTTGAGGCTCTCGTGCCGCGTACCTGACCAACTGCTCGATCACCACGCGCAACTTTGACGCCGGGGGCAGCTCGCCGCCGACGATCTGCTGCAGCTCGCCCATGTTGAACAGTTGGCCATGAGACTCCGCCAGCACAGCCTGGTACAGGCTACTGCGGTTGCCGAAGTGGTAGTTGATGGAGGCCAGATCCACCTGTGCATGGGCCGCGATGGCCTTGTTGGAAGTCTCTGCGTACCCCGTGGTTGCGAACAGTTCGCCCGCCGCCTCAAGTATCCGGGTTCGTGTGGCTTCGCCATCCGAGCGAAGTCCGCGTGCAGGTTTGTTCATTTCTCGATCGTCCAGAGCAGCACATACAACTTGCATTGTCGCTCAGATTAAGATTAAAATCAATTTAGTGTTTTCGTGGTGCAGTGCATCGCTCTACCTCTCTTCCGACTTTCTGGATTGTTTGACATGAAGAAGCCTCTCATTGCCCTTGGTCTCCTCGTAGTGCTGGCGCTCGGCACGTGGGCCTGGATGCACCAGCGGGACAAAGGGCACGATGGTGCGTTGGTGCTGTACGGCAACGTGGACATCCGCCAGGTATCGCTGGCGTTCGATGGCAGCGGTCGCGTGGCCGACATGAAGGTCGATGAGGGCGATGCGGTGCAGGTCGGTCAGGTACTGGCCACGCTCGACACGCAAACGCTGGCCCTGCAGGCCGAACAGGCACAGGCGCAGATTGGCGTGCAGCAGCAAAACCTGCTGCGCCTGAAGAACGGTGCACGCCCGCAGGAGCTGGCACAGGCGCGCAGCAGCCTGAGCGCCGCGCAGGCCGAAGCGGTCCGCGCGCAGAAGGATCTGGCGCGCTTGCAGGGCATCGCCGACAACACCGGCGGCCGCGGCGTCAGTGCGCAGGAACTGGATCGTGCGCGGGCTGCCGTGCAGGTCGCCAACGCACAGGCCGCGCAGCAGCAGGACGCCTTGCGCCTGACCGAAATCGGCCCGCGCAAGGAAGACATCGCTGCCGCCGAAGCGCAACTGAAGGCCTCCGAGGCCCAACTGGCGTTGTTGCAGCATCAGGTGTCGCAGGGCCAGCTGGTCTCGCCATCCGATGCCGTGGTGCGCTCGCGCCTGTTGGAACCCGGTGACATGGCCACGCCGCAAAAACCCGTGTACGCCCTGGCGATCACCGAGCCCAAATGGGTGCGCGTATATGTGAGCGAGGCGGATCTCGGCAAAGTCAAGTCCGGCCAGAGCGCACGCGTCACCACCGACAGCGCACCGGGCCAGCCTATCGCCGGCAAGGTCGGCTACATCTCATCGGTGGCCGAATTCACGCCCAAGTCGGTGCAGACCGAGGAACTGCGCACAAGCCTGGTCTATGAGGTGCGGGTGATTGTCGAAGACAAGGACAACGCGCTGCGCCTGGGCCAGCCGGCCACTGTTGTGCTGGGTGGCGACGCGCAATGAGTCGAGTCGACTTAGCCGGCGCCAGCGTCGTCGCCGAAGGCCTGCGCAAGACCTTCGAGGCGCCAGGTGGCGGGCCGCTGCACGCGGTCGATGGCGTGTCGCTACAGGTGCGCCAGGGCGAGCTGACCGCGCTGGTCGGCCCGGACGGCGCCGGCAAGACCACGCTGCTGCGCATGATGGCCGGCTTGCTGAAACCCGATGCCGGCAGCCTGCGGGTGCTCGGTATCGATGTGGCGCAAGACCCGCAAACGGTGCAGGACCGCATCAGCTACATGCCGCAGCGCTTTGGCCTGTACGAAGACCTGAGCGTGCAGGAGAACCTCGACCTCTACGCCGACCTGCATGGCGTGCCACAGGAGGTGCGCCGCGAACGCTTCGCGCGCATGCTGGAAATGACCGATATGGCGCGCTTTACCGCACGCCCGGCGGGCAAGCTCTCCGGCGGCATGAAGCAGAAGCTGGGCCTGGCCTGCACGCTGGTGCGCTCGCCGGATTTGCTGCTGCTGGACGAGCCCAGCGTGGGCGTCGATCCGCTCTCGCGTCGCGATCTGTGGCAGATCGTGCAGCAGCTGGTCGACGACGAAAAGCTGAGCGTGATCGTCAGCACCGCCTACATGGACGAGGCCGAACGCTGCGCGAAGGTCTTCGTGATGCACCAGGGCCGCCTGCTCGCCGAAGGGGCGCCAGGCGCACTGCGCGAGCGCGCACGCGGCCTGACCTATGTGGCGACGCCACCCACCGGCACGCCCGCCCGCGACCTGCAGGCGCGTTTGATCGACGCCCAGCCACTGATCATCGATGCGGTGCCCAAGGGCGGTGCGGTGTGGTTCATCCGCCAGCCCAAGGCCGATACGCACGCACTGGATGCACTGCTCGATGGCATCGCCTGTCAACCGCGCCCCGAGGAACTCGAAGACGCATTCATGATGATGCTGCGCCAGCAGCAGACTCAGGGGGCGGACACGGTGCCCGAGACGCCCGCGCCATCCCCGCCATCGCCCTCGAATGGCAAGGAGCTTGGCAAGAAAGATAAGCCGGTGATCGTGGTACGCGATCTGGTACGCCAATTTGGCGACTTCACCGCCGTCGCCAGTACCTCCTTTGACGTGGCGCGGGGCGAGATCTTCGGCCTGCTCGGCCCCAACGGCGCGGGCAAGACAACGACCTTTCGCATGCTCTGCGGCCTGCTGCCAGCCAGCAGCGGGCATCTGGAAGTTGCGGGCATGAACCTGCGCCACGCCCGCGCACAAGCGCGCGCCCGCATCGGCTATGTGTCGCAGAAGTTCGCGCTCTACGGCAACCTGAGCGTGCGCGAGAACCTGGAGTTCTTCGGCGGCGCCTACGGGCTGCGCGGCCAGGCGCTGCGCACGCGGGTGGCGGCCACGCTCGCCCAGTTCGCCCTGGAACCCACCGCCATCAGCGGCCTGCTGCCAGGTGGCTACAAGCAGCGCCTGGCCATGGCCACCGGCCTGCTGCACGAGCCCGACATCCTGTTCCTCGATGAGCCCACCAGCGGCATCGATCCGCTGGCGCGGCGCGCCTTCTGGCGCACCATCACCGCGCTTGCCCAGGCGGGGGTGACGGTCATCATCACCACACACTTCATGGAAGAGGCCGAGTACTGCGACCGCATCGCCATCCAGGATGCCGGCAAGGTGCTGGCGCTGGGCACGCCGCAGGCGGTGCGCGAGCAGGCAGGCGATGCAGGTGCCGACATGAACAGCGCCTTCATCGCCATCGTCGAGCATGGCCGCGCCGTTGATCGGGCCCAGAACCCAGGAGGTGGCGCATGAACCAGCCCCCATTCATGCGGCGTTTCATCGCCCTGCTGCGCAAGGAAGTGCGCCAGATGCTGCGCGACAAGAGCAACCTGGCGGTGGGGCTGCTGCTGCCGATTGCGCTGATTCTGCTGTTCGGCTACGGCCTGTCCTTCGATGTCAAGAACGCCCCGGTCGCCGTGGTGCTGGAAGACAGCGCGCCCGCCGCGCGCGACGCCGTCGCCGGTCTGGGCGGCTCAAGCTATCTGTCGCCAGTCTGGGTCACACAGATGCAGGAGGCCGAGCGCCTGCTGCGCGCAGGCGAAGTGGACGCCATCGTGCGCGTACCGCTGGACTTCTCACGCCGGCTCGCCGCAGGCGATGCCCGCATCCAACTGATCTTGAACGGCGTCAACTCGACCACGGCGCAGACCGTGGAGGGCTACGTCAACAGCGCCTTTGCCACCTGGGCGCAAAAGCAAGTTGACCGCGCCGGCAACAAGCCGCCCGCGCTGGGGCGCGTGGAAGTGGTGCAGCGCATGTGGTTCAACGAAACCGGCAACAGCAGCTGGTATCTGGTGCCCGGCCTGATCGTGCTGGTGCTGACGCTGATCGGCGCCTTCCTGACGTCACTGCTGATCGCACGCGAATGGGAACGCGGCACGCTGGAGTCGCTGTTCGTCACGCCTGTGCGGCCGCTGGAACTCATCTTTGCCAAGCTGGCGCCGTATCTGGTGGTGGGGGCCATCGACCTGGTGCTGTGCCTGCTGGCGGCGCGCTTTTTGTTCGAGGTGCCGCTGCGCGGCTCACTGACCATCCTGTTCCTGGCCTCGATGCTGTACCTGCTGGTCTCGCTGCTGCTGGGGCTGTTCATTTCCGGCAAGGCGCGCAATCAATTTGATGCCAGCCAGTTGGCCATGCTGGTGAGCTTCATGCCGGCCATGATGCTCTCCGGCTTCGTGTTCGACCTGCGCAATGTACCGCTGGTGATCCAGGGCGTGGCGCAACTGCTTCCGGCCACGCATTTCATGGACTTGATCAAGACGCTGTTCCTGGCCGGCGACCATGGGCCGACCCTCCTGCGCAGCGCCTCCATCCTCTCCCTCTACGCCCTCGTGCTGCTCGTCGCTACGCACCGCACGCTGCGCAAGACGCTGGACTGAATGCCATGGCCACCTTCATTGAATCCTTCTTCCATACCGCCGCCCAGATTGCCGCACTGGTGCGCAAGGAGCTGCTGGCGCTCATCAAGGAGCCCTCCAGCCGGGCGCTGCTGATTGTCCCCGCCTTCCTGCAAGCCTTGCTGTACGGCTACGGTGCCACCTATGACCTCACGCACGTGCCCTATGCCGTGCTGGATCAGAGCCGCAGTGCGGTATCGACCGAGCTGCTGGCACGGCTCGATGGCACTGGCGTGTTCGTGCGTGCGGCCACGCTCACCTCGCCGAAGCAGATTGCCGACGTGGTCGATGCAGAACAGGCCTTGCTGGTACTCAGCATCCCGCCGGACTTCGAGGCGCGGCTGAGTGCCGGTCAATCGGCACCGCTGCAGGTCGTTCTCGACGGGCGCAATTCCTCGACAGCGGGTTCTGCCGCCAGCCACGTCGCCGCCATCGTGGCCGCCTACAACGCCTCGCTGGCTACCCCGGGTGCTCAAGGGCCTCCAGGCATTCGGGTGGAGCGGCGCGCCTGGTTCAACCCCAATCTGGAATCGCGCTGGAACATGATGCCGGGGCTGATTGCCGCCCTGAGCATGTTGCAGACCCTGATGCTGGCGGCGCTGTCGGTGGCGCGCGAGCGCGAGCAAGGCACCTTCGACCAGTTGCTGGTGACGCCGCTCACCCCGATGCAGATCCTGATCGGCAAGGCGCTGCCCTCCATCCTGATCGGGCTGCTGCAGTCCAGCATCATCTTCCTGATCATCTTGTTCTGGTTCCAGATTCCGATGCAGGGCTCGGTGGGGCTGCTCTACTTCGGGCTCATCGTCTTCACTGTCGCGTCCGTGGGCGTGGGCCTGTCGATCTCCGCCCTGTCGCTGACCATGCAGCAGGCGATGCTCTACACCTTCCTGCTGATCATGCCGCTGATGCTGCTCTCGGGCCTGTTCACACCGGTGCGCAACATGCCCGAGGTGCTGCAGCTCGCCACCTACGCCAATCCGCTGCGCTTTGGCATGGACATCGTGCGCCGGGTGTACCTGGAAGGCGCGGTGTTCATGGACATCTGGCGAAATTTCATTCCCCTGCTGGTCATGGGCGCCATCTCGCTGCCGCTGGCGGCGTGGCTGTTCCGCAACCGCCTTTCCTGATCGGGTATCGACATGCACGCATCGCTTTTTACCAATCGTCTCGTTCCCGGCCTGCTTGCCGGTGCACTCGTCGCCATGCTTTCCGGCTGTGCCGTTGGCCCGAATTTCGTCAAGCCGACGCCCGCCGCACCGGACGACTGGACGAGCTGGCGCAGTGGCGATGCCTCGCTGCGCATCCCGACCGAAGCCGCCCAGGCATTGCCGGCGCAGTGGTGGCTGGCATTCAACGACGCCACGCTCGATGCATTACAGCGCCGCGCTTTCGATGCCAGCCCTGACCTGCAAACGGCCACACTGCGCTTCGCACAGGCGCGCGCGCAGCGCAGCACGGTGGCCGCGCAGCGCGGGCCGGAGGTCAACGCCAGCGGGAGTGCCACCCGCCAGCGCCAGAGCGAGAGCGGTGCCAGCACGCGCATGCTCGGCATCATGGGGGCCGACCCGAGCATGACTGAGCTGCTTGCGGAGCCGTTCACGCTGTACCAGGCCGGTTTCGATGCTTCGTGGGAGCTGGATTTGTGGGGCCGTGTGCGCCGCTCCGTGGAAGCCGCCGACGCCGATGTCGACCAGCAGGCTGCGCTGCTGGACCTGGCCCGCCTCAGCCTGGCCAGCGACGTGGCGCGCAATTACTTCGAGCTGCGCACCGCCCAGCGGCAGGTACGATTGATGCGCGAGGACATCGCCGCACTGGAAGATCGCGCCGGGCTGCTTCAAGCGCGTGTCGATGGCGGCGTGCTCGATCACACGGACTTGCAACGCCAGCGCGCCGAACTGGCCGCACTCAAGGCGCAATTGCCGCCGCTGCTGGCGCAAGAAGCGGCCAACGCCAACCAGATCGCCCTGCTGCTGGGCGAGCGCCCCGGTGCGCTGCAGGCCGAACTTGCGCCACGCGAGGCTGACGCCAGGACTGCGCTGCCCGACCTCGCTCTCGGCCTGCCTTCGGAAGTTGCGCTGCGCCGCCCCGACATCCGCGCCGCCGAAGCGCGCTTGCACAGCGCCACCGCCAACATCGGTATTGCCAAGGCCAATCTGTATCCCAGCATTCGGCTGGGTGCGAAGTTCGGGTTCGAGTCCTACCTGAGCGGTGAATTTTCTGATTGGGGCAGCCGCGCCTGGTCGGTCGGCCCCAGCCTCAATCTGCCGATCTTCGACCACGGCCGGCGCACAGCTACCGTGCAACTGCGTGAGCTGCAACAACAGGAAGCGGCGGTGAACTACCAGAAAACCGTGCTGCAAGCCTGGCAGGAGATCGACGATGCGATGTCCGCCTACAGCGCCGAACAACAGCAAGTGCAGGAACTGAAAACCCGCAGCGACGCGGCCAGCGATGCCTACAAGCTTGTTCAGGCGCGCTACGACGGTGGAGTCAATGATTTCACCGCCGTGCTCGACGCGCAGCGCAGCTATCTGCAAGCGCGCCGCGACCTGGTGGGCAGCGAAGGACGACTGGCAGCGCGCTTCATCACGGTGAACAAGGCATTGGGCAATGGCCCCATGTGACCCGCTTGCGGTGCATCCGCAAGCGCCATCCAACCATCCCGAAAGGAATCAACCATGCAATCCCGCACCCACAAAATCCTGAGCGCAGCCGTGACTGTCAGCCTCGGTCTTTGTGCCGTTGCGGTGTCGCACGCCCAAGCTCGCCCTGAGCGAAGACGGGCCGCTGCCACGTCCCCGGAGCAGCGGGCATGAACATGAACGTCAATGACAAGACAGGCAGCGACCCCGCAGGCCAGGACGGGTCGCGCTGGATGGCGAACCCGTTCGCATGGGCCGCTGCCGCCACGCACTACACGATCGACGCCTGGCAACGTAGCGTGCTGTATGCCGACATCCGGCGCCAGCGCGGCAACCAGTACCGCGAGCATCTCCAGGAGCAGCAACCCAGCGTGCTTGATTTCGCCGCCGAGCCGGTGATGTCAGGCGCGGAGTTGCCAAGGCCCGTGAACTACTGGCTGGCGCACATCGTGCCGGGTGCCAAGGTTGCGATCGATCCGCACAAGCGTCCGTTCGTCGTGGTCGATCCTCGCGCGGGGCACGGCCCCGGTATCGGCGGCTTCAAGCCCGACAGCGAGATCGGCGCAGCACTGAAGGCCGGTCACCCATGCTATTTCGTCGGTTTCCTGCCCGACCCGGTGCCGGGTCAGACGATCGAGGATGTTCTGCATGCGCAGGCTGCCTTCATTCGCAAGGTCGGCGAACTGCATCCGCACAGCATCGGCAAACCGGCGGTCATCGGCAATTGCCAGGCGGGCTGGCAGGTGCTCATGACCGCAGCCGTGTGGCCCGACCTGTTCGGGCCGATCATCGTTGCCGGCTCGCCGGTCTCGTACTGGGCGGGTGACAACCCGATGCGCTATGCGGGAGGGTTGCTCGGGGGCAGTTGGCTGACCGCGCTGACCAGCGACCTCGGTGCCGGTTGCTTCGATGGTGCCTGGCTGGTGCAGAACTTCGAGAACCTGGACCCCGCCAACACGCTTTGGGCGAAGCAATACAACGTCTATGCCAACGTAGACACCGAAGGGCCGCGCTACTTGGAGTTCGAGAAGTACTGGGGCGGCCATGTATTCCTGGAAGGCCAGGAGATCCAGTACATCGTCGACAACCTGTTCATCGGCAACAGGCTGTCCAGCGCCGAGCTGACGACCTCCGAGGGCATGCGCATCGACCTGCGCAACATCCGCTCGCCCATCGTGGTGTTCTGCTCGTATGGCGACAACATCACGCCGCCAGGGCAGGCGCTGGGCTGGGTTACCGACCTGTACCGCGACGACGCCGACGTCGCGGGCCATGACCAGACCATCGTCTTCGCCACGCACGAGAGCATCGGCCACCTGGGCATCTTCGTGGCCGGCAGCGTTGGCCGCAAGGAACATCGCAAGTTCGCCAGCAACATCGACATCATCGACATGCTGGGGGCTGGCATCTACCGGGCCACGGTCGAGGATAGGCCGCCGGAGGTGTTGGAGGATGACCTGGCTGACGATCCGTACCTGATGAAACTGCAGGTCAGCAGCGTCGAAGAGGTGCGCGGAATCGTCAAGCCAGACCCGGAGAGCGATGCCCGGTTCGCCGCGGCGGCGGCCATTTCTCAGATCAATCTGGCGCTGTACCGCACATTTGCGCAGCCTTGGGTACGTGCATGCGCGACCCCGGATGCAGCGCGTTGGGGCCAGGTCCTGCATCCGCTTCGCGTCGGCTACGAATGGTGGTCCGACCGGCATCCGCTGGCCGCCACGATCGCTGCGCAGGCGCAATGGGTGCGTGAGCACCGCCAGCCCACGGAACCCGACAACCCGTTCCTGCTGATGCAGGACGCAATGTCTCGCGCGATCGTGCAAGGGCTCGATCGATACCGGGATCAGCGCGACACGCTCCATGCAAAGGCCTTCGAGACCGTCTACGGCTCGGCGGCCGTGCAGGCGCTCGCGGGCCGCAGCCCGGGTGATGCCTCACCCGCACGCGCCCACCCCGGCAATTCGCCGGAGCATCAGGACTACCTGGCGCGAGAACTGGCACGCCAGGACGCGGACATGGCCCAAGGGGGGCTGATCGAGGCGGTGCAGCGCAGCCTGTACTACGTCGTGCAAGACCGCGGCGGCTCCGATGAGCGCCTGTTCCGGCATGCCTGGAGCCTGCTGGAGCCGCGGCTCGCGCAACCGGACTTCGATTTCCCGGCGTTCCGCCAACGCATCCGCAGCCAGGCGCTTTTGGTGCGTCGCAATCCGAAGGCGGCCATGGTGGCGCTGCCCCAATTGCTTGCGCGCGCCGGCTCCGACGAGATACGCGCCGCAGCGAAGGTGATGACGGCGTTCGTCAGCCGCGGCGGCCTGTCACAACAGGAATCCGCCCGCCTGGAGGAAATACAGGACACCTTCGAGGCGGCTGCCAACAGGGCGCGTACGCCCGCCGCAACCGCAGCGGAGTCGAACAAGCCACCTCGCAGTACCCGGCAACCATCGGCAAAGAAGGCTGCGCGCGGCACCACTCGGCGGCCGGCAAGCAGATGACAGGCGCTCTGTTTCAACCCTCCATCCAGACCATGCCATGACAACGCCAGACCTTGCCAACCATTCCCAGTCGCGCGCGCCCCGGCGTCGCTTCGACGAACTCGCAGTAGGCGACAACGCGTGTATCGAGCGCGTGCTGACACTGGAAAGCCTGCAACTGTTTGCGGCGCTCGCCAGCGGAGGCGCCCCTGCGGACGCCAGCGATTCAGAGTCCCCTTCCATACGCGGCAGGGCCTTCGTCGGCATCGGCACTTGGGTCGGAGGGCTGATTGCTTCGGTGATCGGTGGATGCGTGTCGGGTACGGGTCTGGTCTGCCGAGGCCAGCAATTGCGGTTTCTCGCGCCGATCCGGGTGGGTGATCGCCTACGGGCCCAGGTGACCGTCACCGAGCGCCATCCGGCGACAAGTCGGATTGTGCTGCACTGCACTTGCATCAACCAGGACGGGGTGTTGGTGGTCGATGGCGAGGTGGACGTTGCGCCCGCGGGCGTAGGGGCGGGCGACGGCCTCGCGGAAGCCGGCATCCACGTCATCGAGGATGGTCGTGTGCAACGCCTGCTGGCCCACGCACAGATCCTGGACGCCATCCGGGTCGCCGTGGTGCATCCCTGCGACGAGGCCAGCCTGTCGGCCGCGCTGGACGCGCGTCTGGCCGGGCTGATCGAGCCAGTGCTGGTGGCGCCGCGCACAAGACTCGACGCCGTGGCAGCCGAGTGCGGCCTGGACTTGTCCGGCATCGAGGTCATTGACGTCCCGCACAGCCACGCTGCCGCGGAGCGGGCTGCCCAACTGGCCGCCAAAGGCGAGGTCGAGGCGCTGATGAAAGGCAGCCTGCACACCGATGAGCTGATGGCGGCCGTCGTAGCGCCGGCTAGCCAATTGCGTACCAAGCGGCGCATCAGCCACTGCTTTGTCCTGCAGACGCCTGGCTACCCCCGACCTTTCATCGTCACCGATGCAGCCATCAACCTGGCGCCGGATCTGGCGCAGAAGGCCGACATCGTGCGCAACGCGATCGATCTGGCACACGTCCTCGGCGTGTCCAATCCGAAGGTCGCGATCCTGGCGGCGGTGGAAACGGTCAACCCGGCGATGCCAGCGACGCTGGACGCCGCGGCGCTGTGCAAGATGGCCGATCGCGGCCAGATCACCGGCGGTCAACTGGATGGTCCTCTGGCCTTCGACAACGCGATCTCGATCGTGGCGGCGCGCACCAAGGGCATCGTCTCGCCAGTCGCGGGCCAAGCCGACATTCTTCTGGTCCCCGATCTGGAGAGCGGCAACATGCTGGCCAAGCAATTGATCTACCTCGGGCAGGCTGCGAGCGCCGGCATCGTGCTCGGTGCGAGGGTGCCGGTGATCCTGACCAGCCGCGCAGACAGCCGCCAGGCACGCATCGCCTCCTGCGCAATCGCGCTGATGCTGGCCCACCACTACCGCAGCGCGCCGCCGTGATGCCTCGCCTACGCACCATTTCCATTTCCCAATGAAGGAACCACCATGCAATATTCATTCGCCGGCCAATCCGTCCTCTTGACCGGTGCTGCATCCGGCATCGGAGAGGCAACGGCCCACCTGCTGGCCGCCAACGGCCTGTCCGTGGTGGTTTCTGATCTGCAGGCCGACGCGGTGGATCGCGTCGTCGCTGCCATCGTGGCAGGCGGCGGGCGCGCCATTGGCAATGTCGCAAACGTCGCCGATGACCAGCAGGTGAAGGCTGCGGTCGACTGCGCGGTCACGGCTTTTGGTGCGTTGCACTTTGCCGTCAACAACGCCGGCATCGGTGGCACCCTCGCACCGGCGGGCGAAATGGTGCCGGCCGACTGGCAGCGCGTCATCGACGTCAACTTGAACGGCGTCGCTTACGGCCTGCGTCACCAGATTCCGGCCATCCTCGCCGCCGGCGGTGGCGCCATCGTCAACATGTCGTCCATCCTCGGCCTGGTCGGCAACGACGCGAGCCCCGCCTACGTCGCTGCCAAGCACGGCGTTACGGGCCTGACCCGATCGGCCGCGCTGGCCTACTCGGGCAAGGGCATCCGCATCAACTCCATCCATCCCGGCTACGTGGAAACGCCGATCCTGGACGTGCTCGACGCCGAAACGCGGGCAGCTCTGGTCGGTCTGCACCCGATCGGTCGGCTCGGCCGCGCCGAGGAGATCGCCCACGCCATCGCCTTCCTGCTGTCGGACGGCGCCAGCTTCGTGACCGGTGCTGCTCTGGTGGCCGACGGCGGTTACACCGCCAGCTGAGCGTACGCGCCCGAGGATGCCTCATGACTGTCAAAACCGAAAATCTGATACTTGTCCTGAACTGCGGCTCGTCGAGCATCAAGTTCGCTGTGTTCGATGCCGGCATCGATCCGCTGCCGCGCAGGCCGCAGTGGAATGGCAAAGTGCAAGGTATTGGCGGACCAGCGCCTGACTTTGGCGAAACCGGTGTTCCGCCTTTCCGCATCCCACTCGACGCGGAACATCCGTATCGGGGTGCGTTGCAGTTCATTCTGGAACGCATTGCAGTCCGTCTGGACGGTCGCGACATCTGCGCCGTGGCCCATCGCGTGGTGCATGGCGGCAGCAAGTACTTCGCGCCCGTGCGCGTCGATGCCGCCGTGCTGGCCGACCTGAAGTCCTACGTTCCTCTGGCGCCGCTGCATCAGCCATTCGCGTTGGAGGCCATCGACATTCTGCTGCGCGAGCGGCCGGAGGTTCCGCAGATCGCGTGCTTCGACACCGGGTTCCATCGCACGCTGCCGCAGGTCGAGCAGGTGCTGCCGCTACCCTATGACGCTTGGCAGCGTGGCCTGCGCCGTCATGGCTTTCACGGCCTGTCCTACGAGTACATGGCCACCGCGCTGGTTGAACGACACGGCGAGGCCGCACGTGGGCGCACCATCGTCGCGCATCTGGGCAGCGGCGCCAGCCTGTGCGCGATGCGCGACCTGCAGAGTATCGCGACCACGATGGGATTCTCCGCCCTCGACGGCTTGATGATGGGCACACGCACCGGCTCGATTGATCCCGGCGCAGTGCTCTACCTGATGGAAGTCGAGAAGCTGTCGCTCGAACAGGTGGGCCAGACCCTCTACCACCGCTCGGGCCTGCTGGGTATTTCTGGCATTTCGTCCGAGCCGCGCGTGATCGTGAAGCACGAGGACGACGCAGGCGAAGCGGGCGAACGCGCGCGGCTGGCGCTGGACCTCTATGTGCGCCGTATCGTGCGCGAGATCGGGGCCTTGACGGCCGTGCTCGGCGGCCTGGACATGCTGGTGTTCACCGCCGGCGTGGGCGAGCACAACGCTTTCATTCGCGAGCGCGTTTGCCGCGACCTTGCTTTCCTGGGGCTAGACCTCGACGTGGCGGCAAACAGCGTCCATGCAACTGTGGTGTCCAGCGGGGACAGCCGCGTCATCGTGGGCGTGGAACCCACCAACGAGGAGTGGGTGGCCGCGCGCCACACACGCCAAGTTCTGCAATTGGACACCTTTCAACCTGACCCCCGGAACAATGCCATGTACTCAAGACTTCTGGTGCCGCTTGACCGCAGTGCGACCGCCCATCATGCCCTGGCTCATGCGGCCGTCCTGGCACGCATGAGCGGCGCGACCATCGTGCTGCTGCACGTCATCGAAGAGTCGAAACACGCCAGCGGCTTCGAGCCACCCAAGGTCTACATTGAGGAAGTCCGGCCCGGCTTCCTGGCGGCCGGCCAGGCATTGCTGGACCAGGCTGCGCAGCGCCTGCGCCAGGATGGCATCGCGGTTGAGACCGTTTTGCTGGAGAGCAAGGGCGAGCGTGCATCAACCCTCATCGTCCAACAGGCTGACACTTCGCGCTGCGACTTGGTCGTCCTGGGCACCCATGGCCGCCGCGGCATCGACCGCGTGATGATGGGCAGCGACGCCGAGCAGGTGGCGCGGTTGGCAGCCGTGCCCGTCATGCTCGTGCGCCAGAGCCATCAGGCAATGGCGCGCCCGAGCGAGGCCGGGGACAAATAAGTGAGAAGTCGCTCGGCGCGGGCATGCGCGAAGAGAACAACATGGGCCTGGTTATGGCTCGCGATCTTGCCTGTGCCAGCCATTGCCGAAGAGCCGCATCACGTTCAGTCGGCTTGCTCGGAACGAACATCGCTGCGCTCGACCGGCACGGTCAATCTGCGCATCGACAACGATATGTTCGGTGGCGTAGGCCAGGACCAGGGCTACTCGAACGGCTTTCTGGTCAGCTGGGTCTCCCCCAATCTGGTCGATTACCGCAGCGATCCGTGCCTGCCCGGGATCGTGCAAGCGTTGAATCGCCGTTTGGCGCTGTTGCAGCCAGAAGGATTCGACGAACAGAACATGACCGTCGGGTTGAGCCAGATGATGTACACCCCGACGGATCGGGAGCGTCGCGACCTCATCACCGATGACCGGCCCTATGCCGGGGCCTTGATGTTCAGTCTCGGCTACAACGCCCGTCGCGGCGACAGCCTGCGCACATCGCAGCTTCGTCTTGGCGTGGTGGGGCCTGCTGCCCATGCCGGACAGGTGCAGAACGAGTGGCATCGCCTGCTCGGCATCGACAGGTTTCGGGGCTGGGACAACCAACTGCACAACGAGCTGGTCGTGCAGTTGATCCATGAACGTCGCACGCGTGTGATCCGACAGGAGAGCGCGACGGGCTGGGGTTGGGATCTCACGCGGCACTGGGGAGGGAGCCTGGGCAATTTCGCGACCTATGCGAACCTGGGCGGCGAACTGCGCTTCGGCTTGCGACTGCCCGACGACTTCGGAACCGCACCCTTGCGCCCGGCCGGCGAGAACACGTCTCCCCTGCATGAGCCCACCGGCCATGCAGGAAGCGCGCACTTGTTCGTTGCCTACGATGCCCGTGCCGTCCTGTACGACATCACGCTCGATGGCAATACGTTCCGATCCAGCCACCGCGTGGACAAGCGTCCTTTCGTGGCTGACGTCACTTACGGCGTTGCGATGTATCACGGCCACTGGCGCATTGCTCTGGCGCGCTATCACCGAACCCGTGAGTTTCACGGACAAAAGGAAGTGCCGGTCTACGGCACGCTCACCATCGGCAGGCGCTTCTAAGCGCCAGGACATGCGAGTACCCATGAAACGATTGATCCTGCCTCTTCCCGGTAACGAAGCGCTCGCAGCGGCGCTGACCAAGGCTTGCGATGGCGAGCTGGGTGGCATCGAAACACGCCGCTTCCCGGATGGCGAAAGCTACGTGCGTCTGCATGGCGACCCCCAGGGTCGGCCCGTGGACCTGGTCTGCACGCTGGGCAGACCGGATGCGCAGTTCCTGCCACTGGTGTTCGCCGCCGATGCCGCCCATGACCTCGGCGCGAGCCAGGTGACGCTGATCACGCCTTATCTTGCCTACATGCGTCAGGACAAGCGTTTCCATGAAGGCGAGGCCATCACCTCGCTGTCTTTCGCAAAGCTGCTTTCCGGCGCGTTCGACAAGATCATCACCGTCGATCCGCATCTGCATCGACACCCGACGTTGCAGGGGCTCTACACCGTTCCCACCGTCACCTTGCAGGCCGCGCCGCTGCTGGCTGACTGGATTGCCACCCATGTCGAATCGCCATTGATCATTGGACCGGACGAGGAAAGCGAGCAATGGGCGGGGGCGATTGCGAGACGCATCGATGCTCCCCATGCGGTGCTGGCGAAGACCCGGTATGGGGACCGCAACGTCGAGATCACCGTTCCCGATCTGTCGGCCTGGCGCCATTGCACGCCGGTGCTGGTCGATGACATCGCATCGTCCGGCCGCACTCTGGCCGTCGCGGCACGCAAGCTCGTCGAACAAGGGCTTCGCAAGCCCGAGTGCGTGGTCGTGCATGCGCTGTTTGCAGATGACGCCTGGAGCGATCTGACGCCCTTGTTTTCCCGGATCGTTTCCACGGACGCCGTGCCGCATCGCAGCAATCGCATCGCGCTCGCCGACCTCATCGCAGATGCGCTCAAACGCAACATGCAGGACTGAAGATCACAAAAATGCCAAGGAGATCAGCATGACAAGCAGCAAGGCACACGAACAATGGCTCTTGGGCCGAGGGCCGATCCAACATCAGGAAGAAACAGTCGAGCGAGTCGTCGCGCTGGTTGCGCGACTGGTGGCTGACGGCCGCGTCGCCGACGAGGATGCCGCCTACGCTTTGCTGGCTGCTGCCGACCGCTTGACCTGCACGGCGATGAACGTGGTCGCGCACATGACCTACGCGCGGCGTATCGACCTGTCCGGCGCGCCGCTGGAGGCGGCGGACTTCAAGCCGACACCCGAGGGTCACACCGGCGGTTCGCTCAACATGGTGCAGGCGTATGTCGGCTATCTGCTTGCCAATGCGCTTACGGGCAGCACGCGCGGCTGGATCATGGGGCAGGGCCACTGTGTGGCGGCGATTGAGGCCGTCAATGCGCTCACCGGCGACGTCTCACCCGCACAGCAAGGGCGCTACGACCGCAGTGAAGCCGGGTTGTCGCGGTTGTGCGCGGACTTTTACTCCTATGCCATCGATGCGTCGGGTCTACCGGCGGTGCCGCTGGGCAGCCATGCTGGACCGAATACGGCGGGCGCGGTGTCCGAAGGCGGCTACCTCGGTTTCGCCGAGCTGCAGTATGTGCATATGCCACTGCCCGGAGAGTCGCTGGTTGCTTTCCTCAGCGACGGCGCCTTCGAGGAGCAGCGCGGCCCTGACTGGGCGCCGCGCTGGTGGCGTGCGCAGGACTGTGGTTTCGCCATCCCGGTGATGATTCTCAATGGCCGCCGCATCGAGCAGCGTACGCAGATCGTGCAGGAAGGAGGCGCGCCCTGGCTGGCCGAAGACGTGCGCCACAACGGCTTCGCCCCGGTGGTGGTGGATGGCCGCGATCCGGCCGCGATCGCCTGGGCCATCGTCGAGGCCGAGGATCGACTGCGCGACTTCGCGGCCGATCCGGACCGGCGCTATCCGGCGCCGCTGCCCTACGTCATCGCCGAGACCGAAAAAGGATTCGGTTTTCCGGGTGCCGGTACCAATGCAGCACACAACCTGCCGCTGGGCGGAAATCCGCATTCCGATGCGACCGCCCGTGAAGCATTCAATAGCAGCGCCAGCGCACTGTACGTGCCGCCGCTGGAGCTGGCCGTGTCGCTGGCAACGCTGAGCAACCATGCACAGCAGCAGCGTTCTCGCGAGAGCAGGCATCCGATGGCGTCCCGTCAACCGCCGGCGCCCGTGTTGCCGGTGCCGACGTGGGAACCTCGTGGCGGTGCCGGCAGTGCGATGACTGCGCTGGACCGATGGTTCGTGGCATTGGTCGAAGCCAATCCCGGCCTGCGCGTGCGCATCGGCAATCCGGACGAGCTGGCCAGCAACAAGATGGGCGGAACCCTCGCTCTGCTCAAGCATCGCGTCAACGAGCCAGAACCGGGTGTGGCAGAGGACCTGCACGGTGCCGTGATCACCGCACTCAACGAGGAGGCCGTAGCCGCCGCCGCATTGGGCAACAAGGGCGGCCTCAACCTGATCGTCAGCTACGAGGCGTTCGCGGTGAAGATGCTCGGCCTGCTGCGCCAGGAGATCATCTTCGCCCGACGGCAAAAAGAGTTGGGGCAGTCTCCCAACTGGCTGCCGGTACCGTTGATCGTGACCTCGCACACCTGGGAGAACAGCAAGAACGAGCAGTCGCACCAGGACCCGACCATCGGCGAGGCGCTGCTGGGCGAGATGTCCGATACCGCGCGCGTGCTGTTCCCGGTGGATGGCAACACCACCGTCGCCGCCCTGCGGGATGTCTACGCCGGTCGCGGGCAACTGGCCTGCGTGGTGGTGTCCAAGCGCGAGGTTGCCCACCGTTTCAACGCCGAGGCGGCACAGGCGCTCGTACGCGGCGGTGCGGCGCACGTCGCGGGCGACCCTGCGACCGCAGGCGTGCAGTTCGTCGCCATCGGCGCCTATCAGCTGGAGGAGGCGCTGAAGGCCCACGAGCACCTTGCGCAGCAAGGCCATGCCTCCTGCGTGACGGTGGTGATCGAACCGGGTCGCCTGCGTATCCCGCGCGATGAACTCGAAGCGGCGTTTGTGCTCGATGACCACCGGTTGCACGCGCTGTTCCCGCCCGATCTGCCGCGCGTGCTGCTCACCCACACCCGTCCCGAGCCGATGCTGGGCGTACTGCGCCGACTCGACAGTGGCCCGTCGATGACCCGTGCGCTGGGCTACCTCAGCCGCGGCGGCACGCTGGATGTCGCCGGCATGTTGTTCGCCAACCGCTGCACCTGGGTGCAGGCGATTCGCGCCGCTTCCGACGTCACCGGCTGGGATATTCCGGCCGTACCCGACACGACAGGGCTCTCGTCATGAATCGATGCGGCTTGTTGTGCGCCTGCACCCCTACGAAGAACTGAAACGAACAAGGACAAGCTTCGCATGCTCTCATTGACCTGCCTCGGCGGTGCCGGCACCGTTACCGGCTCCAAGCACCTGCTGACCTGCGGCGATACCCGCATCCTGATCGACTGCGGCCTGTTCCAAGGCTTGAAAAATCTGCGCGAACTGAACTGGCAGCGGCTATCCGTGAGGCCGCACGACATCGATGCGGTGGTGCTGACGCATGCCCATCTCGACCATTGCGGCTACCTGCCACGGTTGGTGCTCGACGGCTTCAAAGGCAAGATCTACTGCACCCCCGCCACTCGGGACGTTGCCGAGTTGATCCTGCTGGACAGTGCCTGGCTGCAGGAGAAGGATGCCGAGTTCGCCAATCGCAAGGGGTTCTCCAAGCACAAGCCGGCACTGCCGCTGTACCGCGTATCTGATGCCGAGCGCGCGCTCGCGCAGTTTCGCACCGTCGGGCTGCATGAGGAGGCGATCTTGCCGGGCGATGCGAGGCTGCTGATGCGTGAAGCCGGCCACATCCTGGGTGCTGCGACCGCGCAGATTGATATCGGCGGCAAGCGCGTGGTGTTCTCCGGCGATCTCGGCCGCTACGACGACCCGGTGATGCACGACCCCGAAGCTGTCCCGGAGGCCGACTACGTCGTGATCGAGTCCACCTACGGCAATCGCCGACACGATCACGCCGACCCCGTGCAGGCACTGGGCGAGGTCATCGAGCGCACCGTGCAACGCGGCGGAACCGTGGTGATTCCTGCCTTTGCCGTGGGCCGTGCGCAGGCGCTTATCCACTACCTGTGGCTGCTGCGCCAGCGCGGGGGCCTGAAGAACGTGCCGGTCTACCTGGACAGTCCGATGGCAACCAACGCCACGCAACTGCTTCACAAGCACGATGGAGGGCATCGCATCGCCATGGCCGACTTCGAGGCGGCCTGCGCTGCGGTGACCTATGTGCGCGATGTGGAGGAGTCCAAGTCCTTGTCCGCCAGCCGCTATCCGAAGGTCATCATCACGGCCAGCGGCATGGCGACCGGCGGCCGCGTGCTGCACCACATCGCCGCGTTCGGCTCCGACCACCGCAACACCCTGTTGTTCTCGGGCTTCCAGGCCGCTGGTACACGAGGGCGCAAGCTACTCGATGGCGCGCGCGAGACCAAGATCCATGGTCAGTGGGTTCCAGTGAACGCCGAGGTCGTCGAGTTGCCGATGCTATCCGCCCACGCGGACAGCGATGAACTGATGCGCTGGTTGTCTGGATTGCATCGGGCGCCACAGCAGGTATTCATCGTCCATGGCGAAGCGCAGGCCTCGGAAGCACTGCGTGAACGCATCGGACACGATCTCGGCTGGCCTGCCACCGTGCCGCGGCCAGAGCAGGAGTTCTCGCTGTGAGTCTGCCGAACGCATCCGCGCTACCGCCGCTGCGTGCCATGCGCTTGCACCTGCACACGCAGCACCAGGCCGTAGCGATCCTGCACGTGGATTGCCATGTGTGCCATTCCGAAGGGTTGGCGTCGCGCTCGCAGGTACTTGTCACAGCGGGAGATCGACAGATCCAGGCGCTGCTGTACCAGACCGACGTTCCCATGATCGGGCTCGACGCGGTGGTGTTGTCCGAAGCCGCCTGGGAGGCGCTTGGCATCGAGGAAGGCGACACGGTGGAAGTGCGCCATCCGCCCGTGCTCGCATCGCTGTCAAGCGTGCGCGGCAGGGTGTACGGGCAACGCCTGGACGATGTTGCCATGGCCGCCATCCTCCGCGATGTGGTGGCGGGACGCTATACCGACGTGCATCTGGCCGCATTCCTGACCGCCACGGCCAGCCCACCGCTGGACGCGCGTGAAACCGTGGCCATGACGCGGGCGATGGTTGACGTTGGCGAGCGACTGGTGTGGCCGTCATCCGTCGTGGTCGACAAACACTGCGTCGGTGGTCTGCCCGGCAACCGCACGACGCCCATCGTGGTGGCGATCGCCGCCGCGAATGGCCTCGTGATGCCCAAGACATCCTCGCGTGCGATCACATCGCCCGCGGGCACGGCCGACACCATGGAGGCGCTGGCTCCCGTGGATCTCGACATCGCGGCGCTGCGCCGCGTGGTCCAGGCTGAAGGAGGCTGCCTGGCCTGGGGCGGTGCCATGCACCTGAGCCCGGCCGACGACATCTTCGTGCGGATTGAACGCGAGCTGGACATCGATAGTGAGGGTCAGTTGATCGCCTCGGTGCTGTCGAAGAAGATTGCCGCCGGCGCGACCCATGTCGTCATCGACATTCCCGTTGGTCCCACGGCCAAGGTGCGAAGCGAAGCGGCAGCACAGCATCTGGCCGATCGGTTGATCGCCACGGCTGCGGAGTTCGGCATCGTCGTGCGCTGCCTGTTCACTGATGGCAGCCAACCGGTCGGGCGCGGGATCGGCCCGGCGCTTGAGGCGCGGGACGTGCTGGCCGTGCTGCAAGGCGACCCCGCAGCACCACAGGACCTGCGCGACCGCGCCGTGCTGCTGGCGGGCGCCGTGCTTGAACTGGGGCAAGCTGCCACCGAGGGCATGGGCGCCGCCTTGGCCCTGCAGACACTCGACAGTGGCCGTGCCTGGGACAAGTTCACGCGCATCTGCGCCGCCCAAGGTGGCATGCGCACGCCACTGCGCGCGAACCACGTGGAAGCTCTGGTGGCCACGCAGACAGGCCGCGTCAGCGCCATCGACAACCGCAGGCTGGCGCGGCTGGCCAAACTTGCCGGCGCACCCGACAGGCAGGCGGCCGGGGTGTACCTGAAGGTCAGGCTCGGCGATGTGGTTGCCAAGGGCGACCCGCTGCTGTACCTGCATGCGCAAACACCAGGTGAAATGTCCTACGCCCTGGGTTTTGCCCGAGACGCCGAGGACGTCATCCGGGTCGAGATTGAGCCGCAGTGTTGATCGTCCTTCATGTCGATACACACCGCCGGCCCAGGCGCAAAGGCCATTGGCAATGCACCCAGATGCGGATGAAGGGATAGAGAGCGGGATGAAGGAATGAAGGGAGAGGACAGGTCATGAACCCATACACACTGGAGCGTCACCTGTGGACCTGCACGGGCATGCTCGATAGACACGGGCACCTCGTCAGGTACTTGTTGTTGCTCGCCATCGTGGCGCTCTGTGCAGGATGCGCTGGCGTCAAGGTGCGGACCGTCACCGAGAAAGACTATGTGTTGGAGCGGCGCGGTGACGTGCTGACCACCGGCAAACTCAGTACATCGGCGCGTGACGTACTCACGAGTCTCGCGGTCCAGCCAGATCGGTGCAGGGAGAACGTGGGCCATTGTGTCCAGGCATTGGCACGCACCGACGGCATCGACGCCGAGCGTCAACTCGCGGCGCTGGCGGAGCTTTGGTTGCAGGAGGCGCTGCGGCAGGAGAAGCAAGGACCTGCGGCCCAGTCGCGCTTCGAGGACGCATTGGGCGCCTATTTGCAGGTGGCGCGATATGGCTACGCCTACCTGTTCTTCACATCACGCCGGTCGGGCGAGCGGGCCTTCGAGGATCGCCAGACGCAGGTGCGTGACTACTACAACTTTGCGGTGCAGCAGGCGGCCGAGCTGTTTTTTAAGCAGTATCGAAGCAGGCCTGATCAAGTAGGTGGACGGATGCAGGTGGGCGAGTGGTTGTTGAGCGCAAACCTGTCCGATCTGTACCCGTGGGAGCTTACGCCACGGCGCGCCAGCGAACTGCTGCCTGCATCACGGCTCACCTTCCAGGGTATCCGAAGCATTTATCGGCGCGATGGGCTGGGTGCCGATCTGGTGATTGCCACCGATACCGATGCCCGGGGCATAGGTGAAAAGCCAACCGCGTCGTTGACGGCGCCTTATAGCGAGATGCCTTACCGGCCAGTCACTGCCATCATTGCGTTTGCTGGGAGCACGCTGGAGGAAGTTCTTCACACCCAGGAAGCGACCTTGCTCGGATACGATCCCTACCAACATGAAACCCTGGATGTCCACGACATACCGGTGCCGCTGGCCGCGAACTTCACTTCCGCCTATGGGCTGTGGTTGGCGCGCTCGGACTTTTCCACGCAGGCATTGCGCAATGTGCTGGGCAAATCCGGCAGTCTCGACGCGCCCTATGTCTACCTGACGCAGCCCTTTGATCCGGACCGACAGGTCATCGTGATGCTGCACGGCTTGGCCAGCAGCCCCGAAGCCTGGATCAACGTCGCCAACGAGGTCATGGGTGACGAGGAACTGCGCAAACGCCATCAAGTCTGGCTGCTCTACTACCCCACCAATGCGCCCATTGCACACAACCACGCGGCCATTCGCGCCGCGCTTGCCGAGACCTTCCAGCATTTCGACCCGGAAGGAAGCGCAGCTGCCTCGCGCGATATTGTGCTTGTCGGCCACAGCATGGGTGGGGTACTGAGTCGATTGCTGGTGTCTTCCTCCGGCAGCGTGTTGCTTGATGCGGTCAAGGAACTCCGGCAGATCGATGATGCGCAGGTCAAGAAGCTGCGAGCGGAAACCCGAGACTTCCTGACTTTCGAGGCTTACCCGGGCATCTCACGGGCCATCTTCATTGCCGCCCCTCACAAGGGGACGCCTTTCGCCAGCAATCGCCTGTCGCGGATGCTGTCCGGGCTCATCACCATGCCTGTGAAGGTCGTCGATCAAGTTATGCGGCTCAATCATCAGATCGCCGGTGGCGGCCAGGCCTCATCGGCACTGCTGCCTGCCAGCCTGCCCAATGGCGTGGACAGTCTCAAGGATTCGGACCCGTTCATCCGTGCCGCGGCCGAACTGCCGATTTCGCCCTCGGTTCGCTACCACAGCATCGTGGCCAACCACACGCCCAAGACGACGCTGGAAGACTCTGACGACGGACTGGTGCCCTACCGCAGCGCGCATCTGCCTGGCGCCGAGTCGGAGCTGGTGATCCCGTATTCCCATAGCGTCCAGGAGACCCCTGAGGCCATCCTGGAGATACGACGAATTCTGCGAGAGCACCGGTAGATACTCTCAAGCGATCGGCCCTCCTTGGGTCGATCATCCATGTCCCGACGGCAGCGGACACTCAGGCGATGGGACGTTCTCGCTGCTGCATGACGGGCAGGAATTTGCCCACCCGGGCGAACAGCCAGCGGATCACGGGGTGCGTCATGAGCGACATCGCACGCTTACGGATACGGATGGCCTTGTCGCTGGAAGGCGTGAAGACGCCAATGCCGGTTTCTGCCGATTTTTGAAACTGCATGATCCGTGGGCGCATGGTGCTTTCCCAATCGGCAAGGGCCGTTTCGATGTCGTCGCCATGGCGTTCGAGGCTCCTGCCCAGCACATTGGCGCCGGCCAGACCACTCGACGCGCCCATGCCCGAATAGAGCGATGGACACCATGCCGAATCGCCAACCAGCACTACACGCCCCTGATGCCAAGTGGAAAGGTGGACCTGTTCGGCGATGTCGAATAGGGCCGCCTCGCTTGCCTCCAGTTGCCCCAATGCATCTTCCAGGATGGGCCCGAGAGGCTCCGGCCCGAAAGCCTTGCGGATTTGTTCCGCGGCTTGCCCCTTGCGTTCGGCATCAGGATCGGCCGCATACCAGGAGAACAGCACTGTCGATCTCCGATCATCGAATGGAAAAACGGTGAACGAACGGCCAGGCTCGATGATCTGCCCTCCGACCCCGCTTGGCAGCGTGGGCAGGTCCGCCTGTAATGCATAGGCGCAGATCATCGTGCCAAGACGCTGCAAGCCGCCGAGCGTGGGAGGGAACACCAGGCGGCGCACCGTGGAGCGGATGCCATCGGCGCCGATCACCAGGTCGAACCGGCGGCGCGTTGCACCCTTTGGCCCTTCTAGCGTCACCTCGACTCCATCGGCGTCCTGCTTGATCGCGGTCGGGGTGGTCGAGAAGTGGATTTCCGTTTCGGGAGCGACATCTTGCAGAGTCTTCCAGACGGCGTCCTCGACGTCGCCCCGCATGGTGAGATAGGGGTTGATCGGTATGTCGGCGAAGCTCAGGCCGGGGGATCTGTTTCCCTGCCGGTCAATGACATAGGTCATGCTTTCGGCCCTGTGATCGACCAGGCGGTTTCCAACGCCAAGATCATCGGCTGCCGATCGTCCCACACCCATGACGGCGATGAAGTAGCCGCCGCGACGACGGGTCGGGGCTCGTTCGACAACAACGGGCGTCCAACCTGCACGGTGCAGCGCAATCGCGCATGCGATGCCACTGATGCCAAGTCCCACCACCAACGCGGTACGCTTTGCCATAGCGGTTGCCTGTTCATTGCCTGTTTCCAGGTCGGGGTTACTTCCCAGCATCGTTTTCTCCTCCAGGATTTTTTCGTGGCATTGCAAGGTGCTGCGCACAAGTTTTGAGTGGATGCCTTCAGCCAGCACCTGGGCTACGGCCGTGTATGCGCGCACGGGAGCGGTCGCGCCCGCTGGCAGCGGCAGCGGCGTTGTGGCTACGACCGCTGCCATGGTTGCGTATCAATATGCGTTGTTGAGAATGACCGACGTGATCACGCCCGTGGCGATGGCGACCAGCAGGTAGTCGCTGCCGTTCTGTACCCAATGGTGACCACGCGGCGGCGCAGACAGGCGGTGTCCGCGCCAATCGTTGACGACGTAGTGATGCGTTCGGTACTGCTTGGGCATGCGGCCGCCTTGGTACCAATCGCGGTTGGGGCCGGCGCCGCGCGCAGCCTGTACCCGCGCGGCAATCGCCTGGTTGGGCCGCGCCAGTGGTGCACCGGCGCCGGGGTGTTGCGGTACGGGTGCGCCAGTACGGTTTTGAATGGCCGGGTTGGGTCGCGCCGGTGGTGCACCGGCGCCGGGACGTTGCTGCACGGCTGTGCCTGCGCGGTTTTGAACGGCTCGCTGGACATCGGGGCGAGGTTGGGCATGTGCTGAAAGGGCCGCAAAGCCGAGGGTGGCGGCTACGGCGGCGCTCAGGAGTTTGGGGATTCGCGATTGCATGATTGCTTCCTTGCTGAGGGTGGTGGAAAGAGTTGGCGGATGCACGGGGCGTGGGGATGGACTAGATACCCCCTTTCTCAAATGACTTGTTCACCGTGACAAAGCGCGGCAGGCCCTGGCTGATGGCCAGAGCGCGACGCGCCTGCAGGTGGAAGCACTGGGCGTTGAGCGCGGCGGTGAAGTCGTCGGTGAGGCGACTTTGCGAGTGCTGCGGCTGATGCTCGTGCACTGCGAGGAGGCCAAGAGCAATAAGAGGCTTCTTCATATCAAGCGATCCAGGGAGTCGGAATGCGGGACTGTGCCCCGCGCACCCATTAGATTAAAGTTATTTTAATTTTAATATGTGCAAAAGTGCAACCCGTGTGCGCAGCTCTGGGCAATCGAGGAATGAACAAGGCCGCGCGCGGACTTCGCTCGGGTGGCGAAGGGAAGGCCCGTATACAGCAGCGAGAGGGTGTCGTCGGGCTGGTAGTGGCATGCCGCTTTATGTGCGCCCCAGCTTGCTCCCGAGAACCAGGTGCAGCTTCCTCGGAAGCTGCAGGAAGGCAACGAAGCCTTCGTTTGATGCAGCGGGATGATGATCTATTGACAACTAGTTTCCATGAGGTAAACTGGTTGTCAATGTTAGGTCTATCATGAATCCAGCCAAGGCAGACAGGTTGATCACCATCCCGTTGTCCGTTTTCAGACTGAACGGCCAGCTCATTGAGTGGGGCAATCATTTTTGCCAACCGTATGGCTTGACCAGCGCCCGCTGGCGAGTGCCCGGAGCCATTTCCATGGCGCAGCAGCTCCCCAACATCCCGCAGATTGCCGCGGCAATGGGCGTGACCCGGCAAGGCGTTCTGAAGCAGATCAACCTGCTGGTCGATGCGGGTCTGGTCCAGCCTTTGCCCAACCCGACGCACAAGCGGTCGCCGCTGTACGCGCTCATCAAGAAGGGCCAGACCACTTATGACGCCCTGGTCGCTCTCTGGGATCAGCATGTGCTGAAGCTGGGCCAGCCGGCCACCGTCGTACTGAGCATTGGCGACCATCCGCGGCCACAGCCGCCAGGCGCGCATCGCTTTGATGCTGGCCCATCGCTACAGGTAGGTCCCACCATGAACCCCTTGGCCACACTCTTGCTGCGCGGCGACAAGGCTTGCTGTGCACCTGTCCTGAGCAGACTGAATCGGACTCCCATGCCCCACCATTCCTTCCGACTGGCCGCCTGCGCGGCCGCCATGCTGATATCGGGCTGTGCGTCGATGGCGCCGCCGCACGAGCGCCCGTCCGTGGATGTTCCCGCAGCCTATGCCCACGACACACCACCCGATGCGCGAGTCCCGTCGGCCACCGCTGCCCTCGGCTGGCGTGGCTATTTCACCGACCCGGCGCTGACGCGGCTCATTGAGCAGGCGCTTGCGAACAACCCGGATCTGCGCACGGCCGTGCTGCGGGTGCAGGAGGCGCAAGCCGCCTATGGGGTGCAGCGCAGCGCTCGGGTGCCCACCGTCGGCGTGGGCCTGGACGCCACACGGGCCCACACACCCGCCGACCTGAGCCTGAGCAGCAACGCAGCCACGGGCAGCCAATACCAGGCCGGGCTGGGCATCAGCAGTTGGGAGATCGACTTCTGGGGCCGCATCGCCAGCCTCAACGATGCCGCGCTGCAGAGCTTCCTGGCCACCGATGCCGCCCGTCACGCGGTGTCCGTGGCACTCGTGGCCCAGGTCGCCAATGCCTACCTGGGCTTGCGCGAACTGGACGAGCGCTTGCGCCTGGCCCAGGCCAGCGAAACCAGCCAGCGCGAGTCGCTGCGCATCTTCACGCGGCGCCTGGAGGTCGGCTCGGCCTCGCGCCTGGAGCTGACGCAGGTGGAGACCCTGCTGACCCAAGCCGAATCGCTGGTGGTGCAGGTGCAGCAGCAGCGCGAAGCACAAAGCCTGGCGCTGGGGGTTCTGCTCGGTGATCCGTCGGGCACGCCTGTCGTGCCGGAGGGGAGCGCGCCCTTCGACGTGCATCTGCTCGCCCCTTTGGCCCCCGGCCTGCCTTCCGATCTGCTGAACAACCGGCCCGACGTGGTGGCGGCAGAACACCAATTGCGAGGGGCCAACGCCAACATCGGCGCGGCGCGCGCGGCGTTCTTCCCGCGCATCAGCCTGACCGCCTTCGGCGGCTCGGCCAGCACCGAGCTGGATCGCCTGTTCAGGGGAGCCAGCCGCGCATGGAGTTTCGCGCCGAGCCTGTCCTTGCCCATTTTTGACGGCGGGCGCAACCGCGCGAACCTCGACCTGGCCGAGGTGCGCAAGAACCTCGCCGTGGTGCAGTACGAGCAGACCGTGCAGAACGCCTTTCGCGACGTGGCCGACGCGCTATCGGCCCAGCACTGGCTGCAGCAGCAGGTCGGGGTGCAGGAGCGCGCCCTGGCCGCGCAGAGGGAGCGCGCACGCCTGTCGCGCCTGAGCTACGACCACGGCGCGTCGAGTTTCCTCGACGTACTCGACGCCGAGCGCAACCTGATTTCCGCCGGACAGCAACTGGTGCAGACGCGACGCGCCCTGCTGTCCAGCCGCGTCGCGCTCTACGCCGCGCTGGGCGGAGGATCACAACACGTGGGCGATGCGCCACTGCTGCCTTCGCCGTCCGTTCCAGCCACTTCCTCTGATCGCTGAACACCATGGCCACTACTCTCAAAAACAAGCTGATTCCCGTAGTCATCGTTGCTGTCCTGGCCCTGGCCGGCTGGTACGCGTGGGAGTGGTTCGCCGATGGCAGCAAGAACGACGCCTTCATCGGCAGCAATGGCCGCATCGAAGCCACGGAGGTGGACGTCGCCACGAAAATGGCCGGCCGGGTGGGCGACATCCTGGTCGAGGAAGGTGCCTTCGTGAAGGCTGGCCAGGTTCTCGCGACCATGCAGGTGCAGACACTGGAGGCGCAGCTGCGCGAAGCCAAGGCCCAGCGGCAACAGGCGGTCAATGCCGTGGTCAGCGCCGA
>WBZO01001703.1_pt1 | contig 32676 bp, 22 predicted proteins | sample 5204261 | NCBI WGS metagenome assembly WBZO01 (sample SAMN12412400, study PRJNA552823) | activated sludge metagenome | isolation source: activated sludge from anammox sidestream of wastewater treatment plant... | place: USA: North Carolina | collected 2017-09
CAAAGATATTGTATATTTCAGTTTTTATTTGTATTTTTATTTCAAAAAAATAAACAGCTTGTGTTAATTACTACGAGTTTTTTCACAGGCTGCCGTTATGCGAAACCCGTTGGCGAAAGTTCAATCCTTTAACTTTGGAACATTGAACAAACAGACTACTCGGATGACACAAATAATAAGTCAATGCAATCAAAAAATAAATTGCGATTGATTTTCATTAAACATTTTTTACATTTGCTAATCAAGACAAACATCAATTAATACTAACAACTAAAATTAATCAAAATGAACAAACAAAAACATCTTGAAGCAATAGCTGTAATGGTAATATTGCTTTTTTCAACGTTTACAGCGAGCGCAACTATTTGGCGTGTAAACAACAACCCGAATTACACGCAAGGGTGTAATCATTGTTTTAGCAGTTTGCAGGCGGCCAACGATACTTCGATTGTTATGGCGGGAGACACAATTCATTTGGAAGCCTCTCAGGTTGAATATGCAATTACAACCATTAATAAACCACTAGTGATAATAGGGCCAGGGTATTTTTTAAGCGATAATGCCGGACTTCAAAAGAACACTTCAGCAGCCACAATGAAAAGAATAACCTTTGACACACTATCACAAGGGAGTATTATTAAAGGTGTAAGAATCTACAATACCGGTAATTCTGCTGATATTATCATTAAGACAAGTAACATACTAATTGAATCATGTTGGATTGAACGCTATATTTCTTTTAACGCCTCTGCACTTCATCCTGCATTAAACAATATTACAATTAAGAAATGTTTTATTGGTTTCAAAGTAAATAATAGCAACAATGTTACGCCCATCAGCAATTTAATTATCAGCAATTGCTATATTGAAAATGGTATTTTCTTAAATGCTGTAAACAGTCCAACTTCGGGTGAAATTCTTCATTGTGTAATAAAAACAGATGGCAGCACGAATAGAATTGATTTTAGTAATACCATTACAGCATTTTACAACAACATAATTGTCAATACATCAAACTCAAATCCAATTCAGCAGAACAATAATGGCACAGTAAATATTCATGATAACATTTATACGGGAGGATTTCCAACATGGTTGACTGGCGGAAACAATGTTTCAGAATTATATTCTATTGTTTTCCCAACAACAGGTTCACCTGACAGTATTTTAAATGTAAATCCAATTGGAGTTTGCTCGGTATGCTACACAGGTTTTCCATCAGGAACAGAAACAATGGGAATGTTTGGCGGAGGCGACCCATACGAATTAAGTGGCATTCCAAATATTCCCGCTATCTATCAGTTAGCAAGCCCCTTGAATATTTTACAGGGAGGAACAATAAATGTCAATATCAGTACACGAAGCAACGACTAAAGTGATGAAAAAAATAACAATCATACTGATGCTGCTTGTGTCTATTGCACAGGCGCAGCCCAACATTGTAAAAATGGAATACTGGATTGGAACAGACCCCGGTTTTGGTGCAGCAATTGATATTCCACTATCAAATCAACAACCTGATTTAAGTTTTACTCAATCAATAACTCCAAACCTCAATCAGGGAATAAATTATTTGGGTTATCGCAGCAAGGACGTTAACAATGTTTGGAGCCATACAAATTTTCTGACATTGTTTGTCGTGGACAGCACACACAGCGTAATTACCGAAGTAGAATATTTTTGGGATATTGATTCAGGCTTCAATACACATACCGATACTGTTTACCTAAATCCAGTTGCAGACATTACAAATGGTTTACTTTATGCAAATGTTCCTTTAAATTTGGGGATGGGAACACATATACTTTTTGTTCGCAGTAAGAATTCACAAGGAAGATGGAGCCACACCAATTATGTGGATTCAGTTATAGTAACAGGCACAGTAGATATTGTAGAGTTTTCAAATCAAACCGGTGTTCAAGTTTATCCAAATCCTTTTACCGAAAACATTACGATTGAACCCAAAGACAATGAAAAAATGCGGGTGATGGTTTATGACATGGAAGGGAGGAAAGTAATAGACAAAATCATAAACTCAACTACCTACATGGACACGCAAAAGCTGATTAGTGGAGCCTACTTAATTTGTGTTTTAACCGACAACAACAGAGTGTATCAGTCTAAGATTATAAAACGTGACTGATGGGAATCGGGTATTCGCATAACATATAGGGATTAAACGAAGCTCTGCTTTGATTTAATCCTGTGTTGAATAAAGCTTCCGGAGCTCAATTGAAAATATAGTATATTGTGTGGTTTTAAATATTAATAGAAATGCAAGTACAGTTTTAGTCCGTTGTAGGTTTGTGTTATTGGTATATGAACAATTAATTTTATTCTTTCTTTTTACCTCTTTTAATTTATTTTGATACGTATTTAGTTCATAGCCAAAACAACCCCGTTTCACTTCCAACAAGCAATTTTAAGCTGTTTTGCTACCTTATATTTCAAATTCATCGCAACTATATTTTGAAAAAAAGTTTTTTAGTTTGCTTATAATTGAAATAAATGCGTAGTTTAGTGAAGAAAATTAACTGTAAACTAGGCTATAAGACAGATTAGCCTTGTGCGGAAGCATAATATATCAGCACACAAATGATAAACAATTAAAACCCGAAATATGAAATTCATTTATTGCAACCTGTTTTTTATACTTGTAACATTGGCAAGTTGCTCTAACGCATCACAACCAAAAGACCCTATTCCAAAACACGAAACATTTAAAATTCAATCTAAACAAGTAGGAGAAGAAAGAATAATAAACGTTTGGACTCCATTAAACTACAAATCAAGTTCGGACTCATTACCTGTAATGTATATGGCAGATGGTGGAATAAAGGAAGATTTTCCGCACATAGCAAATACATTGGCAAAATTGATTAAGGAAAATAAAATAAAACCTTTAATCCTTGTTGGTATAGAAAACACGCAACGAAGAAGAGATTTGACAGGCTTTACAGAAGTTGCCAAAGACAAAGAAATTGCTCCGGTTGTTGGCGGTTCAGAAAAATTCAGGGCATTTATTAAAGAAGAACTTTTTCCTGAAATCAATAAAAGATACAGAACAACCTCAGAAAAAAGCATCATTGGCGAATCGGCATCTGGCCTTTTTGTAATGGAAACATTCTTTTTAACACCGGAGATGTTTGACAAGTACATTGCTTTTGACCCTTCCCTTTGGTGGAATAATCATTATTTAGTGAGAACTGCAAAAGAACATTTGGCAAACTTTCCTGAAACTGAAAAACAACTTTGGTTTGCAGGTTCAAATGCAGAAGATATTGCACCTTATACTAAAGAACTATCTGATATTTTAAAAGCCGAAAACATAACAAATCTAAAGTGGAAATTTTCGGACGAACCAAAAGAAAAACATTCAACAATTTTTAGGGCGACAAAAGAGAAAGCAATTATTTGGATATTAAATTAATCAGAATAAGGGATCGCGATGTCTTATTCCACTTCATAAGTTACAGTTACATTTCCCGAACCTAATGCAGTTGCCAAACCTGTTACTTCATCTACCGCACCTAATTTTGTATAGCTGTACGAGGTTGAAAAGGTTTTGTAAAACAGGACCAAAGTCTTTGAGCCATATAACATTAAATCGCCATTTTTTATTGTTTGCGGATTGGACGAATTTGTCGGCAGACTGTTGGGCAAATCATAATATTTTTCGTTGTTGTTCAACTCAATCATATTGATTGTCATAGGCAACATTTCCTTAAATGCCATTGCAGAATGGTTGTCCAAAAGCGTAGCCGTAAAACTCTTTGAGCCGACTGTTATTTTAATTTTTCCGTTAGTCATCGGTGTATTATTTTCTGTGTTGGGTTTGTCATCAACTTCATTACAAGATGATGCACTACTCATAAATATTGGCATAAAAGCCAGTATTATTAAATACGGAAATTTCATAATCTGGCTATTATTTTAAATGCTCTTTAAAGAATGTTTCCAATTTGCTAAATGGAATTTTATCCAATTTATCGTACAAATCAACATGAACAGCATTAGGAATTATCATGAGTTCTTTGGGTTCGGAAGCATTGTTAAATGCAGTTTCACTGAAATAACGAGAGTGTGCATTTTCCCCTGCGATTAAAAGCAATGGTCTTGGCGAAATCTCTTTGATGTAAGTTAAAATCGGCATATTCATAAATGATATTGGAGTGGTAATTGTCCACGCATTTCCTGAGTTTACTGAACGTTGGTGATAGCCTCTCGGTGTCATATAATAGTCGTGGTATTCTACTAAAAATTGTGCTTCGCCACCACTTAATTTGTTATACGGTGCTTGGTAGGCAGGTGTGCCATTTTCTGCGTCTTTCCAACGTTGTTCGCCTAATTGTTCTAGTGTTTTAGTACGATCTTCCAATGTTACCACATCATTATAGCCTTTTGACATTACTCTTGTCATATCATACATACTTGTTGTGGCAACGGCTTTTACACGTTTGTCAATAGCGGTAGCGTTTAGTGCAAAACCTGCCCAACCACAAATACCGATAATACCGATTTTTTTTCTGTCGATATTTTTCTGAATACCAAGAAAATCAACTGCCGCACTAAAATCCTCTGTACTAATATCTGGCGATGCAACATTGCGGGGTTCACCACCGCTTTCGCCTGTGTATGACGGGTCAAAAGCTAAAGCGATAAAACCACGTTCTGCCATTTGATTGGCATACAATCCCGATGATTGTTCTTTTACTGCTCCAAAAGGTCCACTAATTGCCACTGCAGGTAGAGGCTCGTTTCCTGTATTTTTCGGAATGTACAAATCGCCTGTTAACACAATGCCATAACGGTTTTTGAAAGTTACTTTTTGGCGTGTTACTTTGTTGCTCAACTCAAAAGTATAGTGTTCTATTTTTGTTGTGTTGTTCATTTTTTCTGAATTTTCGTTGTTCGTATTTTGTGTGCAGGATTGTCCTAAAAACATAAGACTTGCGACTACTAAAATTGATATTCTTTTCATTTTCTTTCTGTTTTAAATTGTTTTAATAATTTTTGCTGGAATACCGCCCACAACCGTATTATCGGGAACGTCATTTGAAACCACCGCACCCGAAGCTACAACGGCATTTTCTCCAATTGTTACACCTTGCAGAATAGTTGCTCCTGCACCAATCCAAGCGTTCTTTTTGATATGGATAGGTTTAGGAATTAATGCATGTCGGTGTTCAGGAGCTAATGGATGTCCTTCGGATAGTAAACTCACTTTGGGTGCGATGAACACATTGTCTTCAATCGTAATACCTCCCAAATCAAGAAAAACACAATCGAAATTGATAAAAACGTTCTTTCCAATTTTGGTATGCTTTCCATAGTTGATATACAAAGGCGTGAAAACGGCAACACTTTCATCAATTTCTGTAGCTGTGATTTGGCTCAATAAATCTCTGATTTCGCTTGGCTCTGTTGCGTTGTTCATTTCTACAAGCAATTTTTTTGTGTTGTACGATGCCTCACGCATTTTGTACGCTTCGGGATCGTTTGGCAAAATAGTTTCGCCTTTTCTCAATCGTTCAAAAATATCGGTTGTTTGCATTGTCTTACTTAATTTTGTGCAAAGTTAAAAACGAAAATTCACAATAGTTTTGTTGTAAGGCTCAAAGTTATTTGTTGTAAGGCTCAATTTTAAATTTCGTTTGGCGGTATTCCGTATTGTTTCCTAAATGCAGTAGAAAAATGAGATAGGTTTTTAAATCCGACTTCGGTGCAAACGTCCTGTACTTTTTTGTTTTTTTCTTTCAGCTTTATGTAAGCCATTTCCAAGCGTTTTTTTATCAGCCATTTTTGTGGAGTTAAATTGCTTATCTTTTTAAAATCTCTTTTGAACGTTGCCAAACTTCGCCCTGTAAATGATGCGATTTGTTGCATTGTCAAATCGTCTGAATAGTTGCTGTTCAAAAACTCCAAAAGGTCAATTTTCCAAGGTTCGGCAAAGTCAAAAAGTATCGGGTAAAGTTGTTCATTGTTGTTTAACAAGGTATAAATTCCTTCTAATAATTTAAGGTGTATAACACCTTCCGTTGGTTTTACTTTGCTGTCAAAATACGGTGTAAGCGATTGGAACAAACTTTCTATTGCAGGAGTTGGCTTTAATTTGAAAACAGTTTTATCGGAAATTTTTACGTTTGTCGGAATTTCAGATTTGTCCATTTTACTGTAAAAATCGCGCAACACGTTGCGTTGAAATACAAGCGAAATACCCTTATATAATTCTTTGCCTCTGCTGTTTTTGTACATAGTCAATCGGTGGTTTCGTCTGACAAATGCACATTCTCCTGCTTTTAATATTGTCTTTTTATTTCTGTCCACAATTACTTGTTCGCCCGAATATAGGTAAATCAAAACGTGTTCGGGTTTTGAATGAACACAATGCGTACCGCTTTCCGAAAAGCAGGAAAGAAAAATATTCCAATAGCTTAGTGTTTGTAATGTGTTGTCTTGTTGCTTATCCATAATTTTTGAGTTCCATTATTATTTTGCAAAGTTAGAGCTTTTGCTTTGGATTTACTTTGCTGTAAGGCTCATTTTATTTTTCTGTAAAGCTCAATTTTATTATGGAGTGCGGAGAGCTTTGGTGGGCTTAGCTCTTTTGAAGTATGAGGCATTGATTAATTGAAAGATTCATTATGAGGTAAAAGGAAAGTTAGATGATTAATTGTACTTAGTGATTTCAAAAGAGAAGTACTTACGATTGAGCCAGATGTCTCATTATCTACCTTAAGAGTTATAAGTTGTTTAGACGAAATTGCACAGTATAGATCATTACCTAAAATGATACGTGTAGATAACGGCCCGGAATTCATAGGTTCAAAGTTAGATATGTGGTGTAAAGAAAAGAAAATACAACTGATATTCATCCAACCGGGAGAACCTAAACAAAACGCTTATATTGAAAGATTGAATGGTACATTCAGAAGAGATGTATTAAATGCTTATGTATTTAAATCAATACAAGAAATAAGAACAATTACAGAAGAATGGATATTTGATTATAATTATAATAGACCTCATAAATCTTTAAAAAATAAAACACCAATGGAATACAAGTTATTGTAAAAAATTCTATTTTTGATTGGTCTCAAAAAAGTGTTAACTTACACAGTAATTCCAAAATATTTAAAAACATGAATACTAATAACCCGGTTTTAGGACAAGGAGTACGAAAACTTACGTTAGCAGATCAGGCTCCACAATGTGAAATCTATATTAATTTGCCGATATATGATTTTAAAAAAATTGTAGCGAACAAAAAAGTCGTAGATATTGGATGTGGTTATGGTTGGAATAAATCGGTTGTAGAGTCCTTAGGTGGCGAATGGGTTGGGGTGGAGCCTTTTGAAGGTGGAGCGCACACGGTAGTTGGAAGTGCCGAAGATTTACCTTTTGAAGATGAAACATTTGACGTAGCTATCATGGACGCTGTTCTGGAACATATTCCTGACGTTGGAAAAGCTTTTTCAGAAGTAGCAAGAGTTTTAAAACCTAATGGCGTTTTTATTGGCTATGTGGCATTTATGGAATGTTTTCATGAAATATCTTATTCTCATTTAAGTTTCAAAGCTTTGGAACACTATTCTAACATGAATGGGATGAAACTTGAAAAAATTTCCGGAGGTTCTGCCTTTGGGATAGATTATCATTTACGTGTTTTGTTCTATCCTTTTCCTTTTAAATTTTTTAGAAAGTTAATTGCAGCTTCTATTCGGTTTATTTTCAAAGTCAAATCCAAGCTTGCCTATTTAGGCCTTAGATATAAAAGGAAGATGAATAGGGATGATGCTAAACAAATGTCAAGCTTATACTACAAAATAGAGTGTTTAAGACAATCTAACGGTTTCACTTATTTAATTCGAAAACAAGAAGCTATTGTTAATAATAAACATCACTAAAGCAAGCGTTTATTTCTGAGCCTCCAGGTGGTGAATAAATCCCCCGTTTTACCTATAAAATTATTTTAAATTGTAGTTATAGTAATTTATTTAAGATATAGGAAGGACTAATTATTGGTTAGGAAAACAAAAAAGAAAAAATGTACAGGGGCAAACTGTTATTAATCAAAAAATAATAAAGCAATGAAAAAAATTCTACTGATTTTCACTTTAGCTTTGCTCACTCAAACAAGCTTTTCCCAATCAGCAAACAGTTGGTTAGATGCCGGTTCTGACTGGCATTATGCTACTTACTATTTCGTGGCTAATTATGGATATAATCATTATTATTATGCACAGGATACTTTAATTGAAAACAGAACATTTCAACAGGTAAAAGTTGAGCAGCAATTAAGAACTACCGATAATAATGGTAATCATGTTTTAGGCGACACAACTTTTTTACCTTCGCAACATTACTTTACTTCAAATGATACAGTCTACATATTAAACTCAAACAATACATTACAATTTGTATGGTTCAACAATCCGAATATTGGTGATATTTGGAATTTTGGATTACAATATGACCAAACTCTAAACATCTATACTAATGCTTACAGTCAGGTTGATTCAATAAAGTTTGTAACAATAAACGGTCAATCGCTAAAAGAAATTTATTCTCACTCTTGCAAAGATACAATTGGAACTCCTGTGCAACCGGGTGATAGTGCCTTGTTTGTAAATCATATTAGCCGTATAAATACAAAATTTGGCCCCGTATATGGTTTTAATGGAATCAACACCTACGAATCTGCCTTTGTTACAGATGGCTTTATTGCCGATAATTTACTTTGTTTTCAATCCGATAGTTTTCCATTCTATCAGGCAGGTACTATTGACTGTAATAATGGAATTCTAACCAGTAATAAAGAATTAAGTGATATTAATAAAATTTATCTGTTTCCGAATCCTGCTACTGACAGAATTTATTTAACAAATATAACGCAAGACAACACCATAAACATTTACAACAACATAGGACAATTGCAACAAACAAGCTCCAATCTCAACAGTAACGGAATTGATATTAGTAATTTAGCCCAAGGTTTTTACACTTATTCAGTAACCGACAATCAACAAAACATAAAGAAAATTGGAAAATTTATAAAGGAGTAATGACAGCAGTATCTTGACAGTTTAGAGCCAGCAGCCACCCAAATTCCAAGCACATTTTATTTTTTTCAACCACACATGCAAACGCCACAAAAAATAAAAAGAGCTTGTAATCCAACGCACAGGTTCAGCACAGACAAAGTTCATAATTTGACAGTTTTATCCTAAAACCAGCGGTTTCGGGTATCTGCTAACATATAGGGGTTAAACGAAGCTCTGCTTTGATTTAATCCTGTGTTGAATAAAGCTTCCGGAGCTCAGTTGCAAGTAAAATATATTATGGGGTTTTAAATAATAATGATAAGAAAGTGTAGTTTTAGTCTGTTGTAAGTTTGTGTTATTGGTAGTTAAATAATTTATTTATTTATTTTTTCTTTCTTTCTTTCTTTCTTTCTTTCTTTCTTTTTACCTCTATTAATCTATTTTGATAAGTATCTGGTTTATAGTTAAAACAACCCCGTTACTTTTCCAACGAGCTATTTTGTGACCTTGCAATTTAACTCATCCAAACAAATTTTGAAGAAAAAGCTTTTAAATTTGCTTAAAATTGAAATAAATGTGTAGTTTAGTATCGAAAATTAACCGGAAAAGGAGTTGTTAGACAGACTACCGTTAACGGACAACCTAAAATTAGCTACTCAATATAAAATCAAATAAAGAAGAAAACACTAGACAATTTAAAGTGGACAAGCAGAAAATTTATTTTCCTAACCTAAACGGATTAAGGTTTATAGCAGCGTTTTTAGTAATCATTCATCATATTGAACAATTCAAATCAGTAATGTACCTTGACAATTATTGGGACAATCCTTTTGTTCGTATAATTGGTAAACTTGGAGTTGTATTATTTTTTGTAATAAGCGGCTACTTAATCACATATCTACTCCTAACAGAAGAACATTTATTTAACAAGATAAGCATTAGAAAATTTTATGTGAGAAGAATTTTACGCATTTGGCCACTTTATTTTTTCATCATCATTTTAGCCTTTTTAGTTCTTCCTAACATTGATATTTTCGTTTTACCTAATTTCGGTAAAGACATTGTTTATTCTAATTTGTTTGCAAAACTGTTTTTGTTTGTGTTTTTCTTCCCAAACCTTGTTTTATCTTTATTAGGAATAGTTCCGTATGCTTCTCAAACGTGGTCTATTGGAACGGAAGAACAGTATTATTTGGTTTGGCCTGTGATTCTTAAGTATTTTAAGAAGCACAGAATTGGTTTAATGATTTTAATAATAGCGTTTTATTTAATTTTTCGTTTCTTTTTGCAAACTCATTACTCTAATTTCATTCCGTATAAAAAAATACTTGAAGCGTTTTGGAACACATTTAATATTGACTGTATGGCTATTGGTGGGCTATTTGCAGTCCTACTATTCCAGAAAAACAAATTACTGAGACTTTTACAAAACAATGTTTTATTCTATTTAACAATAATTATTACTACTCTTTTAATATTGAATGGTATTTATATACCTTATTTTCACTACGAATTTTACGCTGTTCTTTTTGGAATTATAATTTTAAATTTAGCAGCTAATAGAACAATTTTAATATCACTTGAAAATAAAACGTTGAGTTACTTAGGTAATATTTCATATGGGCTTTATATGTATCACCCAATTGCCATAGTATTAGCATTGAACATTTGTAAATCTCTAAATGCTCTGACTAACTGGGCTATTTATCCTTTGAGTATTTTTTTTACCATTTTATTGGCGGGACTCTCATACAAATATTTTGAATCGTTTTTCCTTAAATACAAAGGGAAATTTTCAAACGTTATCAGTGGAGATAAAGCAACATAAAATAATAAGCACTAACCGCCATATAGCGATTAAACCAAGCCCTGATTCAATCTAATCATGTGCTGAAAATAACTACAACCTTCCTGAGCTTAATTCTGCTCAACTGAATTGGTATTTCATTTTTATTTGTTTATTATATATAGTATATTTGTTCAAACACAACTAACAATTTGTGTTCTGAATTGTTTTTTTTACACTAAACTATTATCTGAAAGATAACGTAGCAGAAATCTATTAATATTACTAAACTTGTATAAAAGGAGGTTGCCAAAATCCTGAAAAGAGTAGCATAAAACTTAAAATCGACAATATGAAAAAGATAATAGCAATTGCAACAGTAGTATTTTCGATACTCATAACAACAAGTTGTGACAAAGAAGCTCTGCTTACAAAGGACAAAATCCCATCTGAAATTAAAACTTATGTTCAAACTCACTTTTCGACAACTTCAATTTCTCGGGCTGTTAAAGACAAAGATGGTAAAGAGTTGTATGAAGTTTTATTAGCAAATGGAGTTAAATTGGAATTTAATAAACAAATAGAAATAATTGATATTGACTGGAATTCAAAGCTTCCTGACAGCGTTATTCCGGCTAACATTCTTTCCTATGTAAATTCGAATTATTCATCAAATTATATCGTTGGTTGGGAATTAAAATATGGTAATCAAGAAGTTCAACTTAACAACAGTCTAGCGCTTATCTTTAACATATCAGGAACATTTTTAAGAGATGACGATTAATACCGGCCGCTTATATACATGAATTAACCAAGCGCTGCTTCGATTTAATCATGTGCTGAAAAAAAACTACAATCTCCCTCAGCTTAATTCTGCCCAACTAAATTGGTATTTCCCCTTTTATTGATATATTTGTTTTGTATATAACCATTAGTTTAGGTTAATTAGGGATAGTTTTTTCACAGACGCCCGTTTTAGGTTATTTTAGCACAAACTGAAATAAGTTACAGGTAACAACAACGAATAATGATGAGTAAAATTTACTCTGACAGAAATTAATACAAAATATAAAACATCAAGACTATGAATAGTATAAAGTCCAAAATTCTTTTGGTTTTGACCTTGACAGCATTACTGACTCTAGGTCTGGCAGGTTGTAATAAAGACGATACTGATAACCTAAACACTTTAAAAACACTTTATAAGACATACAAAAACGGTTCAATTGACCAATGTAAATACAACGGGCAGACAGTTTTTTGTGCAGAACAAAATGTATATGATGCAAGTAGCACAATTTACGATAATAACGGAAAGCAAATCGGAACCTGCAACTACGCTTGGGGACAACTAGATGAAATATGCGGTAAGTTGGAAGACTGCGAAACCGTTTATAGAGTTAAAGACAACATTTGGGGACAACCCGCAGTTGATAAATATGGATTAGGAAAATAAATATACATATTAACACTTTAAAAAGACTAATAGAAAGCAGCCAGCCTCTATCATTTAAGAATTATAAAAAGCTCTTTTTCTCTTTATTTCCGTGTTGAATAATGCTACAACTTCGTGCATCTGAAAAGCTTTAACCTTTCCATTTTTATTTGTATATTTGTTTTGTGCGTTACAAACAACTTTTATTAATAATTTTTTTACAGGCTACCTTTATGAGGCTCTGTAAGAAACTACCGGGCAACGGTTAAACAACACATCAAAAGCAAATTATTCAATATGAAAGCATCTGGCAATACAGTAGAAGAAATTCTTTCCGGACTTCCTTCTGACAGAATAGAACCTTTTAATAAACTACACGATACTATTGTCAAAAACTTGCCTAAAGGCTTTGAGGCCGCCATTAGTTATGGTGGTTTAGGATATGTGGTTCCGCATTCAATTTATGCTGCAGGTTATCACTGCAAGCCCACTGAACCACTACCTTTTGCAGGACTTGCCTCTCAAAAAAATTCTATTAATTTTTATCATATGGGCATCTATGCCGTCCCAAAATTAATGGAATGGTTTGTAACTGAGTATCCAAAACACACTAAACAAAAACTTGATATGGGTAAAAGTTGCATAAGGTTTAAAAAGTTTGAAGACATTCCCTACAACCTCATAGGAGAATTAATGAGAAAGATGACCGTAAATGAATGGATTAAGGTTTATGAAACCAACTTTAAAAAGAAAGCTTGACGAATTTTTCCTTCAAAAATGCCTTAAACTAAATATTGATAGGGAGTTTTCCGTGTCCCATTAATAGAGGCAAATGCATAATAAATTACTTTTTTGCCAACTTCCCCTTTTTACAGTGATAATAGGACATGTCAAGACCAAGTTTTTAATTAAGCATCTTGAAATAAATTGAGGTAAGAATAAGCTTTACGAATATTGAACCTATCGCTATGGCTTTACTGGTTAACAATAACTATTCCTGATCACACCTTCTGAAAAAATAGCAAAATCACTAATAAATTTTTGTTTTATTCCTTATTAATTGCCCAAACAAGAGAAACAATCGAACAATAACTTATGCTGCGTTGCCTATAGTCTTTAAATGCTTAAGATGTGACTTTACGGCTGCAAAAACAGTAGGAAACTCTATATAATTTACATGATATTGCTCGCAAGTTTCTTTTACCAATTTACTAATGGCAGGGTAATGAATATGGCTAATGCGGGGAAACAAGTGATGCTCAACTTGATAATTCAATCCCCCTATAAACCATGATACAAGCTTATTTTGAGTAGCAAAATTTGCTGTAGTGTTTAATTGATGTATAGCCCATTCCGTTTCAATTTTTAATGACTTGGTGTTTTCAGGAATTGCCGGAAACAAAGCATCTTCAACAACATGAGCTAACTGAAAAACTACACTTATTACCAAGCCTGTAACCATAACAACTATCAAATAACCAATAAGTGTTTTTTGCCATCCAACAAAAATAATTGGTACTACAATAAAAACAAACAAATAAACAATCTTGCTACCCCAAAAAATAATTTGATCTTTGGTGTTCATCTTTTTAATTTTTATTTCTCCTATTTTTCCCGAGAAATATTTATTATAATCAAGCCAAAATACCCACAGTAGATAGGTTAAAGCATATAAAAATAAGGAATAGATGTGTTGAAAACGATGAAACCACTTTTTGGGCTGATCTTTACTCACTCTAATAAAGGGTTTAATATCTATATCATCGTCCATTCCTTCAATATTAGTAAAGGTATGATGGTTTTGGTTATGCTTAATTTTCCACATAAAGGAGCTTCCCCCCATCATTTCCAACGAGTATGAAGTAAGCTCATTTACCCAAGGCTTGGTACTAAAACTACCGTGTGCCCCATCGTGCATTATATTGAACCCTATAGCTGCTAAATTGAGCCCTAACAACACACACAACAATATCGAAACAAATATATTTTCGGGGGTAAAGAAAACCAATACGGTGTATAATATTATTAAAGTACTTATTAATATTATGGCTTTAGTAAACAAACGTGAATTTCCTGATTGTTTTAGTTGATTTTTACTAAAGTATTGGTCTATTTTTTGTTTTAAAGCTTCAAAAAAATAGCTATCTTTATTATTAAACGTGGCACGCGAAACTGTTGGCATTTATTATTTTTTTTTAAGGTAGCGCAAAAGTAATTTTATTTTGCTCATTTTCAAATGATGTGTAAGGTTAATCAACTACTTAAACAGCCTTTTTTACATAATTTTTATTAATATTATTCTAAATGCAATCTTAAAGCACTCTTTTTCTTGAAAGTAGGTGTTAAAATTAATAAATAAGATAAATAAGTCCGAAATGTTAAAAATATAAAAAACTTACAATCATTTATGCTAATCCTTAAAGTCTAATTGATGTTTAAAATATACAACCGAATAAAAGTTGAATTTTCTAAATTAATTAAATTAAGAAAGGAATAGAAAGTAATTGTTAAATTAAATAGTTAATATTACTAACTATTAGTATTAGTTACTAATATTGCTTCCCTAATTATTTGAATGGAAAAAGAAGTTTGTAAGATATTACCATTGGGAAGTTACCTTTCAGCTCTTACCAAGAGCTATTTTGGCGCATTCTCAAAGAGACTGAATCATATTGAGCTGGAAAGATATTATTCTATACTTATCCTGCTTGAAGCAAATGAAAATAAATGTACCCAGCAATTTATTTGTGATAATCTTATGATTGATAAAGTTTCTATGGTGCGTATTATTGACATATTAGTGAAAAAGAAATATGTAAAAAAAGCCATTAATAAAAACGACAGAAGAGAACATATTATACAACTTACCAAAAAAAGTTTTGAAATTTTACCTGAAATACATATAGCAGTGAAAGAAATTAATAGTGCGGCTTTTGCTAATCTTTCACATAAAAAAATTGAAGAACTGTATGTTAACTTAAAACTGATTCAGAAGAATTTAGAATTGATGCCATCAGAAAAAATATTTTTAAATTATAAAAAATCTAATAAAAAGATATGAAGCTTAAAAACATTATTATAATTATAATTAGTATTGCAGCATTGGTTATTATTAAAATGACTTTCTTTAAACCGGTTAAGAAAACCAAGCCCGGTGGTCAGTTTAAACCTTCTGCAGCAAATGTTACCGGGTTTATTACTTCAGGTAAAGAACTCAATAATATACAGTATGTAATTGGCTCCATAAAGGCCAATGAAGAAGTAAAATTGATTCCTGAAACTAGCGGAAAATTAATATTAATTAATTTTAAAGAAGGCTCACAGATTGCCAAAGGAACTCTATTGGCTAAAGTTAATGATGCTGATTTGCAATCGCAATTATTGAAACTAAAAACCCAACTTAAATTAGCTCAGGATAATGAAAGTAGATTGAAAAAGATGCTTGAAATTAAAGGAGTTAGTCAAGAAGAGTATGACACCGCAAAGAACCTGATTGAAACCATTGAGGCAGATATTGAATACACAAAAGCCTTAATTGAAAAAACAGAAATAAAGGCCCCTTTTGATGGTAAGATCGGAATTAGGCAGGTAAGTGAAGGGAGCTTTGTAAATAACACAACAGTGATAGCAAGTATTCAACAAACACATATCTTAAAGTTAGACTTTACAGTGCCTGAAATATTTGTTCAAAATCTAAAAGTAGGGGAAACAATTCACTTTAAAGTTGACAATATTGATGATACATTAAATGCAAAAATAGAGGCTATTGAACCTAAAATTGATGAACAAACAAGAAGTGTTTCTGTAAGAGCAATATTTAACAACAGCAGTAATCACACTATATTCCCGGGGGCATTTGCCAGGGTGGAAGTAAATATAAATAAACATGATAAAGCTATTCTTATTCCTACCGAAGCTATTATTCCCGAACTTAAAGGTAAAAAAGTATATATTAATAAAAGTGGGAAGGCCATACCGGTAAAAGTAAAAACAGGAATACGAAATGATGCTATGATTGAAATAACAGAAGGTCTTCAGGTAGGCGATACGGTAATTGTATCTGGGATAATGACTCTTAAGCCCGAAAGCCCTATTGTAATAACCAATATAAAAAAGTAGTCTATGAATATTTCATCAATAAGTATCAATAGGCCGGTATTGGCTATCGTCATGAACATTATTATTATTTTGTTCGGTGGAATAGGCTTTTCATTTCTGGGAGTTCGAGAGTTTCCTTCTATTGACCCCCCAATTATTACGGTTCGCACTAACTATCCCGGAGCAAATGCTGATGTTATTGAATCACAAATTACCGAACCTCTCGAGAAAGCTATCAATGGAATAGACGGAGTGCGCACTATATCATCAGCAAGCAATCAAGGATCTAGCATTATTACAGTTGAATTCAATCTTTCGGCCGACCTTGAGGCCGCTGCAAATGATGTTAGGGATAAGGTATCACAAGCAACCAGCCAATTACCTAAAGATTTGGATGGTATTCCTATTGTTACAAAGTCCGATGCCAACTCTGATGCTATTATCTCTTTAACATTGCAATCAAACACCAGAAGCCAACTTGAAGTAAGTGATTTTGCCGAGAATGTTTTAGCCGAAAGACTTCAAACAATTCCGGGAGTAAGCACATTGCAAATATGGGGGCAAAAAAAGTATGCTATGCGTTTGTCTCTCGATCCTGTTAAACTTGCATCATACGGACTAACCCCACAAGACGTTAAAATTGCAATTGATAAAGAAAATGTCGAGCTGCCGGCAGGTAAAATCTCTGGCAACACCTCAGAACTTACATTAAATACTGTAGGACGCTTAAAAACAGTTGATGATTTTAATAACTTAATCCTAAAAGTTCAAGGCGATAACACCATTAAAATTAAAGATGTGGGGGAGGCCTACTTAGGTCCCGAAAATGAAGAAACAATTCTTAAAAATTCTGGAGTACCTATGATTGGATTGGCATTGGTACCGCAACCGGGAGCCAACTACCTTGACATTGCCAAAGAGTTTTATAAAAGACTCGAACATATTAAAAAAGATTTACCCGATGATTTTTATGTAGATATTGCACTGGATAATACTTTGTTTATTAAAAAATCTATTAAGGAGGTTGTTGAAACATTAATGATTGCCATAGTATTGGTAATTATTATTATTTATTTGTTTTTTAGAGACTGGTTAATAGCATTACGTCCTTTATTTGATATTCCGGTTTCCCTCATTGGAGCATTCTTTATCATGTACATCATGGGCTATTCAGTCAATATCCTTACCCTGCTGGCAATTGTATTAGCCACAGGACTCGTGGTTGACGATGGTATTGTGGTAACGGAAAATATTTATAAAAAAATAGAAGATGGGCTTAACCCTATAGAAGCTGCACATAAAGGCTCTAAAGAGATTTTCTTCGCTGTAATTTCAACTTCTGTTACTCTGGCTGCTGTATTTATGCCTGTAATTTTTCTCGAAGGTTTTGTGGGTAGATTGTTCCGCGAGTTTGGAGTGGTATTGGCAGGTGCAGTTATCATTTCTGCTTTCGTTTCACTTACCCTTACTCCAATGCTTAATGCTAGGTTGGTAAAGAAAAAGCCGGTTAAGAGTAAGTTTTATTTAGCTACTGAACCTTTCTTTGAAAACATGACCAGCTCCTATGGCAATGCCCTTCAAAAGTTTCTGAAACGTAAATGGTGGGCTTTTATTATTCTGGCAGCATCTATTATTATTATCTTCATTACCAATAGTGTGTTACAAAGTGAGTTATCTCCCTTAGAAGACAGAAACTGGATGCGGGTTTCATTAACCGGTCCTGAAGGGGCTTCTTATGAATATACTGATGACTTTGTTGATCGTTTTTCACAATTTATTACAGATTCAGTTCCTGAGAAAACAGTTTGCCTTACAGTTACAGCTCCGGGTTTCACAGGTTCAGGAGCAGTTAATACGGCTTTTGTCAGATTAGCTTTAACTGATGCATCCGAACGTACACGAAGTCAGCAACAAATTGCTGATATGATTACCGCTAATGCAAAGAACTTCCAACAAGGAAAAATTTTTGTTATTCAGCAACAAACTATTTCAGCTGGTGGTACTCGTGGCGGACTACCTGTTCAGTTTGTTTTGCAAGCACCAAATTTTGAAAAATTAAAAGAAAAACTACCCCTATTTGTTGAAGAGGTCTCCAAGAGCCACGTTTTTCAGGGGTTTGATACTGATTTAAAGTTTAATAAGCCCGAAATTAATATTACCATTGATAGAGAAAAAGCCAAAAATCTTGGTGTCTCTGTTGTTGACATTGCTCAAACTCTTCAATTGGCCTTAAGTGGACAACGATTTAGTTACTTTACTATGAACGGAAAACAATATCAGGTGATTGGACAATTTAGCCGCGAAAACCGTGATGAACCTTTGGATATTAGATCGGTTTATTTACGTAATAATCAAGGAAATTTAGTACAGTTAGATAATATTGTAACTTTTAAAGAAGAAAGCTCTCCTCCTCAATTATATCATTATAATAGGTATCAATCGGCTACAGTCTCTGCCGGACTTGCACCCGGTAAAACCATTAGTGACGGTATTGAAGAAATGAATAGAATTGCAAAGAAAGTTCTTGACGAAAGATTCTCAACCAGCTTAACCGGAGCCTCACGCGATTATCAAGAGAGTTCATCAAATATTTTGTTTGCTTTTGTGCTGGCATTACTCATTGTTTACCTGGTTTTATCAGCTCAGTTCGAAAGTTTTGTGGACCCTTTTATTATTATGCTCACTGTGCCTTTAGCTTTAGCTGGAGCATTCTTGTCATTGTGGTACTTTAATCAAACGCTTAATATTTTTAGCCAAATTGGTATAATTATGCTTATCGGTTTGGTTACAAAAAATGGAATTCTTATTGTAGAATTTGCCAACCAAATGAAAAGCAAAGGTATGTCTAAAATGGAAGCTATTCAACATGCTGCTGAATCTCGTTTGCGACCAATCCTAATGACTAGTTTAGCTACTGCTTTGGGAGCATTGCCTATTGCCTTAGCTATTGGAGCCGGTGCAAAAAGTAGAATGGGAATGGGTATTGTTATTGTTGGTGGAATACTATTTTCCTTAGTTCTTACTTTGTTTGTTATACCTGCTATATACAGTTATTTATCTAAAGAGAAAGTAAATCATGAATAAGTCCTGCTTCTTTTATTTCTTATTAATATTATTGCCTTGTAGCATTATAGCACAAAATAATAATACTCTTAGCTTCAAACAGGCCGCTGAGCTTCTGTTAAAAAATAACTTTGATATTCAATTAGCTCAAAACAACGCTACTATAACCGATATAGATAATACATACGGAAACGCAGGATTTCTTCCTAAGGTAGATATAAATGCAGGAATTAGCACAGCTAATAATAAAACTAATCAAGAATTTTCTAACGGATTAACAGTAAACAAGAGTGGCGTGGGGTCACAAAATTATAATGCTGGTATGTTTTTATCATGGACAGTATTTGACGGAATGAAAATGTTTGCCACTAAAGAGAGACTTAATTTACTGGAACAGCAAGGTGAGCTCAGTACTAAAATCAGTATTGAACAACAACTGGAACAGCTAATTAATTTATACTACACAGCGGTTATGCAAACTCAATTAATAAAGGGCATCGAAGTAAGCATGCAAGTAACCGAAGAACGAATTAAGATTTATCAACGAAAACTTGAAATTGGCTCAGGCTCTAATGTTGAACTATTACAAGCAAAATTAGATTACAATGCGCAAAAATCTAACCTTTTAACCCAAAAACTCAATCTTGCAGAATATAAAAATAATTTGAAAGTACTTATTAAAGCCAACCTTGACCAAGATTTTGCAGTTGATACTGTAATTGACTTTGAACCCGAGTTTTCTTTAGAGGCAGTAAAACAAAAAATGGAACAATCAAATCAATTATTGCTCTTTGCCAAAAAAAATACTGATATTATAAGCCAATCGTTAAAAGAGGCTCAATCATTAACATTGCCCAAAATTAGTTTACAATCTGCATATAATTTCACCAACTCTAAAAGTACAGCCGGATTTGCATTGCTAAATCAAAACTTAGGTTACAGTTTCGGTATTACCTCTTCTTGGAATATTTTTAATGGGTTTAACACACGTAATAAAATTAAGGTTGCAAAAATTCAGGTAAGAAATAGTCAAATTGAAGTTGACAGAATAAAATATAATTTGTGGAGTAGCGCATACACTACTTATCAAAAATTGAAAGATAACATTGAGATATTGAGTTTAGAAGAACAAAATATTGAATTGGCTAAAGAGGCCTTAAAGATAAGCACAGAGCGACTAAAAACAGGATTAGGTAATTACCTTGAAATTAAAGAAAGTCAAAACTCATACGAAACAGCCCTTACACGCCTGGTTAACGCACGCTACAATATGAAAATGACTGAAACTTCTCTCAAAAAGCTAACAGGAACTTTAATAAATTAGGTTTAATGAATTACCCAAGCACCCATCTTATTCACAAATAATTAGATGTAAAAAAACATTTGAAGGTAAAGCGTCTTGAAACAAATATATTGTCTATTTTTGGAAATAATACAAATATTATACTTACTTTTGCCTCAGTTCTTTAATTTTACTTATCCAGAAAGGTGGAGGGACTTGCCCCGTGAAACCTTGACAACCCTTTTATAAGTTAAATAAAAGAAGGTGCCAATTCCTGTTTCTTTATGAATAATATTGAAAGCAGATAAGTCAGATAATTTTTAATGTATAATTTTTAATATATTTATGAACTCCTCTGACTATAATCATCAGAGGAGTTTTTTTTTGAATTAAAATAATAAATAAAATGACGAAAGATATATCCAAAGAGTTAGAAAATCGTGTTTTGGTAATTGATGGTGCAATGGGTACCATGATTCAGCAATACAAATTAGAAGAAAAAGACTATAGAGGCACAAGATTTGCCTCCTGGCCTAAAGATTTAAAAGGAAACAATGATGTACTGTCTATCACCCAACCTGATATTATTAAAGCTATACATTTAGAGTACCTTAAGGCAGGTGCAGATATTATCGAAACCAATACTTTTAATAGTACCTCGGTGGCTATGGCCGATTATGATATGCAGGAACTTGTTTACGAACTAAACCTAAGCGCAGCAAAAATTGCCTGTCAGGCTATATCCGAGTTTTTAAGCACCCCAATAGCTAATGGAAAAAAAGTAGCCTATGTTGCAGGTGCAATAGGCCCAACTAATAAAACTTTATCTTTATCACCTGATGTTAATGACCCCGGATTCAGAGCCATTACTTTTGATGAATTGGTTGATACCTATACCGAACAAGTTAGAGGCTTGATTGACGGAGGGGTTGATATATTACTAATTGAAACAATTTTTGATACCCTTAACGCCAAAGCCGCCCTATTTGCAATACAAAATTACGGCAAAAAAATTAATAGAAAATTGCCTGTAATGATTTCAGGAACTATTACCGATGCCAGTGGGCGAACATTATCCGGTCAGACCACAGAAGCTTTCTTGCATTCTGTCTCACATGTTGATCTTTTAAGTATTGGTTTAAATTGTGCTTTAGGGGCCAAAGATATGCGTCCTTATTTAGAAGAATTAGCTACCAAAGCGCCATTTTATGTTAGTGCATACCCTAATGCCGGGCTGCCAAATCAATTTGGCGAATACGATCAAGATGCCCATGAAATGGGACATCAAATAGAAGAATTTCTTAAAGCTGGATTCCTAAATATTGTTGGAGGGTGTTGTGGAACTACTCCCGAGCATATTAAAAAAATTGCTGAAATTGCGGCTAAGGCTCAACCAAGAAAAAAACCTGAATCAGATAATTTACTTCACCTAAGTGGTTTAGAACCTGTTACATTACGACCGCAAAGTAATTTTATGAATGTGGGTGAGAGAACCAACGTTACAGGATCAAAAAAATTCTTACGTCTAATTAGTAGCGGCAACTATGACGAAGCATTAAGCATTGCAAAAGAACAAGTGGAAGGTGGAGCCCAAGTAATTGATATAAATATGGATGAAGGAATGCTTGACGGTGAGGCCTGTATGACAAAATTTCTTAATCTTATTGCTTCAGAGCCCGATATCGCTAAAGTTCCAATTATGATTGATTCCAGTAAGTGGTCGGTTCTCGAAGCAGGCCTTAAATGTATTCAAGGAAAAGCTATTGTTAACTCAATTTCTCTGAAAGAGGGTGAACAATCTTTTGTTGATCAAGCCGAAAAAATTAAACAATATGGAGCATCAGTTATTGTTATGGCTTTTGATGAAGACGGACAGGCAGATACCCTGCAGCGAAGAATTGATATATGTAAAAGAGCATATGACATATTGGTTAATAAGGTAAATTTCCCTCCCCAAGATATTATTTTTGACCCGAACATATTTCCTGTGGCCACCGGAATGGATGAACACAAACTGAATGCTCTCGATTTTTTTAACGCTACCAAATGGATAAAAGAAAATTTGCCTCACGCCAAGGTGAGCGGAGGATTAAGTAATGTTTCATTCTCGTTCAGAGGAAATGATATTGTAAGAGAAGCTATACATGCTGCTTTTCTTTATCATGCTATTAAAGCTGGAATGGATATGGGAATTGTTAATCCATCACAACTAATTGTTTATGATAATATTGATAAAACCCTTTTAACTTTAATTGAAGACGTACTCTTTAACCGTAACAGCCAAGCTACAGAAAAATTAGTTGAATATGCCGAAACCCTGAAAGGTGTCTCAAAAGAAAAAAACGAGAAATCTGAAGAGTGGAGAAATACAAGTGTTGAGGAACGTTTAAGCTATTCTCTTGTAAAAGGAATAACCGATTATATTGAGATAGATACAGAAGAAGCACGAGTAAAATTAGGCCGTCCTTTACATGTAATCGAAGGTCCATTAATGGCCGGTATGAATGTGGTTGGCGATTTGTTTGGTTCAGGTAAAATGTTCTTGCCTCAGGTTGTTAAAAGCGCACGCGTAATGAAAAAAGCTGTGGCCTACCTTGAACCATTTCTTTTGGCCGAGAAGGAAGCCAACAAAAAAGCAGGTATCAATATGGATGAGAAAAGTAATGCCGGAAAGATTCTACTCGCTACAGTAAAGGGCGATGTACACGATATCGGAAAAAATATTGTAGGCGTTGTGTTATCTTGCAATAACTATGAAATTATTGATTTAGGAGTAATGGTTCCTGCCGATAAAATCCTTAATGAAGCAATCAAAAATAATGTTGATGTCATTGGGGTTAGCGGACTTATTACACCCTCATTGGACGAAATGGTTCATGTGGCTAAAGAAATGGAAAGAAATAAATTTACCATCCCTTTACTTATTGGCGGGGCAACAACTTCTCGAGTACATACAGCAGTTAAAATTGCCAAAAATTATTCCAGTCCGGTTGTTCATGTTAATGATGCAAGTAAGTCGGTTCCGGTGGTAAGCAGCCTAATATCCGATAATTTACGACCGGCATTTATGGAAGAAATCGAAAAAGACTACGATAGAATTCGTGAACAAAACAAAAATGCACACTCCAAAAATAAATTTATTACAATTGAAGAAGCACGGAGTAATAAGTTAACTATCGACTGGAGTAAAGAAAATATAATAAAGCCCAAACAATTAGGAAATCAAGTTTTTGTTGATTATTCTATAGAAGAAATAGCCGAACATGTTGATTGGACACCTTTCTTTCATAGTTGGGAAATGAAAGGTTCGTATCCAAAAATCCTTTCCGATCCTAATAGGGGAGAAGAGGCCACCAGACTTTTTAATGATGCCAAAGCAATGATGCAAAAAATAATTAAAGAAAAGTGGCTTCAAGCAAATGCTGTTATTGGAATTTATGAGGCAAATGCAGTGGGTGATGATATTGAAGTGTATGAAAACAACAAAGTTATAACAGTAATGCATACATTAAGGCAACAAACAAAAAAACCGGCTGGCCAGCCTAATTTGGCGCTTTCAGATTATGTTGCCCCTAAAGGTCATAAAGATTATTTAGGATTCTTTGCCGTTACTGCCGGCATCGGAATTGATGCACAAATTGAGAAATTTAAGAAAGAACACGATGATTATAATGCAATTATGTTAAAAGCTTTGGCAGATAGACTAGCCGAGGCTTTTGCAGAATTAATGCACAAAAAAGTTCGAAAAGAAATTTGGGGCTATGTACCTGATGAAAGTCTTCTTAACGATCAATTAATTAACGAAGAGTATATTGGAATTCGTCCTGCTCCCGGCTACCCCGCACAGCCCGACCATACCGAAAAAGCTTTAATATGGAAACTTTTGGACGTTAATAAAAATACAGGCATGGTTCTTACCGAAGGAATGGCAATGGTTCCTACTGCGGCCGTTAGTGGTTTATATTTTTCAAACCCTCACTCACATTACTTTGCACTTGGAAAAATCCAGAAAGATCAGGTCGAAGATTATGCCCAACGTAAAGATATAGATATAGAAATCATGGAAAGATGGTTAAGTGCTAGCCTAGCCTATGATTAGGAAGCAAAAATATTTATTGATTATTTAAAACACTATTATCTCACTACTTTTAAATAAAAAATAGTTTAAAGTTGCTTTTATTGTAAAAAAATGTTTTCTTTGAGCATAATTAATTATGAATATGCGAAAAATTTTACTTTTTTTTATCTGCATTTTATCTTTTGTTACTATAACAAAAACTACCTACGCCACTCATGTTGCAGGGGCTGATATTACCTATAAAAGAGTAGGAGTTGATTCTTTTTTGATAACAGTCAGCATCTTTGAGGACTGTGCTGGTTCAGCTACTGTTAGTACCTCCATAGATGTCAGATTTACGAATACTTGTGGTTTTGCCAACTTCAATGTTTCTTTCCCTCGAATTTCAGTTTCAGAAGTATCGCAGTTATGTCCTGCCGAGCAACCTAATAGTTGGTGTAATGGTGGTACCTTACCGGGGATGCGCCAAAAAGTATTTCAAAAAATCGTTGTTCTTCAACCATGCGCGTCTTGGAGGGTTGTTTGGGGAGTTGCCAATAGAAATGCTTCTGTAAATTTGGATCCGCCAGGCAATAATTATTATTTCGCAGTTGATGCAGAAATTAATTCTATCGCAGCACCAATTAATCAATCTCCTGTATTTAACTCACAACCAATTCCTTATGTTTGTGCCAATCAATTAGTAAACTACAGTTTTGGAGTATCCGAACTTGATGGCGACTCTTTGGTTTATAGCTTCGACTCACCATTAGGAGGAAGCTTAAATAATCCTACTATACTTACCTACCAACCTGGATATTCCGTAAACCAGCCATTGCCGGGTATTATTCTCGATCCAGTTTCGGGGATGTTATCCTTTACTCCAACATTATTAGGTAATTTTGTTTTAGTTGTAAAAGTTGAAGAGTACAGAAACGGAAACCTTATTGGTTTTGTTAAGCGCGATATCCAATTTGTAGTACGCTCTTGCACCAATACACCACCCGATATTAGTGCCGGAATAATTGATCAACTTACAGGAAATGCCGTGCAAATTGGGCCATACTCAATTGAAATGTGCGAGGGAAATACTTTTACATTCATCGCTAAATTTGTTGATCAGGACCCTGCCGATGTGTTAAGTATCGTCAGCAATTTAGCCACTGTGCTACCCGGTTCTACAATTAATATTACAGGCGATAATCCTTTATTTGCTGAAATATCTTGGACTGCACCCGCAACTTCATCAGGAATGAACACTTCTTTCTCAATTACAGTGAGTGATGGAGCATGCCCAATTCCCGGTATTCAAAACTATATCTATAACATTGAAGTGGTTCCATCTACGCTTATTGTTCCAGGCTCTGTTACCCTTTGTACACAAGGCGACAGCGTGCAGTTAACAGCAGTTGGAGGAACCAATTTTACATGGTATGATTTATCTGGAAACACTATTCCTTCAGGCGCTCAATTCTCTTGTAATAACTGCCCAAACCCTATAGCTAAACCTACAGTTACCACTACTTACATTGTTGAAAGTGATTTAAGTAATACTTGTTCTAACAGAGATACCATTACAGTAACTATTGCTCCGCCTTTCACTTTGGTTGCTGTTGGCGACACAGTTGTTTGTCAAGGGGGCACTGTTCAATTTAATGCCCAAACAACCAATGGTGGAGCACCATACACCTATAGTTGGTCTCCTCCGGGACTCTTCACAAATCCAAATATAAGTAATCCTACTGTCACCTTCCCAAACACTGGTAACTTCTCAATTATACTCTCTGCTACCAGCGCACAAGGTTGCCTTAAACTTGATACATTAAATATTGCTGTGGTACCGGCTCCTGTTTTCACAATAAACTCCTATGGGCCTATTTGTAGTAACACATTACCTATTAATCTAGATTATTCCCCGGCAAACCCTAATTACACCGAACTATGGTCTGGGGCTGGAATTAGCGATTCACTTACAGGTATCTTTAACCCAACTCTTGCTGGCCCGGGCATCCACACTATTTCACTCACCTTGTCAGCCCCGGGAGGCAATTGTACCGAAACGCAAACCACAACAATTGAGGTTATTGCAGGCCCCGATGCTACATTAACTTTAAATGATACAATTTTTTGTTCAGGAGATCAACCTGTACAAATAACTACTGCAACTCCGGGCGGCACTTGGAATACTGTTCCGGGGTTAAACTCATCAGGAACATTTAATCCTAGTATAGCACCCATCGGAACAAGTGTAATTACATATAGTTTTTCAGGGGTGTGCCCTCATAAGGATAGTGTTATTGTAGTAGTTAACCAAACACCACAACCACCAACTTTAAGTCAAAATCAAACGGTTTGTTCTGGCACTAACCTTCCTCCGGGCTCAGTCAGTGCTACCGGCATTCCGGGAGGAACTATAAGCTGGTATCTCAATAGCGAACTTCAGGGATTGGTTAATTTTGGAGAAACATTTAACGGTCAGTTTACCAGTAGCGGTACTATTTACGCTTACGATTCTCTTAATGGTTGTAGAAGTAACGTAGCCTCATTAATGATAAATTTTTATCCAAAGCCTACTGCTAGTTTTTTTATTGACCCTGCTAATGGTCGAGGAACTATTCCGTTCAATGTAACACTTACAAATAACTCTACAGGCTACTCTTGGTGGCAATGGACCTTTGGTGATTCGTCCAATGTCGACACCACAAACTTCAATACTACTCATACATACACAAGCAGCGGAATATATCGAATTCTCTTAACCGTCCGAAATTCATTTGGTTGTACTGATACTATGGGCTTTACGGTTGTCCCCGAAGAAGAACTCATCATCCCTAATGTTTTCACTCCTAATCGCGATGGTGTAAATGATGAATTTTATTTCCAAATTGACCCTAACACCGTTAACTCTTTCAAAGCAATAATCTTTGACCGTTGGGGCAAAAAAGTAATTGAATTTAATAATGTAAGAGATAAATGGGATGGCGGTAATTATCCTGCTGGAACATATTACTACATAATAGAAGCCACAGATATCAATAACCAACCTTTTAAACATACACACGGTTACTTCAAAATGATGAAATAATAAAAAAAATAAAAAAGGGAATTTTTATTCCCTTTTTTTATTTCCGTAAGTGCTTAATTTATTTCTATACTAATTTTGAATTTTTATGTTTAATATTATAATAACAGTCATGCTATGAATATCTTAATTACCGGGGCAGGAAAAGGAATCGGATTTTATTTGGTAAAAAAAATGCTATCCCTGGCCAAACCAAATGATAAAATATTTGCAGTTTCTCGAAACATCAGTAATATTCAGGAATTAAAAAATGAAGACTCGCATAATAATTTGGTTATAATAAAAGCTGACATCACAAATCAAGATCATATAAATACAATAATACAAACTATTTCTAGTTATTGCAATGGTCTTAATTTTTTAATAAATAATGCCGCGCAACTACTAAATAAATCGTTCCTGCAAATCGAATTTGAAGAAATGGATAGAGTAATGAAAACTAATTTTTATGCTCCATTTATGCTAACTCAAAAATTATTCAAATTATTATCAAATACCGAATCATCTCATATTGTAAACATTAGCTCCATGGGAGCCATACAAGGTGCTGCTAAGTTTCCGGGACTATCGGTTTATAGTAGTTCCAAAGCTGCATTAGCCTGTCTTACCGAGTGCCTCGCTGAAGAGTTTAAAGATACAAATATTAAAGTCAATGCATTATGCCTTGGTGCAGTTAATACTGAAATGCTTAGAGAAGCGTTTCCTCAATACACCGCACAAATAAATCCCGAAGAAATTGTTGAGTTTATCTCTGATTTTGCATTTAATGCTGCCAAAGTTATGAATGGAAAACTCATTCAAGTTGCTTTAAGTACCCCCTAATAAAAAATTATAGTATTGTGTTACAGCGTCATAGTAAAAATTTAAAAAAAATATTTGAATACTTATTTGCAATTTAAAAATACTTTGTACATTTGCACTCCCATTTCAAACACGTTCTTTTAAAAAAATGGGAAACTAATAAAGAGTAATATTGATATTAGTTTAATAATTACAGCAAATAAATTTCAATTGTAAAAAAATCACAAAACTGAAAATATAATTTGCAGATTAAAAAAACGGTTGTACTTTTGCACCCCCATTCAGAAATGAATGAGTCAAAAAGACAAAACATAAGTTCTTTGAAAATATTGAAGCAAGCATAGTGTAGAAGGAAAAAGATGGAATTTTTCCATTATAAATTTAACAACAAATCCTAAATTAATTCTTCCTATAATAAACTAGGAAACAATCAAACTTACAAAGAAGAGTTTGATCCTGGCTCAGGATGAACGCTAGCGGCAGGCTTAATACATGCAAGTCGAAGGGTAACATGGTAGCAATACTGATGACGACTGGCGCACGGGTGAGTAATACATATGCAACTTGCCTCTAACTGGAGCATAGCCCCTTTAAAGAGGGATTAATACTCCATAACATAACGAAAAGGCATCTTTTTGTTATTAAACCTCCGGGGGTTAGAGATAGGCATATGGTACATTAGCTAGTTGGTAGGGTAAAGGCCTACCAAGGCTACGATGTATAGGGGTTCTGAGAGGATATACCCCCACACTGGTACTGAGACACGGACCAGACTCCTACGGGAGGCAGCAGTAAGGAATATTGGACAATGGTGGCAACACTGATCCAGCCATGCCGCGTGCAGGATGAAGGCCCTATGGGTTGTAAACTGCTTTTATACGGGAAAAAACCCTTGTTCGTGAACAAGGCTGATGGTACCGTAAGAATAAGGATCGGCTAACTCCGTGCCAGCAGCCGCGGTAATACGGAGGATGCAAGCGTTATCCGGATTTATTGGGTTTAAAGGGTGCGTAGGCGGATTAATAAGTCAGTGGTGAAAGCCTGCAGCTTAACTGTAGAATTGCCATTGATACTGTTAATCTTGAGTATATTTGAAGTGGGCGGAATGTGCAGTGTAGCGGTGAAATGCTTAGATATTGCACAGAACACCGATTGCGAAGGCAGCTCACTAAACTATAACTGACGCTGAGGCACGAAAGTATGGGGATCAAACAGGATTAGATACCCTGGTAGTCCATACTGTAAACGTTGATTACTCGATGTGTGCGATACACTGTACGCGTCTAAGCGAAAGCAATAAGTAATCCACCTGGGGAGTACGCTCGCAAGAGTGAAACTCAAAGGAATTGACGGGGGCCCGCACAAGCGGAGGAGCATGTGGTTTAATTCGATGATACGCGAGGAACCTTACCTGGGCTTGAAAGTTAGTGACCGGTGGTGAAAGCCCCTTTCAGAAATGACACGAAACTAGGTGCTGCATGGCTGTCGTCAGCTCGTGCCGTGAGGTGTTGGGTTAAGTCCCGCAACGAGCGCAACCCCTATCATTAGTTGCCAGCGAGTAATGTCGGGGACTCTAATGAAACTGCCCGCGCAAGCGGTGAGGAAGGTGGGGATGACGTCAAGTCAGCACGGCCCTTACGTCCAGGGCTACACACGTGCTACAATGGCGAGTACAATGGGCTGCTACATGGTAACATGATGCTAATCTCTAAAACTCGTCTCAGTTCGGATTGAGGTCTGCAACTCGACCTCATGAAGCTGGATTCGCTAGTAATCGAATATCAGCAATGATTCGGTGAATACGTTCCCGGGCCTTGTACACACCGCCCGTCAAACAATGGAAGCTGAGGGTACCTGAAGTCGATAACCGAAAGGAGTCGCCTAGGGTAAAATCGGTGACTGGTGTTAAGTCGTAACAAGGTAGCCGTACCGGAAGGTGTGGCTGGAATACCTCCTTTTTTGAGCGATTTGTTCTTAAATCCTCTACACTTGCGCTTCTTTATTATATAATTATTTATCCCAAAACGAGCTCAGAGGTCTTGAACCACCCGAGTAAATGGGTCTAGCCTTAATTAATTCGAAATCTTTTCTATTTAATTAACATAAGACAGTCCCGTAGCTCAGTTGGTTAGAGCACTACACTGATAATGTAGGGGTCAGCAGTTCAAATCTGCTCGGGACTACTAAAATCGTATTGGGGAATTAGCTCAGTTGGCTAGAGCACCTGCCTTGCACGCAGGGGGTCATCGGTTCGAATCCGTTATTCTCCACTTTACCTTGTTTTCAAGGATAAGTTCTTTGACATATTGAAAGAAAATAAAAAGTAACTATAATATACTTATTAAAGTAATAAAGAGCACACGGTGAATGCCTTGGCTCTCAGAGGCGATGAAGGACGTGATAAGCTGCGATAAGCTTCGGGGAGGTGCAAATAACCTTTTATCCGAAGATTTCCGAATGGGAAAACCTAATCATTTGAAGAATGATTGTTCTAATTGAACGCCAACCCGGAGAACTGAAACATCTAAGTACCCGGTGGAAAAGAAAACAATAGTGATTCCCCCAGTAGTGGCGAGCGAAAAGGGAACAGCCCAAACCAATAATGTTAAGGCATTGTTGGGGTTATAGGACTACATTTAGTTTATTTATTTGAAGTTGAAGGCTCTGGAAAGTGCTGCAATATAGGGTGATAGTCCCGTAAACGTATAAATAAATAAATGAGTAGTATCCTGAGTACCGCGAGACCGGTGAAATCTTGTGGGAAGTCAGCGGCACCATCCGCTAAGGCTAAATACTCCTGAGAGACCGATAGTGAACTAGTACTGTGAAGGAAAGGTGAAAAGAACCTCGAACAGAGGAGTGAAATAGAACCTGAAACCGTGTGCTTACAAGCGGTAGGAGCCACTTCGTGTGGTGACTGCGTGCCTTTTGCATAATGAGCCTACGAGTTACTCCTCTCTGGCAAGGTTAATTTTGTTGACGAAAGAAGCCGAAGCGAAAGCAAGTCTGAATAGGGCGTATAGTCAGAGGGGGTAGACGCGAAACCTTGTGATCTACCCATGACCAGGTTGAAGTTATCGTAACAGGTAATGGAGGACCGAACCGATAAGCGTTGAAAAGCTTCCGGATGAGTTGTGGGTAGGGGTGAAAGGCTAATCAAACTGGGAAATAGCTCGTACTCCCCGAAATGTTTTTAGGAACAGCCTCGAGATTGAGTGTTATAGAGGTAGAGCTACCGATTGGACTAGGGGGCTTCATCGCCTACCAAATCCTGACGAACTCCGAATACTATATCATATACTCGGGAGTGAGCCCATGGGTGCTAAGGTCCATGGGCGAGAGGGAAACAACCCAGATCATCAGCTAAGGTCCCTAAATTTATGTTAAGTTGATCTAACGTGGTCCGATTGCTTTGACAGCTAGGATGTTTGCTTGGAAGCAGCAATTCATTTAAAGAGTGCGTAATAGCTCACTAGTCGAGCGATTGGGCGTGGACAATAAACGGGCATTAAACATAATACCGAAGCTATGACAACAACAGCAATGTTGTTGGGTAGGGGAGCATTCTGACAGCACTGAAGATTAAGCGTAAGCTTAATTGGAGCTTTCAGAAAAGCAAATGTAGGCATAAGTAACGATAATGCGGGCGAGAAACCCGCACACCGAAAAACCAAGGTTTCCTGATCAACGTTAATCGAATCAGGGTTAGTCGGGGCCTAAGGCGAATCCAAACGGAGTAGCTAATGGACAACAGGTTAATATTCCTGTACTTGCATAAATTGCGATGGGACAACGGAGTAGTGAAAGGTCTGCGTACTGACGGAATAGTACGTTAAAGGAGGTAGGTAGAATTTTTATTGGAAAATCCGTAAGAATTGCCGAAACTAATAGTACCACAAGTCCTCGGATAAGTGGATATGACCCTAATCAGACTTCCAAGAAAAATCTCTAAGCTTCAGATTTGTGCAACCCGTACCGGAAACCGACACAGGTGGGTGAGGAGAGAATCCTAAGGTGCTCGAGTGAAT
>WBZO01001704.1_pt1 | contig 32654 bp, 39 predicted proteins | sample 5204261 | NCBI WGS metagenome assembly WBZO01 (sample SAMN12412400, study PRJNA552823) | activated sludge metagenome | isolation source: activated sludge from anammox sidestream of wastewater treatment plant... | place: USA: North Carolina | collected 2017-09
CTTTCGCCTCCGGCTGGCACCGCGTTCTGGCCGGATATGGGGAGAGGGCGGACGAGCTGATGGCGCAGTTCGATGCCGGCAATTTCATATACATGCCGACCGGCGGCGGAGATTTCCGGGCCGCCGACGTCTATGGCGATGCCGTCGTGCCGCTACAGTATATTCGGGAAAAGTGGAGCGGCCTCTTTGAAATTTCGGAATATATCGATGATCCAGCGCAGTTCTGGCAAGCCGTTCTGGTTGCCCGGAAAAATGGGCATCCGGTCCAGGAGAACGTCTGAAGCGGCAAGCGGCAAGAAAAATGCGATGTCTGGAGGAGAAAAGCTTTTGAGGATGATTGATATTGAAGGCGAGCTCTTGAGAATAGAGCGCACGGTTTCGAGCACGCCCGACGGCGATATGCCCGCGCTGTTCGATGCCGTGCCGCTTGAGGTTTTTGGCGCGCTGCAGGTCGATGCGCCGGATTCGTTTCCCAATCTGATGTCATGGCTGCCCAGGATGGCCTCCAATGAAGCTCAGGAAGCATGGACGGGATCAAGCGGGCATGTGCTGCTCAAGCAGAGCATAAGCTTTGTCCGCATCGTCACCACGGCCTATGCCAACTTGACCGGCCGTGCCTTGAGCGACGCCAATGTTCTGGATTTTGGGTGCGGATGGGGGCGGCTTGTTCGTCTTCTTTACAAATATGTGCCATCCGGTCAGATTTATGGCGTCGATCCGATGGAGGCGTCCCTTCAACAGTGCCGCGAAGCCGGTCTCCGCGGTCACTTTCTCAAATCGGATTACATTCCCCGCGCGCTGCCGACGCCAACAGGGCTCCGGTTCGATTTCATTTTCGCTTTTTCCGTCTTCACGCATCTATCGGAAAAGGTGGCGCGTATCGCGCTCAACACATTGGCGGAACATTTATCCGACGAGGGTCTGCTCGCCCTTACGATCAGGCCAAGGGAATATTGGCCGTTTATCGCCGCGCATAGCGGATCTTTCGACGAGCAAAAAATCGAGGAACTCCTGGACCTGCACGATCGCCTCGGCTTCGCTTTTGCGCCGCATCAGGGGCAAAAAATAGAGGGCGAGGTGACCTTCGGCGATACTTCCATGACGCTGGAATATCTCCGAAGCGCATGTCCGCAATTGAAATTGGCTGGCCTCGAATGGTCGGAAGCCGATCCCTACCAGTTGATTGTATTGATGAAGCGTGCCGTTTGAACCCGATACAACATGCAAAAAGAGAGAAGCGAAAATGCGGCGCCTTGAATCAATTGACGCGTTGCGTGGAATAGCGGCGACCTATGTCGTTATCTTTCATGTGACGCGCATACCGGTGCCAAATCTCGCGGTGCCGGATTGGTTGAGCATGATTGTCGGCGGAGGCGGCACGGGGGTGACGCTTTTCTTCGTGATCAGTGCCTTTTCGCTCTGTTACACGATGCCCGCACGGCTGAAGGAGGAGCGGCCGACCTTAAGTTTTTATCGGCATAGATTTTTCAGAATAGCGCCCCTCTTTTACGCAATGATGCTCGCGACCTCCATACGCGATTATTACGCGTTCTCGGTTGTGCATGGACCCGACGTCATTTTCGCGAATCTGCTTTTTCTGTTTAACGCCATTCCGACGTTCCAGACGGGATATGTCTGGGCGAGCTGGACAATCGGTGTGGAAATGATTTTCTATCTGGCATTTCCCCTGATCTACCGGCATGTCAAAGATATATGGGGCGCTCTCGCCCTGCTCCTGGGCGCGATGCTTTTGTTTATGCTTGTTCGCGCGGCCATCATGCATTTGCCGGCAACAATCGAGTATCGGCAGAGCTATGTGCAATGGTCAATTTTCCGGCACCTGCCGCTTTTCGTCTTTGGCATAGTGGCGTTCTTTCTCGCAAAGAACCTGATGCTGATTGAGGATGAGCGAAAGAAGCGCATCGTGGGACTGATATTGATCCTCGCGGCATGCCAGCTCTATGCCTCATTGCTCAGCGGATGGCTCCCGCAGCTATTTCCAGATGTCTATTATTGGCAGGGGATCGTTTATGCGCTGCTTGCGCTTGGATGTCTTCTCAACCCGCTGCCCTTGATCGTCAACAGATTGACGAGTTTCTCGGCAAGCTGAGCTATTCCATATATTTAATTCATCCGTCGATTGTGTTCTTCATGACGCCGATCTATCGCAGAATCTATAGCGCGGTGCCTGATATATTTACGGCCCTCATTACCTGTTTTTTACTGACCATGATCGTCGTCGTTATGCTGTCCTATGCGACTTACCGCCTCATCGAGGAACCAGGCATTCGGTTGGGGAAGAAATTGTCTCGACGACTTCCTGCTCCGGAAGCAGCGCGATGAGGTCGCCGGGCAAGAAGGTACGGGGCTCCGCCCGGCCGACGTTCAATAATATCCGTCGATCCTCTCGCTGCCGCCGACGATGCAGGGCCGGCCGGCAGCGTCGTAGCATAGCATCGCGCCGAACACGTGCTCGACCCGCGCGCGCACCTTCGAGCGCGTCCGGTTGCCCTGTTTCTCGCGGACGGTTGTGATGGGCGTTCCGGTGGATCCGGCTCTTCAGGCCCCGCGCCGCCAGCGTGTCTTCGATCCCGGTCCGGACCAGCTGCTCCCGGCAGAGCCGGATTGTCGTGGCGTCCGGCGCCGGGTCCCCGAGGCCAAGGCCGAGGAACCGCATGAAAGACAGCCGGTCGCGCAGCCGATGCTCGAGCTGCTCGTCCGAAAGGTTGCAGAGCGCGCCGAGCACCATCACCTTGAACATCTATATGGCTTCATCGGTAGGAGCGAGTGAATCTTGAAGCAGGGATTGCACACAGGAGCCCGGCGATAGGTGTGATGCAGGCGGCCGCTCGGGCCGGGCTGGGCCTCGGCGATGACCTTTCAATGCGTGGACAACGGCGCCGGACATTGCGTCGGCGTCATTTGGATCATCCCGAAAGGGCCACAGATTCATCACATATACTTGGAGGTACCCACAGGCATTTTGTTACCGCGATCAGCAAGACGATACCGAACCGATCGCGGAGCCTACAAGAAGGGAGACCAGATCGCTGGCGGCACCACTTGAATTTAGGCATTTGCGTTACGCTGTCGCCGCCGCTCATCACCGCAGCTTTCGCCGCGCGGCCGATGCGCTCGGCGTCAAGCAATCGACGCTCAGCCGCTGCATTCGCCAGATGGAGGACCGTCTGGGTGTCGCGGTATTTGAGCGGTCGAGCGGCGGCGTGCGGCTTACCGCGGCCGGCGCCGAGATCCTGCGCACCTCCCGGCATCTGGTCGAAGGGCTGGACCACATGATAGCGACGGCCGAGGCCGCCGGCCGGGGCGAGGCTGGCCGGTTGACCGTTGGATTCTATACTTCTCTTTCGGCCGGGAACTTACGCGCGAGCTTGATGGAGTATGCGCGACGGTTTCCGCAGGTGGATATCCGCACGGTCGAGGGAGCGCGGGAGAGCCTTTTCACGGGTCTGGAGCGTGGTACGCTCGACGTGGCAATCGTCACCGGAGAGCCGACCACGCGCGAGGGAAAGGTCATGGGCCTGTGGAGCGAGCGTGTCATGGTCGCGCTGCCCGAAGACCATCGGCTAGCGAACAACAACATCGTCTACTGGACGGATATCAAGGACGAGACCTTCCTTTTCAGCCAGCGCGATCCCGGACCAGAGATCCAGGACATCCTTCTCGCGAAGCTCGCCGCGCCCGGCGAGCGGCCGAAGGTCGTCAGCCATGACATCAGCCGCGAGAACATCAAGAGCCTGGTCGGCGCGGGGTTCGGCGTCAGCCTGATGTGCGAGGCTTGCGTTGGCGCCAGCTATGCGGGCGTGGTCTATCGCGAGGTGCGCGACGGCAACGGCCCGAGCCGGATCAGCTATGCTGCCTACTGGCAAGGCGACAACGACAATCCGGCGCTGGCGCATTTCCTCAAGCTGCTCGAGGAGCGCTATCCCTTGCTGTCCAATGGCGACTGAGGGTTCCGCCGCGCCTTCGCGAAGGCGCGATCGGTCGCCATGAAGCGTTCCACCATCGGGGCGATCAGCTTGGCCGGCTCGCCGACAGGCTGGCCCGTCTCCCGGCCCAGGACCTCGGCATAGGCGATGAGGTCGCGATGCACCGCGGCGGGAAGTTCTACGGTCAGCTTGACCGGCCGGTCGTCGGCAATGGGGCCGAGTTTCAGTTTTGCCATGGATCATCCGCCATAGGGTTCGAGGACAAGGTCGCGCGTAACGATCACACGGACGGGAAAACCGGGCCGGATGGTCAGTGTCGGCGCAATATTGAGCTGGCGCCGAACGATCTGCTGACCGGCATCGTTGATCGTGTCCTGCCCGCCGTTGCGGATCGCCTGGATCAGGCGGTCGTCGTCGTTGGTGGCGAGCTCTGCCCCAATGCTCAGCAGCGTGGACAAGCCCGCCGCCTTGGCGAGATCCCACCAGTGATAGTCGACGCCGTCCTCAAGGCCGGCGTAGCCTTCAGCGTCCGCGCCCGGCTGGCGCTCGAGCACGATTGAGCGGCCATTCGGCATGATGAGCCGGTTCCAGACGAGGAGCACGCGCCTTTGGCCGAAACCGACGCCATTGTCGTACTGGCCGATCAGTCGGGTGCCCTGAGGCACGAGCAGCTGCCGGCCGGTCGGGCTGTCGTAGACGTTCTCGGTCACCTGCGCGGTGATCTGGCCCGGCAGGTCGGAGCGGATGCCGGTGATCAAAGCCGCCGGGATGACGGCGCCCGCCTGAAGCACATAGGGCGATGCCGGAGCCATGACGCGATCGGCCGCAACGGTGCGCCGGTCCACGGCGGCATTGAGGAACGCGGTCTGCCGATCCTGCGCGGTGGGCGTGCCCGGCTGACCAGGCAGGCCAAGGCCCGCGAGGTTTGGACTGGCAATGCCGCCGGGCGCTCCGGTCGCGGCCACCGCGCCGGGTGCTGTCTGGAAGAAGACACGGCTCAGGCGCGCGGCTTCTTCTTCGGCGAGCCGGCGCTGTTCCTCCGGGTCGACGGCCGGTGTCGCCATGGCGGGCGGCACGATGGGTTGCCCCCGGTTCTGGGCGTCGAGGATCGGGCGGCCGAGGTCGCCGGGCAGCGTCGGCCCGAGGACCGGCCCGGAATAATCGCGCGGCAGCCCGGCCAGGCCATCTGCCGTTGCGCGGTTGTCGGTGGAGTAAAGCTCCTCGCCGCCGGTGTCGGCATCGCGCGTCTGGAGCGCATAGATCAAAGCCCCGCCGACGCCGAGGGACGCCACTACTCCAATGCTGGCGAGCACCTTTCGGGACAGGCGCGTCACACGCGGCGCGTCGGCGCGCAGCCGCATGGGTGCGGCGGAATCGGTGGCGGAGCCGGTCAGCGGCACGTCATCCTCTCTCCTGCTTTCGCTCTCGTTCATGATGCGGGCCTCCCGTCGGTGCGGACGATCCTGACCGTCTGCTGGCGGTCGCCGCCGCCAAGGCGCAGCTCGGCCGCGCCGAACAGGCGGTCGACGATCAGGATGTTCTGATGGATGCGGCTGTTGACGATTTGCAGCTCGCCGTCCGAGCCGATGACGAAGATGGGCGGCATCTCGCCCTGCACGATGCCGCGCGGGAATTCGACATAGACGCGGCGGCCATCGTCATAGACCGAGACCGGTCGCCAGGGCGGCGTGTCGCCGGTCAAGCCATAGCGATAGATCCGCGCTGCGACGGTTGGGATGATCGGGGTTGCGGGAACGCTCTGGCGTTGCCCAGCGGGTGGCGCAGGATAGGCCCAGGCGACGGCGGGCATATAGAGGGCGTCCCGCGCACGCAGCTCGATCATGTAGGTGCGGCGGTCGGTGGTGATGACGAGGTTGGTCGAGATGTCGGCGCGTGTGGGCTTGACCAGCACATGCACGCGCCGGGTCACGCCCGACCCACTTTCGGTGTCGCCGATGATCCAGCGGGCGGTGTCGCCGGCGGCGATCGGTCCCGCGCCGGTCAGGCTTTCGCCGGGCTCCAGCGCGATATTGGTGATCTGGCCGACTGCGGCATAGACCTGATAGAGCGCGCCTTCGCTCCACGGATAAATCTGGATAGCGTTGTAATAGCCCTCGCGGCGTGGTTCGACGCGGGCTGCGGCATTGGCGTTCTCGACGCGGGCGGCCGGCGTACCGGCGGCGGTGCCGCCCCGGCTCGCCGTCCAGGCTGGTGGGACATGTAGCGGCCGGGGCGTCTGGTCCGTGATGACGGCGGGCAGTGGCGGCACGTCGGCATCGTAGCTGATCTGCGGCGGTCTGTTGGTGGCGCAGCCGGCGAGCGTAAAAGCGGAAAGCAGCACAAGCGCGGAAACTGATTTACGGAAAGCCGGGTTTCCGGTTGTGCGGATCGTCGGGCGGATCATTGGCCCATCTCCCGCGACCAGTTGATGGCGTTGACGTAGATGCCGAGCGGGTTCGCCCGGAGCCGTTCGGCGTCGCGTGGCGGTTGCACGACGATGGTGAGGATGGCCGTCCATCGGTCTGTGGCGGCGAGTTGGCCGTTCTCGTAGCGGCGCTCCGTCCAGGCGATGCGGAAGCTGTCGGGCGACGCGCGAATGACGCTGGAGACCTCGACCGCGATCTGCTGACGGCCGACGCGCGTGAACGGGTCGTTCGACCGTGCGTAATCATTGAGCGCCGCAGCGCCGCGATCGGTCGTGAACTCATAGGCGCGAAGCCAGTTCTGCCGGACGATGATGGCGTCGGCGGGGATCGAGCGAACCTGCTCGATGAAGCGGCCCAGATGCCATGCCACCTGCGGATCGGTGGGGCGATAATCGGCGACAGCGGGGGCGACCGCCTGCGACTGGCCGAGATTATCGACCTGCACCACCCAGGGCACGACGGTTCCGCGCGCCGATTGCCAGACGAGCGCGGCCGCGAAGCCGGCGGACAGGATCAGCGAGCCGAAAGCCATATAGCGCCAGTTCTTCGCCTGAACGCGGGCGGAGCCGATGCGGTCATCCCAGACCTGAGCGGCCTTCTGGTATGGGGTCTCGGGATCGGGGGTCTTGCCGTAATGGGTGGCGGGACGTTTGAAGAAGCTCATGTGCGGTCGCTTTCGGAAAGATTGATGGAGGAGCCGCCGCCATGGCTGTCGCCGGAGCGGACGGCGTGCGCTGCGGCGGTGACGCCGTGGGAGAGTTGCTGCGAGCGTTTCATGCGCTGCGCCCAGGCGGGCGGGCCGCCGGCGGAAGATGCTGCCGGGGCAGCGGCGGCCCCGGATTCTCCGCCGACCGTGCCCATGGTCGAGGAGCCGCCGGTCGCGCCGAAGCCGGCCTTTGCACCGGCGGAGAGGCTGGATTTGACGCTCGCGGCTGCACGGCGAAGCGGCGACATGGCCGCGCTGCCGGCTCCGCGCGCCATGCCACCGAGACCGGAAGCGACGCCGGCCGCGCCGGACTGGCCCAGAGCACCGAGGCTGTAGGCGGCGGAAGCGGCACCGGCAGCGGTCGCGCCACCACGCACGGCCGCAGCTCCCCCGGAGAGAGCGGCGGCCCCGCCCTTCGCGGCGAGGCCAGCGGCGCCAGCGCCAGCGGCGATCATCCCGCCGACGGCAAGGCCAGTGCCGACAGCCGCGCCCGCACCAAGCTGTGGGCCACCCGATACGAGGCCATTGGCGATGCCGGGGCCGAAGATGCCGAGACCGAGCAGCGAGAGGGCTGCGAGGACGACGGCCATCGCATCGTCAATGCTGGGTGTCGTGCCACCGAAGCCGGCCGTGAACAGCGAAAACAGCGTCGAGCCGATGCCGATGATGACTGCGAGAACCAGAACCTTGATGCCCGACGAGATGACGTTGCCAAGCACCCGTTCGGCCATGAACGCCGTCTTGCCGAACAGGCCGAAGGGGATCAGCACGAAGCCCGCCAAAGTGGTGAGCTTGAATTCGATGAGCGTGATGAAGAGCTGGATGGCGAGGATGAAAAACGCCAGAAGCACCAGCGCCCAGGCGAACAGCAGGCAAGCGATCTGGATGAAGTTCTCGAAGAAGGCGATCCAGCCCATCAGGTCGGAGATGGATTCGAGTAGCGGCCGGGCAGCGTCGAGGCCGGTCTGCGCGACCTTGCCGGGGCGCAGGAGATCCGCTGTGGTGAAGCTGGTGCCCGATCCCTTGAGGCCGAGGCCGGCGAAGCTGTCGAAGACGATCTTCGCCAGGTTGTTCCAGTTGCCGATGATATAGGCGAAGACGCCGACGAACAGGGTCTTCTTGACCAGCCGGGCGATTATGTCGTCATCGGCGCCCCAGCTCCAGAACAGGGCCGCGAGCGTCACGTCGATGACGATCAGCGTTGTGGCGATAAAGGCGACCTCGCCACCGAGCAGGCCGAAGCCGGAGTCGATGTAGGAGGTGAATACGCCGAGGAAATTGTCGATGACGCCGCTGCCGCCCATGGATCAGCGTCCTTTCGTGGGCGCTACCGGCGTAGGGGAGCGGCCAAGGAAGCGGTCGCGGGTCTCGGCCCAGACGCGCAGGCATTCGGCATCGTTCGCCGCCGCCTCTCCAAGTTGCTGGCAACGGCGCTGGCCTTCGCGCAGCGGGTCGCGCGCAGGCTCCAGAACGCGCACCGGCGGGGATGCTGGCGCTTCCTCTTTCCGGGTCATCTCGATCGCCGTCGCCGTGATGGCGACGGCGGCGAAGACGATAGCGCCCAGCCGGGCCAGCACCTTGCCGTCCATGGGTGCGCCCTCAGTTGCCGCTGTTGAACATCTGGGCATTGCCGGGCTGGTAGCTGGAACCCGGCGTGAGGAATCTGCGGCGTTGTTCGCGGCCTTGTTCGGCGGCGGCGGCGCGCTCGGCTTCCGTCAGCGCCGTCGCCCTGCCGTTGGCGGCGAGCAATGCGGTGAGGTCCGCGAGTTGCTGGGCCTGAAGCGCGAGAAGCTGGTTGCCGGCCTGCGTCGCCTGCAAGGCCCCGGTCGCGCCCTGGCTCTGGCCGACCAGCGCGGACATCTGGGCGCGATTGGTGTCGATATTGCCGACGACACCGGCCTGTACCCGCATGGCATCCTGCAAGCCGCCGACGGTGTTCTGCCAGCGGCTGCGCGCATCGGCGACGAGCTGTTGCTGCGTCGCCGAGAGCGAGACGTTTCCATATTGCTGCTGGAACGCCTGGTCGATCTGCTGCACGTCGAAGGCGATGTTCTGTGCCTGTTGCAGAAGCTGCTGCGTGCGCTGGACCGACTGCTGGAGTTGCTGAAGAGACGAATACGGCAGGCTCGCAAGATTGCGCGCCTGATTGATGAGCATCGTCGCTTCGTTCTGAAGCGAGGTGATCTGGTTGTTGATCTGCTCCAGCGCGCGCGCCGCCTGCAGCACGTTCTGCGCATGGTTGGTCGGGTCGTAGACGATCCAGGCGGCGGCCGCCGGCTGCACGAACAGGGGAGAGACGGCGACGGGCAGCGCAAAGATGGTCGCGGCGAGAAGCGCCGCGCGGGAACGACGGATAATCATGGCTTGATCTCCAGGTTGGTGAGGTCGGGAATGAGGTCGGCGGCCCAGGCGACGCCGCGGTGGCGTAGCCACGCGGCAAGGAATCCGTCGTGGCCGTGGCTCTCGAGGAAGCGTGCGATAGCGGCTTGGTCGGTCTTGGATGACGCGGCGCAGAGCGCGAGCGCGACCTCGCTCAGGCCCAGCTCGAACAGCCGGTTGCCGCGCCGCGACTGGCAGTAGTAGTGACGCTTCGGCGTGGCCCTCGCCAGAATCTCGATCTGGCGGTCGTTGAGCCCGAAGCGGCGATAGATCGCCCGCTCGTTCGGCAGGAGCAGCCGGGTCTGGCAGCTCTCGATGATCGCCGGCGCGATCGCCGAGCCGTCGATGTCGGAGAGCGATTGCGTGGCGAAGACGACGGAAGCGTTCTTCTTCCTCAGCGTCTTCAGCCACTCGCGGAGCTGGCCGGCGAAGCCCTCGTCATTGAGGGCGAGCCAGCCCTCATCGACGATGAGCAGCGTCGGGCTGCCGTCGAGCCGACCCTCGATGCGGTGGAAGAGATAGGCGAGGACGGCCGGCGCCGCGCCCGTGCCGATCAGCCCTTCGGTCTCGAACGCCTGTACCGAGGCATGCCCAAGATGTTCGGATTCCGCGTCGAGCAGCCGGCCGTAGGCGCCGCCGACGCAATAGGGCCTGAGCGCCTGCTTCAAATCGTTCGATTGCAGCAGCACGGAGAGCCCCGTGATCGTCCGCTCGCCAACGGGCGCGCTGGCGAGCGAGGTCAGCGCCGACCAGAGATGCTCCTTGACTTGCGGATCGATGGCGATGCCCTCGCGCATCAGGATCGCGACGATCCAGTCGGCCGCCCAGGCGCGCTCCGGCACGTCATGGATGCGCGCGAGTGGCTGCAGCGAGACGGACGTCTCCGCACCTTCGGTCAGCCCGCCGCCGAGGTCGTGCCAGTCACCGCCCATGCCAAGCGCCGCAGCACGGATCGAACCGCCGAAATCGAAGGCGAAGACCTGGGCTTGCGCGTAGCGCCGGAACTGGAGCGCCATCAGCGCCAGCAGCACCGACTTGCCGGCGCCGGTCGGCCCGACGACCAGCGTGTGGCCGACATCGCCGACGTGAAGGGAAAACCGGAACGGGGTCGAGCCCTCGGTCTTGCCGAAGAGCAAGGGGGGAGCAGCGAAGTGCTCGTCCCGTTCCGGCCCCGCCCATACCGCCGACAGCGGGATCATGTGGGCGAGGTTGAGCGTCGAGACCGGCGGCTGCCGGACATTGGCGTAGACGTGTCCGGGCAGCGAGCCGAGCCAGGCATCGACAGCGTTGATCGTCTCCGGCATCGCCGTGAAGTCGCGGCCCTGGATGACCTTCTCGACGAGCCGCAGTTTCTCCGCCGCGATGCGGGGATCGTCGTCCCAGACGGTGACGGTCGTCGTCACATAGGCTTGCCCCGCGAAATCCTGCCCGAGTTCCTGCAGCGCGAGATCGGCATCGGCGGCCTTGTTCGCCGCGTCGGTGTCGACCAGGGCCGAGGCCTCGTTGGTCATCACCTCCTTGAGGATGGCGGCGATCGACTTGCGCTTGGCGAACCACTGCCGCCGGATTCGGGTCAGCAGCCGGGTGGCGTCGGTCTTGTCGAGAAGGACGGCGCGCGTCGACCAGCGATAGGAAAAGGCGAGCCGGTTGAGTTCGTCCAGGATGCCGGGCGTGGTTGCCGTCGGGAAGCCGACGATGGTCAGCACCCGCAGATGCGTGTTGCCGAGGCGCGGCTCGAGGCCACCGGTGAGCGGCTGATCCGCCAGCAGCGCGTCGAGATACATCGGAATTTCGGGGACGCGCACGCGGTGGCGCCGGCAAGAGACGCAGCCATGCAGGTAGGTCAGCGTTTCGGCGTCATCGAGCCAGGCGCACTCGGGCATGAAGCCCTCGATGAGCTGAAGGATGCGATCGGTGCGGTCGACGAATCCGCGCAGGATCTCGTGAGGATCGACGCCGGTCTGTTCGCAGCCCTCGTAGAGCCATGTCTCGGCGCGAGCAGCGTCCTCGGCCGGTGGCAGGTAGGCGAAGGTCAGGAAGTAGCTCGACTCGAAATGCGTGCCGTCCTCCTCGAAATCCGCCTTGCGCTCGGCGTCCACCAGTGCCGATGCGGGATCGGGAAAGCGGCTTGCCGGGTAAGCGCCAACGGGATGGCGCTCAGCCTCGACGAAGATCGCCCAGCCCGAGCCCAGGCGGCGAAAGGCGTTGTTGAGCCGCCCGGCAACCGCGACCAGCTCGGCGGGGACGGCGCTGTCGAGATCGGGACCGCGAAAGCGCGCCGTGCGCTGGAAGCTGCCGTCCTTGTTGAGGATCACACCTTCACCCACGAGCGCGGCCCAGGGCAGAAAGTCGGCGAGACGGGCGGCGGTGCGGCGATATTCGGCGAGGTTCATCATGGGCCGGTCTCACACGCTCAAATGGCCGGGGATGCGCAGATGCCGGCGCACCACGTCGACGAACATCGGATCGCGTTTGGCCGCCCACACCGCCGCGAAATGGCCGATGGCCCAGAGGCCGATCCCGACCAGCCACAGGCGCAGGCCGAGGCCGAGGGCCGCTGCCAGCGTGCCGTTGAGAATGGCGATCGAGCGTGGGGCGCCGCCGAGCAGGATGTGCTCGGTCAACGCCCGGTGGACCGGAACGGAGAATCCAGGAACCTCTTCCATCAGACGAGCGCCCCGCCGCCGAAGGAGAAGAAGGACAGGAAGAAGGAACTGGCCGCAAAGGCGATCGACAGACCGAAAACGATCTGGATCAGACGGCGGAAGCCGCCCGAGGTGTCGCCGAAGGCGAGCGTGAGGCCGGTGACGATGATGATGATCACCGCGAGGATCTTGGCGACGGGTCCCTCGATCGACTGAAGGATCGACTGGAGCGGCGCCTCCCATGGCATCGACGAGCCGGAAGCGTGGGCGGTCGGCGCCAACATCAGGCTGACGAACAAGACGGACGCGGACGTCACGATGTGACGGCGGATACGCGAAAGGCGGTGGGTCATGCGGGATCTCCTGTTGCTGGGACAGCGGGGGTGAGCCGGTAATCGCCTTGCGCGTCGAGCCCTTCGACGCGGGCGAGTTCGGCGAGGCGGCGGGCCGCGCCGCGACCGGCGAGGACGGCGACGAGATCGATGGTCTCGGCAATCAGCGCTCTGGGCACGGTGACGACGGCTTCCTGGATGAGCTGCTCGAGCCGGCGCAGCGCACCGATGGCGTTGCCGGCATGAATGGTGCCGATGCCGCCCGGATGGCCGGTGCCCCAGGCCTTGAGCAAATCAAGCGCTTCGGCGCCGCGCACCTCTCCGATCGGAATGCGGTCGGGGCGCAGGCGTAGTGATGACCGGACAAGATCGGAAAGCGAGGCGACGCCATCCTTGGTGCGCAGCGCCACGAGGTTCGGCGCGGCGCATTGCAGTTCGCGGGTATCCTCGATCAGCACCACGCGGTCGGACGTCTTCGACACCTCCGCCAGCAATGCGTTCGTCAGTGTCGTCTTGCCGGTCGAGGTGCCGCCGGCGACCAGGATGTTCCGGCGCTCGGCGACGGCCTCGCGCAAGATCACGGCCTGATCGGCGGCCATGATGCTTGAGCGCACATAATCGTCGAGCGTGAACACGGCGACGGCGGGTTTGCGGATGGCGAAGGCAGGTGCGGCAACTACCGGAGGGAGAAGCCCCTCGAACCGTTCCCCCGTCTCGGGCAGCTCGGCCGAAACACGCGGTGCGGCTTGATGGACCTCGACGCCGACATGGTGGGCGACGAGCCGGACGATGCGCTCGCCATCGGCCGGTGACAGCCGCTCGCCCGTATCGGCCAACCCCTCGGAAAGACGGTCGATCCAGAGCCGCCCGTCGGGGTTGAGCATCACCTCGACGATCGACGGGTCTTCCAGGAATCCGGCGATGGCGGGGCCGAGTGCGGTGCGCAGCATGCGCGCACCCCGCAACATCGCCTCGGATTGGTGTCGAGAAGCCGCCACGTCGTCCCCGTCCTTTCTCGGGCGCACACAACGCGCGGCCCTGGATCGGGGATGAGTAGAAGAGGCAGAAGTTGGGCCGCCGCAACAAGGCTGTGGGCGTAGTAGCGGCCTAGCGTGGAAATACAGGGAAACGGCGCGATGTCTGCGAAAGAAGGGAGGTAATCATGGCGCTGAGACAGCGCATTCCGCGCCCTCATCGGCCTGCTTCAGAAGTAGGGATGAGATGATCGTGGTTTCGGCTCCGCATGACCAGCAATCGGTTGGAGCGGTACGGATAATTACAGTACGATCGCCCATATCGGCTCACGATTTACAACGAACTGCGCCCATAGTTATCGAGTTATGAAGGAATAGTGGCGAATGCAGTTCGCCACCATGGGAAAAGGTCGTGCAATGCTGTTGATGGTCGAAGATACTGGCGAGAAGATATCCGCGCAAAAGGCTTTGGAAGCTTCTGTTCAAAAGCATCTGACGGATCAAGGGGTGCGGAACATCGGCTTCCGAAGTGGGAATGTGGATGAACGCATCTATGCGAATGGGCAAAGCACGTTGTGGGCGGCCTTCAGCAATGTGGATGATGCAGCCGTTCCCCGTCGCTGGAATGCCTTTGGCGTCTTCGACCCGAAACAACACGCGCAGATCATCACCGTTGAGATCAATATTCCCACCAAATCCAACTCCGCCCGTGTCGCGGGATTCTTTGCCCGAAACCCGGCAACCGATGAAGTCTATCTCATGCACGATGGCAGCATCGGCGGCGGCAAGTCCGGTGTCGGGCGAGGCGCCTTTCTCGCCTGGTCGAAAACCACGCTCGACGACGTCGGCCGCAAGGATGGTGACGATCGGGCGGGTATAATCATAGGCCGAGTCGACTCCGACGATCTGGCTGGTCGGATCTGGCGATTCGTTCAACTTGTCAGAGGCTTCAAGGACGCCGTGGCGCGTGGCGATCTGGATGACCCGGACATGCAACGGGCGATCGCGGAATGGGAGGGTTTCAAAAGCGAAGGTTCTGGCCGGCGGCGCGGACGCAGGCGCTCCGAAATCGACTACACTTCCTACCATGGCGAAGTAGTCGAACGGCTGTTTGAAGAACGCAACGCCCACTGCGCTGACGGTGAACGTGTTCTCAACAGCAGACTCATTGACCTCTATGTCAGTAAGGGGCAATCCATGACGGAAATCTACGAGGTCAAAACAAGCATTGATCGGCAGTCGATCTATACCGCTATCGGCCAACTCGTCAGTCACTCCGCCGAGGCTCGTCCTGACGTCAAGCGAACCCTGGTTCTACCGGAGGGGGCGATGCCGGCTGATCTGGAGAAATCTCTGACGTCGCTGTCGATCAAGTTGCGACGTTTCTCAATCTCTTCGGGGAAAATTCCGAAAGTTATTCTTTCCTGAGGTGGGGCACGACCAGTTCTACTCTGGGGAGCCCTCGACATCCTCGGATATCTCCTGCCGCAGCTTCGGCCCCTTGGCGAGTCGGCGGCCGAGGGCGGTCACGAAGGCGTCGTAGCGTTCCCCAGCCTTGGCTCGGGCTGCCGCCTGTGCAGGCTCCGGCAATGGGGGGTTGGTGGTCAGCCAGAAGCGGACGAAGACGGCGAGCGTCTCGACCGAGATGCCGAGGTCGCGTTCCATCCGGGTCATGCGCCGGTCGAGCTGGTCGAGGCGTTTGGTGGTCGCGGCCTCTTGCCGCTCGGCGGCGTCGGGCGACAGGAAGGAGGCGATGGCGGCCTCGGCGATCAGCGAACGGGACTGATCCCGCCGCGCGGCATAATCCGTGATCGCCTTCATAACGTCGGGATCGAGATAGACCGACAGGCGCTGTTTCTTCGGAGGCTTCTTCATGGGCGGTCTCACATCTCGATGCCGTCGCCGGGATCGAGCGAGGCCTGGCGGGCGACCTGGCGCATGCGCTGGTTGATCCGGCTGACGCGCGCGGTATCGTCCTCCATGTCGTCGTCCGGATCGGGCGTGAACTCGTTGTCGATCGGCACCTTCTTCTCGACGGTCCCGGCCTTGTTCAGCTCGGGCTGATGCCGGCGTTCCGATCCGGTCGGATCGTCGTCGTCCTGGCTGTCACGCGGCGGCGTCTCCTCGATCTCGGGACGCGGCGGCAGCGGCAGCGCGCTCCAATCGTCAGCCTTGGCCTCCTTGGGCTTCGCCAGCGCCGGTGGCGGCAGGATGCGTTCCTGGAATCGCGCATCCTCATAGTAGCGGGCTTTCTTCGCCCGGATGGGTGGCGTGCCCGCGACCATGACGATCTCGTCGGCGGGCGGGAGCTGCATCACCTCGCCGGGCGTCAGCAGCGGCCGTGCGGTCTCCGAGCGCGAGACCATCAGGTGGCCGAGCCAGGGCGATAAACGATGCCCGGCATAGTTCTTCATCGCCCGCATTTCCGTCGCCGTGCCGAGTGCGTCGGACACGCGCTTTGCCGTGCGCTCGTCATTGGTGGCGAAGCTGACGCGCACATGGCAGTTGTCGAGGATCGAGTTGTTCGGGCCGTAGGCCTTCTCAATCTGGTTCAGCGATTGCGCGATCAGGAAGCTTTTGAGGCCGTAACCCGCCATGAAGGCGAGCGCGCTCTCGAAGAAATCGAGGCGGCCGAGTGCCGGGAACTCGTCGAGCATGAGGAGCAGCCGGTGCCGCCCGCCCTTGGCCTGCATATCCTCGGTCAATCGCCGGCCGACCTGATTGAGGATCAGCCGGATCAGCGGTTTGGTGCGCGCTATGTCGGAGGGCGGGACAACGAGATAGAGCGTCGATGGCCGCACGCCGCCGACGATGTCGGCGATGCGCCAGTCACAGCGGCGCGTGACGGCCGCCACGACGGGATCGCGGTAGAGACCGAGAAAGGACATGGCGGTCGACAGCACGCCCGAGCGCTCGTTGTCCGATTTGTTCAGCAGCTCACGCGCCGCCGACGCGATGACCGGGTGCGGTCCAGCGTCGCCCAGATGGGCGGTTTTCATCATGGCGGCGAGCGTCGACTCGATCGGCCGCTTCGGATCGGACAGGAAGGCGGCTACGCCGGCGAGCGTCTTGTCGGCCTCGGCATAGAGGACGTGCAGGATGGCCCCGACGAGGAGCGCGTGGCTGGTCTTCTCCCAATGGTTCCGCTTCTCCAAGCTCCCCTCTGGATCGACCAGGATGTCGGCGATGTTCTGAACGTCGCGAACTTCCCATTCTCCGCGGCGCACCTCGAGCAGCGGATTGTAGGCGGCCGACTTCGCGTTGGTCGGGTCGAAGAGCAGCACCCGGCCATGCCGCGCGCGGAAGCCGGCGGTGAGTTGCCAGTTCTCGCCCTTGATGTCGTGGACGATGGCGGAGCCCGGCCAGGTCAAGAGCGACGGCACCACGAGGCCGACGCCCTTGCCGGAGCGGGTCGGCGCGAAGCAGAGCACATGCTCGGGTCCGTCGTGGCGCAGATAGGTGCGATCGAGCTTGCCGAGCACGACGCCATCGGGTCCGAGCAGCCCAGCGGATTTCACCTCGTCGGGCCGGGCCCAGCGCGCGGAGCCGTAGGTCTCGACATTCTTGGCCTCGCGGGCTCGCCACACCGACATGCCGATCGCGACCGCGATCGCGATAAAGCCGCCGGATGCGGCGATGTAGGCGCCCTCGACGAAAACCGGCGGCGCGTAGGCATCGTAGAGGTACCACCACCAAAAGAAGGCGGGCGGATAGTAGATGGGCCAGCCGAACAGCTCGAACCATGGCCGCCCGAGCTGCGGCTGGAAGCCGAGCTGCCAGGCCGTCCACTGCGTCGCGGACCAGGTCGTGACGAGCACGATCAGGAAGACGACGAGGATCTGGCCCCAGAGAATCTTGGTGGCGGACATTGCGGGGTCCTTTCTTCGTGAAGAGTGGTGGTCACAGGCCGAGCCCCCGCTTACGGCCGAAGCTCCAGTCGATGCCGCCGTCGCCGCGCGCGAGGCCGGAGACATGGCGGCCGAGCTGCTTTTCGAGTGAGGGAGACCAGGGCACGAGCTGGAAGCCGAGGCCGTCGTCGATCATCGCGAACCGGCCGGAGGCGAGCGCGAAGCGCTGCCGGTAGGTGCCGGAGACATAGTCGCCGGTCGAAGCGCGCGTCAGCGGCCGTCCGCTCTCCGACGCCAGTTTCTCGCCGAGCGCGTCCAGTTCGCGCCGGCGCAGGGTCTCGATCAGGTTACGACTGAAGCTGACCCCGCGTGCCTGACGCTCCGCGAGGCCTTGCCCGATCAGATGTTCGGCGCGGCTGTCCATCGCCGCGCGCACATCCCTGCCGAAGCCGCCGTCACCAAGGGCGACCGGCTCGCGGGCAATGGCCTGACGGTCGAGCCAGGTGGCGCCGGTCGCCGTGATCTGCCGCTCGATCGAGAGGTCCGAACGGACCGCCAGCGCCACGCGCCGCCGGCCCTGGGCATCGTCGAACTTGCGCAGTTCGACGATGGAGCCCGGCATGCCGTCGCCGGCGGCATCAAGATCGGGCAGCTTGATGTGGTGGGTGCGCCCATCGGCGCCGTCGACCACGGCATAGGCCGTGCCCTTCAGCTCGTCGTCGAGGCCACGGGCCACCAACCGGCCGACGACGGGATCGTCCAGGCTCTCGCCGGCCAGCACATAATTGGCCGCGCCACGCTCGATGCCCCGTTCGGCCAGGCCGCGATGAATGCGCTTGATGATGTCGCCGCGTTCGCCCAGCTCGCGCAGCGTCGCCTCAGCGTTCTCCGACATCGCCCATTGGCCGGGACCGATCTGGTTGGCGAGACCGAGTGATTCCAGCTTGCGTAGTCGTCCGACCTTGAGCGCGTGGAACTCGTCGGGTTGGCGGTCGGGATGCGGCGCGAGATCGATGACGCCGGTGCGGGTGATGTCGCGCGCGAGCTGCCGGTCGAGGTTGGTCCAGCGCTCGGCGGCGATCTGGCGTTCGAGCGTGCGGCGGATTTCGTGATCGGTGCGCGGTCCGAGTTCCTGCGTGATCAGATCCCGCGCCCGATCGCGCATTCCTTCCTTGATGTAGTCGCGGGAGATGACGAGGTTCTCGCCGTCCTCCCGCACGCCGCGCACGATCAGGTGGACGTGCGGATGCTCGGTGTTCCAGTGATCGGCGCCGACCCAATCGAGTTTGGTGCCGAGATCTTTTTCCATCTGGCCGACGAGGTCGCGGGCGAAGGTCTTGAGGTCGGATATCTCCACGGCGTCGTCGGGCGAGACGATGAACCGGAAATGATGCCGGTCATCCTCGCACCGCTCCGCGAACGCTTTTCGATCGGCGTCGTCCGTGCCGGGGCCGAACAGTCGGGCCTTCTCTCCGTCCCGGGTGACGCCCTCGCGGCGCAGATAGCTGAGGTGGGTCGCAAGTCGCGCGCCCCGTCCTGCGTGACGGACGACACGCGCCTTGACGACGGCGCCGCGCGAGCGTGACGTGATGAGCCGATTGGCTTGCACCGACGCGCGCTGGCCCCGGCCGAACCGGGAACGGTGGTTCGGCCCGATCGTCCCCTTGCGGGAGACCGTTCCGCCGGCGCGCTGGGCCGCCGCCAGCGCTTGCGCGATGAAGGGCCTGGCGCGCTGCGCGCTCGTCGAGCGGATGCGGCCTGGCCGGATGCGGAAATCGTCCTCGCCGCTCATGGCCGCGATCCCGCACATCGCGCAACGGCGCTGATTTTCTTCTGAAATTGTCGAAGCCGCAGGCTGCGCCGATCAGGCGCACCTCGCGAATTCGCCGCGTAAGCCCCTGAAAAAACACGACCGAACCGAAGCGCACATCGCGCCCCTTTATCCTGCCATCGTGCGGTCGTGTTGCCTCGCTCCCCCCTCAACGCTCTCCATGATGCGCCGGGGCACGCCAGACTGCGATCCGGTCGAAGCGCCGTCATCGCGGACCTCCAGCATCAGGTCGCACGACAAACAGGCCGGTGGACTGCGGCGTGATCGCGGAAACCTCGCGCAGCGGAGCTACCGCCGGAGCGTCTTCAGAACGGCCCCCGGTCTGCACCCGATCAGCAGAGGTCGTGCCGTCGGCGCGCGCGATGAACAGCGGGGCGCGCATCCACGCCAGCGGATCGGCAGTCGCGACAGTGACGGTTCCGGCGATCTCGCTGCCGCCGACAAGATGTGCGAGGGCCGCGACATAGGCCCGCGTTTCCGCCGGCAACGCACGGCCGTCCATAAGGTATTCGTCGTAGCGACCGGGACCGGCGTTGTAGGCCGCAAGGAAGCCCGGCGAGCCGTAGCGGTCGTGCATTTCGCGCAGATAGGCTGTGCCTGCCAGGATGTTGTCGCGCGGGTCATAGGGATCGTTACCGAGAGACAAGCGCCTGCGCAGCGCCGCCCAGGTATCGGGCATGATCTGCATGAGTCCCATCGCACCTGCACGGGAGATCGCGCGCACATCGCCCGCGCTTTCGACGCGCATGACGGCGCGAATCCAGGCCGCCGGAACGCCGGAGCGCTGCGAGGCCTCGGCGACATGGGCGGCGATCGGATCGGCAGGATCGGTTCGCTGGACCGGCGCGCTCTGAGCAAGAGTAGCGGCCGGCAATCCGGCGGCGAAAAGCAGGCCGGAAAGGAGAAGGACGGCGAGATGCCGGGCGGCATGCGTCCGCCCGGTATCCACGAAATGCGCGCGCGATGGGTGAAACGTCCGCATGGGCTCAGTCCCGCTCGCCGCGCTTCGGCGGACGGTTCCAGTGGAGGCCCCAGGCCGTCTTGTCGTCGCCGGACTGGAACAGGTTGGCGCGCACCGGCTGCGCGAAGACGGGATCGTCGAGGAGCAGCGAGACATACTCGCCGGCCTTCTCGCCGGTCCGCTTCCAACCGGCGCCGACCTCGGGGCCATCTTCGTCGCTGAGATGGACGCGGTAGTCCGGCGCGTTCTCGGCGTCGGAAGGTTCGGCCGCAAAGAGAGAAAGCGCGGCGTCGAGCGTGAGCGTCCGGATGTGGCCGGAATAGCCGGACTTCGTGCGGGTGAATTGACCGATCTGTGGCATGGGAAGGTTCCTTCTGTTGCTTGTGAGGGAGAGGTTCAGCGCGTCCCTCAACGTGTTTGGGCGCGCCATTCGAAGTGGCCGCTGTCGTCTTCGTTGGTCCACACCGGCATCGCGCGGCCAATGATCGAGCTGGTGGGAATGGGACCGAAGTAGCGGCCGTCGAGGCTGTCGCGGACGGACCAGTTCATGAGGAAGATCTCGCCGTCCGCGATGCGCCGACAGCCCTGCCAGACCGGCAGATCTCGACCGAGGCGGTCGTGCCGCAGCGCCTCTCCCATCGGGACGCCATCGACGGTGATGCGAGCGCCGGTTCGGCAGACCTGCTGCCCCGGAAGGCCGGCAACGCGCTTCATGAGCGGGACGCCGCGCGGCAGGTAGCCGCGCTCGGCCAGGAACGTGGCGAGCGGTTCGGGAGCGGCCACGGCGACCAGGTCGGTCACTTCGAGCCCCGGTGATTGATCGATCGAATAGAGTCCGATCGGTGCGCTGGCCGAGGCGTTCCAAATCAGCCTCGGCGCAATGTGGATGAACGACAGGCCGCCGATCAGCATGAACGCGAAATACGTTGTCATGACGTAGCCGAAGCGGGTCATGGCTCGGCACTCCGGCGCTTCAGGAATGCCCGATGCTGCTCGAACGTGTAGGCACGTGGCTCGTGGCCTGCCGTCAGGCGGTTGTGGATGTGCCGCCAATGGTCGGGCGAGACTGCCGCCGGATCGATGTTGAGCGCTTCGATGGCGTCGATGAGTTGGAGTACGTGCTCGACCTTCGGCCAGCCTTCGAGCTTAAGCAGGATGTCGCCGCCCGGGCGCACGAACGGTAGCGTCTGATAGGGCTGGCGCGGCGAGACGGCACGCACGATGTCGATGCGCGAGATGACCGTGCCGAAATCGTTGGAGGCCCAGCGGACGAATGCGAAGACGCTGCCCGGCTGGTAGGAGAGGACACGCCGGCGGCGATCCAGAATCTGCTCGTGGACGTCGTCTCCGAACCGGATCCAATATTCGATCTTCTTCTCAATCCAGGTCAGTTCGACACGGGTCAGATGGTCGGACGCGAGCGCGGACGGCGACGGGCCGCTGCGCACGCGCGAGGCCGCGGTGCCGGTCATGATGGGTCTCCTTCGGTCGGGGGAAATTCGCGGGCGAGCAGGTCGCGGAGCATGTCGGCGACCGTGACGCCGCGCCGGAATGCCGCGATCTTGATGCGCCCGCGCAATTCGGAGGTGACGTCGATGGTCAATCGCGCCGAGAACGCGGTGGTGTCCGGGTCGCGCGCAGGCGGCGCCCCTGACGACTTGATCCAGAGTTCAGCATCGCCGGGGCGGGCGGCGAAACCGCGTTTCTGAGACGGCCGGGTCATGGTCCGAGCCTTCCGATCTCGACGCACAGCGCGGCGATCTCGCGCGCGGCCGGGCTTTCGTCGTCGACCTCCGACACGAGGCGTCCGGACTGCGCGGTATCGGCAAAGGCGACGCGCTGGCCGATGGTGGATGCCAGCACCGGCGGGTCGTGATCGGCGAGCGTCTCGGCCGTTTCGCGGGCGATGACGGTTCGCGCGCCGCATCGGTTCAACACGAAGCGGGCCGCGAGCTGCGGACGATAGATGCGCGCCTCACCGAGCAGCGCCAGCATCTCGGCCGAGGCCCAGCCGTCGAATGGCGACGGCTGCACCGGGATCAGGACGAGATCGGCGGCGAGCAATGCGGAACGCATCAGCCCGGCGACGCGGGGCGGCCCGTCGATGACGATGTGATCGGCGTCGCGCGCCAGCTCTGGCGCTTCGCGGTGGAGCGTGTCACGCGCCAGGCCGATGACGCCGAAGAGGCGCGGCAGGCACTCGCGCGCGCGTTGCTGTGACCAGTCGAGCGCAGAGCCTTGCGGGTCCGCGTCGATCACCGTGACGCGCTGGCCGCGTCGCGCCCATTCGCCGGCAAGGTGCAGGGCGAGCGTCGTCTTGCCGACACCACCCTTCTGGTTGAGGAGCGCGACGATCATGACGCGCTCCCGGCCGCTGGCCGGCGGTTATCCGCAGGCGGGCAAAACGCGGCACCCGTTAGAAGAATTCCGTAGGAATTCTGGTTAGAGAAGTTACGGGCACCACAAGCCTTTGATTCGATGCGCGGAATCGTCGATTTCGGTCCCCGATAGCACGAGGATCGGGTCCCCGATGGCACGATAGGCGCGGTCCCTGATAGCACGAGGCAATTCACAGCTTATCCCCAGGGCGAGTGTTGGAACGGCGACGTCGCGGCATGCCGAGCGGCGCCGGATCGGTCGGGACGAAGGAAAGGCGTTCGGGGCCGCTGGTCGGCTGCTCGATGGTCAGCCGGTAACCGGGCAGCGCCTGGCGGCGGACGATGTCGCGCAGGTCGTAGGCGAAGTGCTTGAGCGGCGAGAGCGAGCCGGACTTGGCGTGGAGGTGGATGAAATCGAAGCTCCAGCCGAACTCCTGGTGGCCGCCATGCTTGCGCACGAGCCGGTAGAGCCAGCGTTCGAGCCCGCCCGTGAGATCGAAGTAGGCCCGGTTGATCGTCAGCACGAGCGCGTCGTCGAGGACGGCGGCGTAGAACCAGTCGGGCACAATCAGCTCGAGGCCAAGGGGCCGTCCTCGGCTGTCGGCTTTCTCCTTCCACTCGTTGATCCAGGAGAAGCGGTGCATCCGCCGCTCGGTGGGCTGGCGGATCGATGTGGCGATCGTGGTCGACTGTAGGCGGTCGAGTGCGGCCTTGAGACGGTCGTAGTCGCGTAGCGACACGCCGCGGCCGATGAAGTTCAGAATCTCATACGGGGTGGTGCCCATGAGCCGCGATGGGCGCAGGCCGGCGTCGCGCGCCTCGACGATCTGGGAGGCCGCCCAGATCAGCACGTCCGCGTCCCAGATGGTCGCCATGCCATGCTCGGGGACGGCTTCGACGCGGATGACGATCGAACCTGCCTTGAAATCGATCGGCGCCAGGCGCTTCGATTTGGCGAGCGAGAAGAACGGATAAGCCATGAGGTCCTGCGCATCTCGCGGCGCGAGGTCGCCGGGCAGCGCTCGGAAAAGATCGAGTTGCTCGCGTTCGCTACTGTGATGGCGGGACGACATACCGGCACGTCTCAGCGACGGGTGCGGCCGGCGTGGGCCGCCGGCATCGGTTCATGGCGCTTGGCGGGCAGCACAGACCCACGCGGATCGGAGGTCGATGTGACGGCGCCCCGATCGGCCCAGGCCTGGAGATCCTCGATCGCATAGACGACGCGGCCGCCGAGCTTGCGATAGGCCGGGCCAGTTCCATAGGTGCGGTGCTTCTCCAGCGTCCGGCCGGAGAGACCGAGGAAACGCGCGGCTTCGGGGGTTCTGAGAAAGCGTGGCGGCAAGCCGGTGAGATTGGGCGACATGATCGGGCCTCCGTGGGTTGGTTGAGGCCGCTGGCAATGAGCGGCGGACGCAGGCCACGGTGGCGAAGGAGAGCCGCGAGGGGGGAGTGCGAAGAAGGGCGTGCTAAATTCGCACCTCCTTCCGATACCGGGTCAGGATCGGCGGCGATGGCGCAGGAGCACGCGATAGCCCCCGGCGATCATGTCGAGGGCGTCCTTGACAAGGTCCATGGTCGCGTCGCGCAACGCCGAGGACTTCCAGGGATCGGATGCGACGCGGGACACGCCGTAAATGACGCCAGCGATTTCGCGGTAGGTCGCGCCGTTCATGCGCCCGTCGACGGCTTGCAGCATGTGGCGGATGCGCCGGCGCTGCTGGCTGGTCAGGCGGGTATCGGCCGGTACGGCGCGGCCAAGCAGGGATTTGAGCAGACGCTGGATGGCTTCGAGCCGGTCGAGGCCGTCGAGGTCGAGCGGGATCAGCGCGGCAAGGGGTTCGCCGCCGGCAACGCCTGCCAGCCGCAGGAGATGGAGAACCTGCCCATCTCCGGGATCGTGCAGGAAATGGACGCCCTGTTCGTCGGAGCGGGCGGCGGTTTCCTGAGCGACGGTGAAGAGATTGCTATCGGCGGGAAGTATGGAAGGCGCGGCCGTCAGCAGCACGGTGCTGGTGTCGTCCTCGGGGCACCAGAAGACGGGAATTTCGGTCGCGTTGAAAGAAGGGCGGATAAGGAAATTGCAACCCCCAGCATCTCCGGACCCGGTTCGTCAGTTCCTTGAGATCGCACGCCGGCCGCCTGGTCTCGGCATAGTCGCGCTGATAGTCGGCGTTGCGCCGCAGCCATTCCCAGCCAAGATCGGGCGATGCGAGATCGTCGAGATAGTCGTAGGTCGATGTCGACTGCCACCGGGATATGTCAGGGGTCATGGCGTCCTCTGCGCGTTGACTACCGGGAGGCGCACGATTCCCGGTTGCAGAGGGCTACGGAAGTCCCGAAGGCGGCAACGGGCGATGCGGGCCAGGCATCGCGATTCCGGTCAATGAGGACGGCCCTCGCGCACGAGCAGACGGTAGCCGTGCTCGGTCATCCAGCGGGCACGGGCGAGATGGGCGTCGTGGATATGGCGAGCGCGGTCCGGCTCGCGCTCGGGGTCGAGGCCGAACAGGATCGTGACGGCCTCGCGCCAGTCGGCGCCGTCGGTCGCCGCGTCGAGCAGCCGCATGTAGAGCTTCATATGCTCGCGGTCATAGGCCGTGAGTGCCGCGCTTTGCGGTGGTTCATCGAGAAAATGTACTTGCGTCACCTTAGCCCCCAGAGCCTCAACATAACCGCCCGCGTCCCATTTGTTAACCGGGCATTCGACGGACAGGGGGAAGGCCATTGGTGCATCGCGTGATGCGTGGCAGGCATCGCCGATGTGCCTCACGGGCGATGTCATGGCGATTTGCGGCTGTCGATTTTCGCACGAACGAACATCACTCCTTCCCCCTGATCGGAGGTCAGGAAGACGATGCCGTTGGCCTCAAGCGTGCGGCGCACCTGATCGCATGTCGTCTCGTACACCTTGAGTCCGCTCACGGACTCGAGGCGCTTCAACGCGGTCAAGGATACCAGGGCCTTTTCAGCGAGCGTCTCCTGTGTCCAACCAAGCAACGCGCGTGCGGCCCGCGTCTGTCGGGCGGTGATCATGCATGATCACCTCCCACCGGCACGAACGCACATGCCAGAACTACGACTATAATAGTCGTTCTATAGGTGAAGGACCAGACACAAAACGCTGTGTTGGTGTCCTTCGGAGCGATCGGCGTTGTGACTGATTCGGTCGGCTACGAACGGCGAAAGGCCCCGCCCGGATCGTCCGGGCGGGGCGTCGCGGCCGCTCAGTCGCCGTTGCGGCGGGTGGGACGGGACCAGATGAGGCTGAAACCGCCGTCCTCGTCGTCGAAGAGGTTGGCGTAAATCGGGGCGGTGAAGCTCGTCGGATCGTCGAGCTTGAGGCCCAGATAGTCGCGGCCCTCGTTGGACTGCTTGGACCAGGCGGCGCCGATCTCGGCGCGGCCGACCAGAACGCGGTGGCTGGGGGCGTTCTCGCTGGTCTGGTTGGTTTCCGGGACGATGCGGACGTTCTTGGCCTGCACATTGAGGGTGACGATTTCGCCGGTGTACTCGTTGCCGGACTTCTTGAAGGTGCCGATGGTTGCCATGTCAGTTCTCCTTGATCACTGTTTTCGAGCCCGCACCATTGCGGCCTCGATGGCGATCGGCAGGCCGGAGACGATCGACGACGCATCGCTTGCGACCGGAGCGGCAGCGGAGGATGGCAGCCGAGCCACTTTCTTGTTTCGCGAGGAATGAGCGCGCAGCGCTCAGGGGAAGAAAGTTGATCGGCGCCATTGCGGCATAGGCGATCGAGGCGCAGCCGGTCTTCGGCCAGATCAGGCCATTGAAGAGGCCGTGTTGGAGCGGTCGACCCGACAAAAAGATCAAGGGAGAACGTGGCGGACCCATGCAGCCGCAAGAATCCTGGCAACGGATCGCTGCCGGTGATGATGTTCCACCTGTCCTGGCGACGATCGCGAGGGGCTTCCCGCAGCCATCGGCTCGTGAGACGCCATCCGTGCCTTCGACATCGAGTGGCTGCGCAGGGGACTGGCTACCTGTCCAACGCTTCAACGGACCTTGCGTCATGTCTGGCCTGTCATTGCGATCTCTGCTTGACGGCCAGTTTCGCCCATCTCCGGCGTCGAGGATGGCAGCCATGCCGGCTTGCTGGCCATGCTCCAACGGCTGTGTCGGTGTCAGCCCCGCGCCATGTCCTGTCCGGCCGGTTCGGGTGCGGCCATCGCCGCGATCCGCAGGAATGCCGCAATGCCGACCGCGATCGCGCCGACCATGGAAAAGGCGATCTGCCAGGTCTCCGACGGCATGGCGTGCTTCACGATGCCATGGGTCGCGTGATAGCCCGCGATCGCCGCGGGCGCGACGAAGGCAAGCGCAATGGCGATGCGCAGCCAGAGCGGCCGCAGGACGGCGAGGAGCAGTTGGCCGATGCCGAAAATCAGCCCGGCCGCAACCAGGCCGATCGCTATGCCGCCCGGCCAGCCGGCGCCGGTGTCATAGGCCCATATGCCGGCGGTGACGCCCGCGAAGGCCGGAAGCGCGTAGAGAGAGCAAGCGTGAACAGCAGCCAGCAGAGAACGCCGATGGCCGCGATGCTGAAGATGATGCCAAGGAAGATCATGGTGGTGGTCTCCGTGAGAAAAGGTCTGACGGTCGCGCCTTCCACCACCACCACGGCGCAACGCGAAGCATAGCCGAAGATGAACGGCCACGGGAGCGGAAATCAGATAGCGAGTTCCGCTCGCCGGACCAGGCGCTCCCTTCGTCAGGGCTGGAAGGGATCGAATTCATGGATGATGGCGGCGGTGTCGCCGTCGTATTCGTTGGCGGGAACGACCGAAAGGCTGCCGTCGCCGGCCCGGAAGATGATGATGGCGACCATGAGAGTGGTGGCGAGGCTGAAGGCGAAGACGTGAGCGTCGTCGAGGGACATTGTTCCGGCTCCTGTCTGGAGGCGGGGGACCATCCCCCGCGCGACAGGCGCCCGATGTGTCCGGCCGAGGGCCGCAATCACCGCGGAGGCGAAGCCTCAAGGCCGCACGCTCGCGTAGCGGACCCTTCACGGGTTGATGGCGTCAGGCCATCGCCTGGACCAAGGATCAGCGCTGATAGAGAGGGGGTGATTCCGGCAACTCTGAAGGAACAATTGACGCCGACTCGGACGCCGCGCGCCTTCTGCGTGCCTAGCTCAAACCTGTGGTGATCGACCGAGCCGCAATGCGATGGAAAGCACCGGTCTCAGCTCTGCGGATTCAGACCAAATCGAAGTCGCGGAAATTCACCGCGCTGCCGCGCAACGGCGGCCATTCCCGTGCTCTTGCAGCGGCTGGGAGCAAATGAGGGCTTGAAAGGCGCGCTGGTCTCGATCGACGCCATCGCCACCAATGCCACGATCGCCCAGGCCATCCGCGATCAGGGGGGGCGACTATCTGTTGGCCGTCAAGGCCAACCAACCCACACTCAGAGCCGAGATCGAGCACTACTTCGACGACGCTCCCGCCGGCAGCCTCGACAGCGCCGTCGATCTCGACAAGGCCCATGGCCGCATCGAGGAGCGCACCGTCACTGTCAGCCACGAGGCCGGCTGGCTCAAGGGCCAGCGTCGCTTTCCCGGTGAACTGCGCCTGCCCGACGCCACAACCATCGTGCGCGTCACCTCGCGCACCGGACTGAAGGATAGAAGCCGCTTCGACACGCGATACTTCATCGCCTCCGCACAACTGACAGCCGAACGGGCCGCGCACGCCGTGCGCGGCCACTGGCTGATCGAGAACGCTCTGCACTGGACCCTCGACGTCGTCTTCAACGACGACCAGTCGCGCCTCAGAAAGGGCCATGGCGCACTCAACATGGCCATCGTGCGCCATTTCGCTCTCAATCTCGTCAGAGCCGTAACCGACAAACATTCGATCAAACTCAGGCGCAAAAAGGCAGGCTGAAGCACCGATTACCTCGCCTCAATCCTCGGACAGCTTCAACGTTAACCTGGGTTCGAAGCTCTGACATCGGATCGGAGCAGGCATGATGTGCGATTATGCCTGCGGGGGCGCCTGCGTGGCGTCCTGCATCAGTTTCGCGGATTTCGTCGCTTCGGACGCATAATCCTCCATGGCGCCGCGAAAGAATGCCGCCTGCCGCTCGAGAAGCTCGGACGGGTTCCGGCATTTCGCCAGCGACTGCATGTGGTCGGCCTGTGCGCGCAGGCGCTTTGCCGTGAAGCTCAGCATCTCGTCGCACAATTGCAGGGGGGTATCCGACAGGGATTTCATCCAGTCGTTGCCGAAGGCGAAGGGCGGGAAGGCCGGGGCTTGCTTCGCGGCGGCAGTCTTGTTGCCAGACATGGCGTGACTCCTTTCAACAAAGATCAGGAAGCACACTATTTACGGTATGGAACAATGCCACATTGATCTATGTCAACGCTACCGACCTCTTTGCCAATATGGTTCCATCTCTCAAGCCATAGTCGCGGGCACGATGCGAAAGGGAGTGATAACCGATGCATGGAAAACTTGACGCGCTGCAAACGGCTGCGACGACATGGCAGCACATTCTTGAGGCGGCGACAGTGCGGTTTGCCCATTATTCCTACGAGGACACCAGGCTGCGCGATATCGCGGCCGACGTTGATGTCGATGTGGCGTTCGTCCACCGCTCCTTCGGTTCCAAGGCCCAACTCTTCAGCGAGGCGGTGAATGCCGCCGCCAGGCGTTGCAGGCGGAGGGCAAGGCCCTGTCTGCGGCGCTGGCCCGCCGCTGCCCTGGAAACGGTACGAAAAGGCTAATGCGATGACAATTCCGATGACGGGTATATATCCTGATGAAGGCCTCGGCAGCGAGGCTTTCCGTGCGATCGACCGGATGCGCGAGGCGCTGAGCGCCAGGGTGACCGGCGGCATTTCGCCGGCGGCGGTGGCGCTGGCCTATTTCGACTGGTCGATCCACCTTGCCGCCGCACCGGGAAAGCGCCTGGAACTGATCGACAAGGCGATGCGCAAGACGGCGCGTCTCTATGCCTGGCTGCTGATGGCCAGCGGACATCCGGACACGCCACCCTGTATCGAGCCGCTGCCGGGCGACAGCCGGTTCCGGGACGAGATCTGGCGTCAGTTGCCCTTCAGCTTCTATGCCCAGTCCTTCCTGCTGGCCCAGCAATGGTGGCACAACGTCACGCATGAGGTGCCGGGCATCAGCCCGCATAGCGAAAATGTGGTGTCTTTCATCGCGCGCCAGCTGCTCGATACCGTCTCGCCCTCCAATCTGCCTTTCACCAACCCCGAGGTGATCCGCAAGACCATCGAGATCGGCGGCGCCAATTTCCTGCGGGGATGGCAGAACTGGCAGGAGGATGTCACCCGCCTGGCCACCGGCCGGCCGCCTGCTGGCGCGGAGAAGTTCGCTGTCGGCAGGGATGTCGCGGTGACGCCGGGCAAGGTGGTGTTCCGCAATCACCTGATTGAGCTGATCCAGTATGCGCCAGCGACGGAGACCGTGCTGGCGGAGCCGGTGCTGATCGTGCCGGCCTGGATCATGAAATATTACATTCTCGACCTGTCGCCGCATAACTCGCTGATCCGCTATCTGGTGGGGCAGGGTCATACGGTGTTCTGCATCTCCTGGCGCAACCCGACCGCCGCCGACCGCGACCTCACCCTGGACGATTACCGCCGCATGGGGGTGATGGAAGCGCTCGACGCCATCGCCGCCATCCTGCCCGGCCGCAAGGTCCACGCGGCGGGCTATTGCCTCGGCGGCACCTTGCTGGCCATTGCCGCCGCGACGATGGCGCATGGCGCGGATGACCGTCTGGCCACGATCACCCTCATGGCCGCGCAGACCGACTTCACCGAGCCTGGCGAACTGGCGCTGTTCATCGACCACAGCCAGATGCATTTCCTCGAAAGCATGATGTGGAACCGGGGCTATCTCTCGGAAGATCAGATGGCCGGAGCCTTCCAGCTGTTGCGCACCAACGATCTGGTCTGGTCGCGCCACGTTCACGACTATCTCATGGGCGAGCGTACGCCGATGAATGACCTGATGGCGTGGAACGCGGATTCGACGCGCATGCCCTACCGGATGCATGCGGAATATCTGCAGCGCCTCTATCTCGGCAATGAACTGGCCGCCGGCGGTTTCATGGTCGAAGGGCGCGCCGCCGCGCTGCAGAACATCCGTGCGCCGATGTTCGTTGTCGGCACCGAGCGCGACCATGTCGCCCCCTGGCGGTCGGTGTACAAGCTGCACCAGATAACCGACACGGACATCCGTTTCGTGCTGACCAGCGGCGGACACAATGCCGGCATCGTCAGCGAACCCGGCCACGACCGCCGGCATTACCGCATCGCGTCGCACCGCGCGGCCGACCCTTATATCGGGCCCGACGAATGGCTGAAGGCGGCAACGCTGCGCGACGGCTCCTGGTGGACGGAGTGGACGCACTGGCTGGCCGAGAACTCCGGCGGGAAGCGCGTGCCGCCACCGCCGATGGGGGCCGCGCGCAAGGGCTACAAGCCGCTTGAGGACGCGCCCGGCACCTATGTTTTCCAGAAATGAACCGCACCGCCGGAACCGGATACGGAGACTGAAATGCTGAGCTGGGTCGATCGAATCATGCTGTCCCTGTCGGCGATGGTGACGGGGGCGTCGCCGAGGACGCGCATGATTTCCACATCGTGAATGGCTTCGTCGCCATCGGCCTGATCCTGCTGGGCTTTGTGCTGCCGGGCTGTTTTCCGGGCAGGAGAGCCATAGCGCGATCCGCCACTGTATCTCCCGAGGGAACCCGAGGCAGCCGCAAACATCGACAGCGATGCTGAAGATGATCTTCGTCCAGGAAACGAAGGCTGATGCCGAAACCCGGTGAGAAGTCGTTGCCGACGCGCTCCGGGAGAAGCAGCCCAAGCTCGGGCGCGCTGATGCTGGAGGGTAGTGTCTCAGTTTGAAATCTAGAAAATTCAGCGCCCTATTGGGCCTCGCCTCCCGTCATGCGATATTAGAGGCATGACAGACTACGCCAAAAAACCGAAGCGCCCTAGGGACGCAAACCAGCTCGCAAAGCTGATCGCAGACATTGCGACTGGCGAAGCCGTGGAGAAAGACCGACGAGGGGAAAGACCCGGCAGTAGTCGCCTTGGGCCGGAAAGGGGGCAAGTCCCGCGCCGCCAGCATGACACCGGAGAGGCGCGGCGGAAATCGCCAAGAGGGCCGCCGCTAAGCGGTGGGATAAGGGCTAGAAACCTTCGCCGGAATCTTCCTCCCCACCGAAGTCAAACGGTAGGGTCTCTTCGTACCGAGGGTGGACCTTGTCGAGTTTCCCGATGAAATCGTCATAGTCCGAACTCAGCCGCATAACCGTGGTTACCGACGCTAGATGCTCTCTTAGCTTTGGATGCCGCGCCCCTTCGCTTGGCGAGCAGGTGGACGAAATCTGGTCCTTCACCTACGCGAAGGCGAAGAACGTCAAGACGGCCAAGGCTGCGCCGGAAGGCGCGGGTGACACGTGGACGTGGACCGCAATCGACGCCGATAGTAAGCTGACCGTGTCCTATCTCATCGGCGGACGTGACGCGGAATATGCCTCAGAATTCATGCAGGACGTGGCTTCCCGGCTCGCCAACCGTGTTCAGCTTACGAGCGATGGCCACGGCCCGTATCTTGGCGCTGTAGAGGATGCGTTTCGGCGACGATGTGGACTTCGCCACGCTCATCAAGATTTACGGCAGCGCCCCGGAAGGCCAGCGCCGCTATAGCCCGGCGATATGCAAGGGTGCGCGCAAGGAACGGGTGACGGGCAATCCTGACCGGGCGCACGTCTCCACGTCCTACGTTGAGCGGCAGAACCTCACCATGCGGATGCACATGCGCCGGTTCACGCGCCTGACCAACGGCTTTTCAAAGAAGATCGAAAACCACGCACACGCCGTGGCGCTGCATTTCATGTTCTACAATTTCGCCAAAATCCATAAGACGCTTCGCGTTACCCCGGCCATGCAGGCGGGTGTTGCGGATCATGTCTGGACGCTGGAGGAAATCGCCGATTTGGCCCGATGATCTGTATGTGAGTAAGCTACATAACGTATCGGGGGCCTAAAAAGACTGACCCCGGGAGCATGTCTAAGACAGAGGCCGACCCGGGGTATACAAAGCACAGCATAAGGCCGAATCTATTAAGGGCAAGTGAACAATTTGAGAACACCTCTCATAAATGCCTCTCTTGAAAAGACCATTTCACGTGAGAGATTGACAAAATACCTAGGCGAAA